>JAAUYD010121291.1_pt1 | contig 73966 bp, 66 predicted proteins | sample 7278101 | NCBI WGS metagenome assembly JAAUYD01 (sample SAMN14350128, study PRJNA611818) | marine sediment metagenome | isolation source: surface marine sediment (0.6m) | place: French Polynesia: Moorea | collected 2018-08
CGGCGCCACGCGCCGCCGTCTCGGGCCCATCCACCTCCCGAACAACCGTCGACTCCGGCTGCTCGGCCTCACGCGCTGCCGTCTCGGGTTCCTCCGCGCCACGCGCAACGGCCGACTCCGGCACTTCCGCGCCACGCGCCACCGCCGACTCCGGCTCGTCGGCCTCACGAGCAGCAGCGGCCTCCGGCTCCTCCACCTCCACTTCACGCGCCACCGACGACTCCGGCTCCTCCGTATCGCGTTGCACGGCGGGTTGTGGTGTCCGCTGCGGCATCCGGCTGATCGACGGGGCGACCGGCCCCGCCGCCACATCGCCGTCGCCCATCACATCGACACTCGCCGAGCGCGAGACCACGACGTCGGCGACGCGGTCGGCCTCCTGCTCGCGCGCATCGTCACGCCTGGTCACGCGCAGCTTGCGCTGCGCTCGCGCCGCAGCCGACCGCGATGCCGACGAGCGCGTCCGGACCTGCGACGCGGCACCCATCAGGGGCCCCTTCCCCGCATCGCTTCGCTGCCGCGACGACTCACAGCGTCTTGCCCTCCTTCTGCAACTCCCGCCGAATCCCACCCACCAGCTCGCGGCCCCGGATCACGTTGGATCCCTCGCTCAGCGCCATCAGCGAGACGTACCGGACCACGTTCATGATCGCTCCGCCGGTCAGCTCGTACTCGCGGGCGATGGCGCCGATGTCCGCACCGTCCTCGAGGCGTGACCGCGGCGACAACGACGCCCGCCAGAGCCGTTCACGTGCGCCCGCGTCGGGCACGGGGAAGTGCACCACGGACTGGAACCGGCGGTTGAATGCGTCGTCGATCAGGCTGCGGAAGTTCGAGGCGAGAATCACCACGCCCTCGAAGTCCTCCACGCGCTGGAGCAAGTAGGAGATCTCCTGATTCGCATACCGGTCATGTGCGTCCCCGACGCTCGTGCGCTTGCCGAACAGCGCGTCGGCCTCGTCGAAGAAGAGGATGCACTCCATGCGCTCGGCTCGATCGAAGACCCGTTCGAGGTTCTTCTCGGTCTCCCCGATGTACTTCGACACCACACTCGACAGTGCGATGCGGTACACGTCGCGGTCGACCCGCTTCCCGAGGAGCGTCGCCGTCAGCGTCTTGCCCGTGCCCGGTGGCCCGTAGAACAGCGACGTGTAGCCGGGACGGAGACGGCGGGCGAGGCCCCAGTCCTCCATCAGCTCCCGCTCGTGGCGGATCCATGCCTCGAGCTCGCGGAGCTGATCGAGCGTCGACGGCGGCAGCACGAGGTCGGACCACTCCATCTCGGTCGTGATCAGCTTGGCCGGGAAGTCGCGGCTGTAGTCGGGCTTGCGCAGGCGACCTGTGGTCAGGTAGTCGACGATCTCGTCGGCCAGCACGAGCGGGCCGGCCACCAGCGGCTCGCCAGCCGGCGCCGGCTCGAGCCGCAGGATGTCGTGCTGCGCGAAGAAGTGGTCGCGATCGAACAGCTGCTGGGAGTCGAGGCGCCGCTCGAGGTCGGCGCCTGCGAGCAGGAACTGCACCGTCTCACCGGTCGGCAGGAACCCCCCGTGCACTCGACCGTTGACGCCGCCGTACTCCGTGTACCCCCGCCCGCTCGCCGCGCTCTGGCCGAAGAACGGATCGAGCAGCTCGGGACGGACATGCGGCGCGAGGGCGAGCACGACGGTGAGCCGCTCGGCCGGGTCCAGTTCGTAGTGACGCACGAAGGTGGCGAAGATGGAGGCATCGCCGTCGAGGTCCGGCGGCGGCAGCCGCGTGAGCACGGCCGCCGCCGATCCGTCGGGGTCCGCGACACGCTCGACGATGACCTCGCCGAGCCAGCCGAGGTCGCGCTCGAGCGCGGCCGCATTGGCGGCCATCGGATCGGCGGCAGGAGTCGTCACCATTCGACCACCACCGGTTGATCCATCCACGCGAGCATGACGACGCCGATCCCCCAGGGCAGGCGATCGATCAAGACGTCGGCGCCGATCCTGGGGACCAGCAACGTCCACCCGACGTCCTGTTCGGCCAAGCGGCCCTCTCTCATCAAGAACGTGGATCGCAAGCCGTCGATCGACGTGCTTCCCAGCGCGCCCCACTGCGTGATCAGCGAGCGCAACAGGTCGGCGGCCTCGTCGGACTCCTGTGGTGTCACCGAGCGCAGGGGTGCGATCGGCTGCTCGATCGGCCAGCCGCAGAGCAACTTGTTCAGGACCATCTCGTGCTCATGACCCTCGGATGAACCGGTCGCGACATGGTGCAGGATCTGCACCGCCCGCTCGTGGGCGGCCTCGTCACGGAACTGGCGGTCGCTGGCGAGGCCGAGCCGCTCGAAGAACGCCGGCAGGAACGGCCAGCACAGCACGAGACCGGCATTGGCGACATACACGCCGTCCGATCCCACGACCTCGGACCGCAGTCGTGGACGATCGACGCGCGGAGCATCCACCTCGCCGTCCCGGTCCTCACTCCGTGCCGTGCGATCGATGGGCTGCGCCGCGGCATCACCGCTCGGACGCCGTTCGACCCGACTCGTCGCGTCCGGTCGGGCCGACCGGCCACGCATGTCGCGCTCGGCTCGATCGGCGGGCGCACCGTCCGGTTCGCCACCGTGTGGAACGGCCGCTGGTGCCGGTCGCTCTGCGCCCGGCGCGTGCTCGTCGTGCTGCGGGCCCGAGGCCTCATGGCTGCCTCGATCCAGCAGGCGCTTCCCGTCGGCCACGGGAACCTCATCGCCACCTCGAGCCGGCCGGCGCCTCCCTTCGGCCCCGGTGTCCTCGCCAACCTCTGCACCACTTGCCGCAGTCGGGGCGCGCTCGCCGCCCACTGTGCCCGTCGCTGCCGGACCGGGACCACCGCGCTGCGAGACCCCGCTGTCCCGCTCCCGATCGGGAGCTGCCTCACCACGGCGATGGGCCGACGGAGAACGCTGAGCTGTCACGGCCGGTGCCGCCTCGAGCCACGTGACGACCTCAGCCGGTAGCTGGGCGTCATGACTCGCCGCCGCGGTGAGCTCGGCACGAGCCCGGTCGGCGTCGAGTGTCGCCGCGACCAGAAGATGGTCGAGGAACGCAGAAACCTTCGGTGCCGGCTGTTCTCGGAGCCAGCTCAGCGCCGCGACGTGGAGGTCGATCGCGTGGGAGACCGCCGACACGCCGGCAGGAGGTGTCACGACGTCTTCCCACGCGGCCAGCGCGGCGAGCACGGGCCGTTGCTCGGCTGCGACGAACAGGGCGATCACCGCCCGCGAGGTGGCCGGAGCGAACTGCACGGCCAGTCGTCGGACCCCGTGCGGGCTCAGCATCCCAACCAAGCGACGGGCTTCGGTCGGCGCCTCCTCGACGAGCTCGCGCAGGGCCTGTTCCGGGTCGGAACGGAACGGTGCCGGCGCGTACCAGGGGATCGTCCCGAACTCGAGCATCTCGAACAGCGCGCCCAGCGGCCCCGTCGCCGGCGCCGCCGACTGCTCGTCGCCCTCATCGCGCCCACGCGCGTCGTCAACCAGCGGGGGCAGCACGACGTGCAGACGATCGAGGAGCCGGTCGGCGAGCGTGGCGGCCTGGCTCGCCGATTCGACGGGCCCGATGTCGACGACCACACGGTCGAGCCTGACGACCTCGTCGTCGGCGACCAGCGAGCTGAACAGCTCGTCGAGTTCCGGGAGCACCGAGGTCGATTGCACGCCCGCGACCGCGTCTGCCGTCCGTCGGGCCCGACCTTCGTCGCCGGCGACGACCTCGATCGTCTGGGTTCGGATCACGTGATGCTGCATGTCGTCAGGCCATCTCCCTGCACATCACCCTCTCGGCGGCCGCCGCCTCGGCGACGGTCCGTCGTCCTCGTCGGGCGCCGGCCCCTCGATGTCGAGCACGACCTCCTCTCGGCGCCCGGGCACCACGTTGATCTCGCGCTCGGTCGGATCTCCGACCACCCGCACCCGGAAATCGCCCGGCGGCAGACCCGTGAATCGAACGCGACCCCGATCGTCGACCGGGAGCCGCGTCGTCAACGCCGGCCAGTTCGCGGGAAGCGGGTCGTCGGTCACCAGCTCGATCTCGGGCAGGCGGCGTACGTCGATCACGTCGTCCGGCAGCCTGACCACGACGTCGATGCTCGCCAGCTCGAAGTCGAGCTGGACCACCGCCGGTTCACTCGGCGAGCTCACGACGACGCGCTCCTCGCGCTCTTGCCCGAGCGGCTCGACGACCACGCGGACCGTGAACTGCCGACCGACTTCGACATCCTGGAACACGAAGCTGGCGTCGGGTGATACCGGGAGGGTCCGCCCGTCGAGCGTCGCGACCGCGGCGAACCCCACCTCCTCGAGGTTCAGCCGCTTGCCGTCGAACGTCACCAGGCCGCGAATCGAGCCCGTCGGCTGCTCGCGTTGGATCTGGAACTCGTACTCCACGGTCTCGCCGAAGCCCAACTCGAACTCGAACCGTTGAGACGAGCCCTGGGCTAGCAGCCCGTACGGGCCGGGAGCGACGGACGCGAATCGCACGCGCCCGCTTCGGTCCGTCGTACGCTGCACGGGCTCCCGCGTCCTCCGCGAGATCAGCGAGACCACGACACCCGGTTCAGGTTCCGACCGCTCGTTGAGCACGATGACATCGACGGTCGAGAACTCCAGGGCGAACCGCACGGTCGTCTCCTCGCCGGCGCTCACCTCGACCTGCCGCTGGGCGGCGGGACCGTCCCACTGGTCGATCTCGAGCGTGACGGTGTGAACCCGGCCGGCCTCGACGTCGTCGAAGCGGAACGTCCCATCGTCGCTGACCTCTGCGCCGTCCGGGCGGCCCGACAACCGCGCCGTCGCCAGGCTGAAGGGCTCACCGTTGAGCGTGACCTCACCGAGGATCGTCCCTGTGTCGACCTCCTGCTCCTCGGGTGGCCGGAGGTAGATCAGGACGTGGCCCTCGTCGGTGCCGCACTGGTCGTCGTCGAGCGTGAAGCTGAAGCGATCGACGGCGCCCGGGATCGGCGTCTCGTTGCGGTACCGGACGACCCCGCCCTCGAGGCGCTCGAGGGTCCCACCCAACTCGGTGGCCTCCGGCACGGCGACGCCGGCCGGCGTGCCCGTTGGGTCGTTCGGGCGCCGATGATGCGTCCCGAGGTCGATGTCGACCGGTGGCATCCAGTTGCCGCCCGTCTCCGAGCCCCCGAGCTCGACGTCGCCGACAGCGACCACGACGCCGGCCACCGGAGGCAGGCAGACGTCGTCGACGTCGATCGAGCAGCAGCACGGGAGCTGCCCGGCCAGGCTGAAGTCGGCGCCGACCTCGCCGTCGGCCCCGCACACCAGCACGAACGTGCCGCCGGTCTCGACGCCGCCGACGTGTTCGAGTCCGGGTGCTCGCTCGGCGACCGTGCGCAACACGGCGGCGCCTCGGCTGCGGAGCACTTCGTAGAGCAGCGCGACGGCATCGAACGTCGGGCGGAGATGCCGGGTGGCGCCGACCGCACGCGACATCGTGGCGCCGACCCGGTCGAGCAGCCGCCGGAGGTCCTTGTTCGCCGGGTCCGCCTCGACGTCCACGTCGATCTGGCCGGCGAGCAGCTCCAGCACCGCCAGCTCGGTCGTCACATGATCGAACCGGCGCACGAACAGCCGGTGGTTGAAGCTGCACAGCTGCTTCGGCAGCTCGTTGACGAGCCCTGCGGCTGCGCTGCGCAGCCGTGTCCACGACAGCACCAGCGAGAGCCACTCGGGGCGTGCCACCGCGGTGCCGGCGAGCGAGCGGTCCCGCACCCGCCGCTCGGCGACGAGGAGTTCGTCGAGCGCCGTGATGGTCGGCCGCCTGGCAGCGAGATCGACTCGCAGCTCGTCGAGCAAGCGTCGCTCGCTCACGGTCTCGTCTCGCGTCGGCAGTTCGGCCATGTCGCCGATGCCGGGCAGGTCGGAGATCTCGTTCATCGTGTCGAGCACGCACAGCAGCTCGCCCCGCGCGGCGAGGTAGTCGGCCTCGAGGTGGCCCACGTCACACAGGATCAGCCGGTCGCATCGCTCGGCCCGCCACGCCTCGATGGCGTCGCCGCGCTCCGCCTCCCGGAGCTGCTCGAGGCCGGCGAGCAGCACCTTCATCGTCGCCGTCCATGTCGTGGTGCCGGACCACGCCTTGCTGGCGGCCTGGCGCAGCTCGCCCCACCCGTCGGCGATCTCGTCCAACCTCGTGACGGCTTCGTCGACGTCACCGTCGTCGGGGGCGTCGAGGTCGGCGTGCACGGCGATCACGTCGAACTCGACGTGGTGGATCGACCGGAGCTCGTGGATGTCCGAGACCGCGGCGTCGCGGTCGAGCCCGACGTGGCCCTCGACCCTGACCAGCGAGCACCGGCCGTAGTCCTCGCCGATGTCCGATGCGGCCGACGCACCGGTCCCCCACGGAGCGGTCGCCGTACAGCACGTGCTGGGATGCCACAGCCGCACCAGATCCGGCGTCGGCTCGTAGTAGAAGGGGATGGCCCGGTGCCCGAGCGGCCATCGCTCGGTGTGGCTCGGCACGAGCCGCACCGACCTGGTCTCGGCCACCACCTCTCGCATCGATTCGACGTCGAACGGCACCGTCACCTCACTGGGCAACATCTCCGCCGCGTCGGCGACGAACGCGTCCGCCACGGTGTCCGCCGCCGCCACGCGATCTGCGATCGACGGCGTGACGATCTCGGCCGGCAGCGATGCGGAGGGTCCCGTCTCGAGCGCATCGGCGATGGAGGGCGGGCGCAGCGCGATCGACGGCGGCGTCTCGACGGTTCGGTCGGGATCAGCTGCTCGTGCCATCGCGACGATCCGGTGGAAGAGGTCGCGGACCTTGTCACGTGCACCCTCGGTCACGTCCCGTACCGGCGACGGGTACCAGCCGTGCCGGTGACTACCGCCGCCCGAGAGCTGCCCGAGCAGGAGGTGGCGCGGATGGTCGAGCGCCGGTGCGCACGTGCCGACGAGCTCGCAGGCGGCCGTCGTCATCTCCTCGTACGCGACGATCAGATCCTTCACGAGGTCATAGCCGTACTGGGCGCCGCGCGCTCCGGCGATGAACGCCTTGGTCGACTCGCGCACGTCGGCGGGATCGAGGTCCGAGTCGAGGTCGAGGTACGAGCCGTAGGTCTCGAAGGCGGCCACGACCTGATCGCTCAACTCGGGCGCCACCCCAGTTGCCAGCCTCGTGTACGCCATGTCGATCTGGTCGACGGTGCTGACGGCGGTCAGCTTCAGGGCCCGGTGCAGCCGTGCGATGTCGACGACAGGTGGCGGCGTCCGGCCACCGCAGGCGTCGAGCTCGGCGGACACGCCCGGCTCGGCCAGCAGGACCCGTGGGGTGAGGACGAAGTTCCTCCCCTCGCTGTCGCAGTCGGTCACCAGGCACGAGTCGAGCTCGACCGATGTCTGCTCCAAGTACACGACGACCACCCAGTCGGCACGGTCGGCGACGAACTCGTCCGTGAGGGACGCGCCGGAGCCGGTGGCCTCGGTCTCCACCAGCTCGATCAGGTCGACCTGCCCACCTTCGGTCCGCCAGCTCTGGTAGCCGGGCAGGCCGTCGAGCTGGACGTCGGGATCGACGTAGGCCCGATACCGGTCGAACGCCATCTCGGTCAGGTCGACGAGGTAACCATCGGACGTCACGCCGAACCCGGCCGAGAGCGTCAGCTCCTGGTCGGCGATGTTCCAGTCGAGGCCACACGCGATACCGGTGCCGACCAGACGAACGCGGGTCAGCCGGTGCTGCTGGTCCAGATAGCTGCGCAGGTCGTTGAGCTGCGTGCTCGTCAGGATCTGGTTGGGGACGAAGTCCGGGTAGGCGGTCAGCATCGTTTCCATGACGTGTTCTCGCAGTTCAGAAGGTTCCGAGATTGGTGTTGTTCAGGGTCACCGCCGGCGCGTCGCCGGTCAGTGCATCGGGGTCGTGGAGGCGGGCGATCGGGTGGACGTTGACGAGGCCTTCGAGCCGCTCGATCAGGCGGGCCAGCGTCCTGCGGTGCGCAGACGTGGCCTTCGGGCCGCCCGCAAGACCCGCCGAGGCGGCGACGAGCGCTGCATGCGCCTTCGACCAGTCCTCGTAGGCGTCTTCGAACGAGCGCATCTGGTCGTGCGTCACCCAGCAGATCCTCAACAGCACGTGGGCCGGCGCCCCGGCTCGCAACGTTCGCTCGATCAGCCGCCGGAAGCTGACGTTCTGGAAGCGCCTCGGCCATGACGGGAGCACGACGCTGACCCGGAACGAGTAGGGGTCGTCCACCACGATTCGGTTGGGTTCCTCGGGGTCGAACGGCTGCTCGGCGAGGAGCGGATCGCCGGGCCGGCGGGGCCTGAGCAGTAGGTGCTCGACCACGTGGAAGCCCTCGGCGTCGGCGCGCTCGGCGAAGAGCTCGATCACCCGCCCGGTGTGCTGCTTGTTGCGCGTGTGGCCGATGACGCCGCAGTCGCGGTCGCCTTGCCAGATGTGCAGCTCGTGACCTCCTGCGCTCCGCTTGACGTAGTTCTGCTCGTCGCCGCCGAGCGTGAGGGCGAGATCGAGCAGCGCTTCGGCCGTCGTGTGCGACTCGCACCCGCCGCTGTCGCTGCGGAAGATCTCGATGCCGTCGTCGTCGGTCACCACGAATCGCCATCGGTCATCGCCCGGGTCCTGCTCGATCGTGAAGCGGGCGTCGGCGAACCGGCGACGTGTGGCGTCGCGGAACCCCATCAGGGCGTACACGCGCCGTTGCAGGCCCGACAGGTTGTCCGACCCGTCGAGCGCGGGTCGTCGACAGTCGTACGCGCCCCCACGACCGCCGCTGATCGCCGGGGCGTTGCGGAGGAAGCGACACTTGTCGTCGATCACCCGCGTGTCGTCGTCGGCGAGGAGGCGGCTGTACATCAGGAGGCTGTACTCGGTGAAGTCCTCGGCGAACCTCCCGAGCAGGTGATCGAGGAACCGGTCGCGTCGCTCGATCGCGTCGGCCCGGCTCTCGATGATCGTCTCGAGCGTCGCCGTCAGATCAGCTCGTGCCGAGGCGCCGAACAGGTCGTGGGCCCATCCCTCCGGTTCGCCGACCGGCTGGGTGTAGTAGGTGCGCGGCTCGTCCTGGACCTCCCACGAGAAGAGGTCACGGACGTGCGACAGCTGCGACAGGAAGTTCGCGAGGAGTTGCTCGAAGAACATGAGGTAGCCCTTGAGCTGCTTGGACTGCGCCTCGCGAACCGGCCCGAGCGTGTCGGGCACGTCGCGGCGTCCGGCGAAGTAGTTCGCGGGGAGCTCGTCCTGGATCGGCGAGAAGGTTGCGACCGACCGGTCGCGACCGACCGGCACGTCGAGGTCACGCTCGTCGTCCGAGAGCTTCCCGCGGAGCGTCGGTTCCGCATCCTCGAGCAGCCGCTCGAGACGGGCGCGGCTCGGGTAGTACGGGAGCCCGTCCTTGTAGATGACCAGCTTGGACCGGGCGGGGGCGATGACCGGCGACCTGAACTCGTCGGTGGCGAGGGTCAGCAGCCACTCCGCCTCGGTGCGCAGCTTCCCGTCGACGAAGCTCAGCAGCTTGGCCTGCTTGACCGACAACACGTCGTCGTCGGCCATGACGAGCCGGATCACGTCCGACACCCGTACCTCGCACAACTGGGTCGTCTCCCGGAATGCCTCGTCGTCGATGAACCCGTGATCGAGCGTCGGGCCGTCGAAGACCTCGTCGGCCGACCGGCCTGCGTCCAGCAGTTCGTCGATCGTGTGGAAGTCGACGGGCGGTGCGACGTGGCGGCGCAGCCTGGTGAAGATGCCGACGACCACCTGCTCGACGTCGGCGTTCGGCTTGACCTCGATGTCGGCGCAGAACGCGATCTCCTCGCGGCTCGCCTCTCTCACCGAGACGACTTCCTCGCCGAGGTTCCGGTCCTCGTGGATGCGTTCGAACACCGTGTTGCGAACGCCGAGCGCCGTGAGCCCACGGACTCCCGTCCCGTCGTTCGCAACGGCGGCGTCGACTTCGACGTCGTAGAAGAAGTAGTGAGCGTCGTCTCGCTGCCCGTCTCTCTCGCCGTCACCGAACGCCACCGGTAGACGGTTGGTCGGCCGCTGCGGGGCGCCCTTGAAGTCGTGCCACAACTCGACCGACGACCCGACGCAGTCGAGCCGGTAGCCCGAGCCGGCCGGAACCTCGAAGCCGAGCTCGAGACGGGTCTTGTCCTTGACGACCGTCACCTCGTGCTCGACCTCGTCGAGCGTCTCGGCCCCGTGCGTGAGCCGGACCACGACGGTGCCGCGCTCGCGGGCGTACACGCTGGCTGCGACGAGCCGGACCGGACGGCGGACTCGGAGCCGCATCGCACGATCGCCGGTGCCGACGTAGCTCCCCCGGCTGCGGTCGACCGGACCGACGGTGAACGGTTGCCGGTCGGCGACCCGATCGTCGAGCTCGACGAGCACGTCGTAGAGTCCGTTCAGAGCCCGGGTCGCACCAGGACGGTGCGTCACGGTGCGGTTCGCCTCGACCCAGGCGTTGCGCACACCGGGGATGTCGACGAGGCGCTTGCGGAGGTCGTAGAACGTGACCGGGTCGCAAGTGAGGATCGACAGCGCGGTGTGGAAGTTGGACTCGTCGCCCGATCGCTCGTCGTCGGTGAGCAGATCGGCCATGTCGTAGCCGGCGCGGTAGCCGAGATCGGTGATCGCGTAGCAGGCGAGCTCGAGCAACGTGATGCCGGGGTCGTGCACGTTGTAGTCCGTCCACAGCCGGTGCCCGAGGCGTTGGATGTGCTCGATGCCCTGCTTCCGCAGCAGCGCGAAGTCCTCGCTGGGGTGGAGTTGCAGTCCCTTCAGCACCGTGCCCGGCTGGGCGGCATCGCGACCGGCGGTCGAGGGGGAGCGTGCGGCGCCCGTCATCGCTTCGACAGCTCCTTGCCGAAGCACCAGCGGCACGGGTCGTGACCGGCCTCGATCCCGTCCGAGAAGCGGTCGAAGTACACCCGCCGCGACGGTGCGATCTCGTCGATCTGGCAGTTCGGCGAGCGGTTCTCGCGGTCGTGCAGCTCGAGCGTTCTCGTGTTGCCGAGGAAGCGCTTCGGCGTCGGCGGCGGCTCACCGGCGGGACTGGTGAGCTCGTCGCGGCAGCTCTCCAGGTCATGGACCACTTCGTGCGACTCGGCCGAGACGAGCACGGTGCTCGATCGGCTGGCGGTGGCCTCCTCGACGTCGTCGAGGACCGTGCCGTCGGCGAGGATGTGGTCGATCGTGAAGTCGGCGACGAAGTCGACGTAGTCGAGCTGCTCGACCATCTCGAGGATCCACGACCGGTGGATGCGGCCGCCGAACGAGAGGTCGGTCGAGGCGCCGTAGCGCCACGGCGACAGGAACCGGACGATGTCCTCGTCGAGCTGACCGGTGTAGTACCCGACGTCGCGACCTGCCTCGAATCGGACCCGGAACCGCGCCCGGACCTCCTCGAAGTCGGGGTCGGTCACGGTGATGTCGGCGAAGTCGGTCGCCAGCCCGACCAGGGTGCGACGGATCCGCTCCCGCGTGCCCACCGCGACGACCGGGCGGAGCGGATCGACGGCCGTGCGATTCCGCAGGTCGGGGATCACGACGACGCGGACCTTGCCGGGGGCGTACTCGCTGGAGGCGTCGGTGTGGTTGATGCACCGCACCTTGTAGACCTCGGGGTAGTTCTCGAGCACGATCCGCTCGTAGTCGAAGATCGTCACCGCCCTGTTCCGGTGGCGCAATCGTTCGCTGACGCGGACGAAGTGCTCGTCGTCGGTCTCGGCGACCCGCCCGCCGAACGATGCGGCTGGTTGGGTGATCGACTTGACGGCCGACCGACGGGTCACGAGCTTGGAGATGGTCGTCGCCGGCAACGGCGTTGCCAGCCGGGAGGGGTCGTTGCCCGAATCGCTGAACACGGCGGTGACTGCCTGGGCGACGATCGTCACGGCCCGGCACACCGAGGTCGGATCCCTGTCGACGCTCGCCTTGATCCAGTGGCGGCCGGCGGTCAGCACGCTGGACGCCGCGGTCATCGCGGCGGGCATGGCCAGCTTCACGATCCCCGACGTCGTCAGGTCGTTCGTCCCGTCTTCGAGCACCTCGTTGGCGGCGAAGTCGATCCATGATTCCTTGCTCAGATAGGACCAGCCGACCGTCGGCGCAGTGGCGCTCGTGGCGGCGGTGCCCTCGGCCACCTGGATCAGCAGCGACACGTTCTGCTGCGGCTGGAGATCGTCGAGACCGATGTACAACGTGCCTGCCGCGGTCGTGCTGCGGGGCACGCCGTCGCCGTCGCGGACCGTCACGGTGAACTCGGGAAGCGTGCGGTCCACCGATGTGAGCCGCCGCACGCCGAACGGCCAGATCTGGAACACGGCGTCCGGCGCGGTCGTGGAGCCGGTCGTCGTCCTCGCCGCTGCGACCAGGTCGATGGTGTGGCTCGCTTCGTACCCGAGCTCGATCGCCTCGATCAGCGGTGTGTAGGGAGGCCTGCCGGGGATCGGCAAGCGGGCCAGCGTGTCGGCCGCGAAGGTGAACGTCTGATCTGCCTCCAACGGGTCGTTGCCGCCGATCTTGGTGCCCTTGGGCAGGGTGACCGACTTCCCTGCTTCGATCACGACCTGGAAGGTCGTCATCGCGCTGGCGTACTGGGCGTGCCGGAAGTCCTCCTGCAGCCGCAGCCGGATGAATCCCTGCTGCGTGGTCGGCTCGTACGACGAGACCTCGGCGAGATCGTTCCGTCGTGCGAGCAGCGGCTTCGCGGCGGGATCCACGGAGATCGTCTGGTCTGCGAGCGGCACGTCGTTGCCGGAGTCGAAGAGCGAAGCCTCCGAGGGCGAGGGCAGTGCGAGTCGCCAACTCCCGCGCTCGAGGATCTCGAGATCGACCTTGAAGCTGCTCGTTGCGATTGCCGGGCCCGGATAGTCCTCGTAGTGCGCCGCGAAGCCGATCGCGTCGCCCTCGTCGTTCCGGGGCAGATCGGCCCACGTGACCGTCAGGTCGACCTTGTCGAGCTGCTTGCGGAACACCTCGTCGCTGCCGACCAGGAAGTTGCTGTCGATCCGCGGGGTGGCCCCGAACGGCATGAACGGCTTGGCGGGGTCGATCGTGCCGGTGTCGTTCTCGAGCAGGAGGTCGGTGACGCCCTCGACCTCGACGTCGATCCGGACCGAGACGATCGTGCGTCCCTCGAGGTGGCGGTACGCGTACCCATCAGTCGTCTCGTCGAGGACGAACCGGAGGACGGGGGACGTGGTCGGGTAGCCGCCGGTCAACGTCTCGGCGTCGAAGCCGACGATCGGATCGGCATCGGGCGCGAATTCCACCCGGAAGGCGATCGTCCCCGCGTTCTCGTCGATCTTCACGGCGCGCGACGTGAACGGGGCAGCCGCCAGTGTGCCCTTGATCCAGGCCTTCTCCCCGCTGGCCCGCACCGTCACGTGCTCCTCGAGATCCTGCTCCGCCGACGCAGCCCATGCGCCTCCCGCCGCCGTCGCGAGCGTCACCGTGACGGTCCGCGTTCCCTGCGCCAGGCGGAGCACCGGCGAGGCGACGGCGAAGCCGATGTCGGCGTGTGGCATCTCGTCGCTGCCGAACGTGTCCCAGCTCCCGTCCTCGCGAGTGATCTCGGCGCCCTTGCCGTCGGGCGAGTTCGCCGTGCCGGCGGCGTGGATGGCGACGACGATCGTGTCGTCGGTCTCGTCGGAGTCGACGTACACCGTCTTCAGCTCGCCGACCGACGCGGTGTTGACGACGAGATCGCTGACGGTCGCGAACGTCACGTCCTTGCCGTTGGCGTCCTTGCCCGCCTTCAACGCCGTTGCCGCGGGGAGCAGCGTGGGTTGTGCGTCGCGAGCGAGCTCGAAGACGACGTGCACGCGATCGGGCACCGCTGCGTTCCGGGCGAGGCGAAGCACCTTCTCGTAGTAGAACCGGAGATGCTTCGACGTCACCTCGTTCAGCCGGCTCCGGGCGTGGCGCAGCAGGACCAGGAACGTCAGGAAGAGCGCGAGGTGTGGCTGGTGCCCCGGATAGTCCTCGAGCGTCTCGCGGAGGTATCGCGGTGCCTCGTCTCGCAGCGTGAGGAGCACCCCGTGGAACCGCTCGTACACCCGAGTCACCCGCCGGACGGCGTCGGCTCGGTCGGTCGTGACGTCGCCGGTCGGCAGGAACGACGCGTCCGCCTTCTCCGGAAGCTCTCCCCAGAGCCTGCTGTCGCCAGGTACGGCCGACGAGGGGGGCAGCAAGCCGTCGTCGAGCGCGCCCAATCGCAGGCCGTACGCCCAGGCCTCGCCGAGGGCCTCGGCGAGGGTGCCGTCGATGAAGCGAGCGAGCCGCGAGCGCAGCAGCAGCCCCTCGGTGCTCGCTCGATGCCACTCGTCGATCTGCTGGGCCACCGGCCACACCCGCCCGAGGAGCGCGGCGATGTCGCCGAGCGTGCCGTCGTCCGAAGCCGCGACGGCGGCATGCTCCGCGAACTCGGCGCGTCGGACGTCGACGTCGTACGCGCCGACGACGGCGACGAGCGTGCTGACGTCGCCGTCGATGAACCCCCGCCAGTCGCCGGCGGCGACCACCGAACCACTGCCCGCCCCGCCGGTCGGGATCGGGTAGTAGTCGAGATGCTCGGCGAGACGGCTGGCATACAGCAGGAGCTCCTCGACATCGCGCTCGTCGAGCGGCGCGTGACTGGGGGCCAGCGCAGCGACCAGGCGTTGCGCCTGGGTCGTGCCGTCCCGTGCGAGCGGGTTGCGGGGGGCGTCGCAGCGACTCACACCTGCAGCTCCGTTCCCTCGTCGAGGTAGAGCGGGTACACGAAGTTGGATCTGGTGTTCGTCGTGGCGATGACGTAGTCGAGCGTGACCTCGACGAGCCCGCGCTCGGGGACGTCCTCGAGCACGACGTCGTCGAGGATGATCCGAGGCTCGAAGTACAGGATCGCCACCTCGATCAGGTCGCGGAGGCTCGCGCGCAGCCCGACGTCGAGCGGTTCGAACACCATGTCGTGCAGATCGCAGCCGTACTTCGGCTGCATCACTCGCTCGCCGATGCGGGTGGAGAGCAGGATGGCGAGGCTCTGGCGGATGTCCTCCTCGTCCGACGCCATGACGACGGTCCTGGCAGCGCTGGGGAACGTCGGTGGGAAGGCCCATCCCGTGCCCAGGAACGACCGATCGTCGAGTGGCTGCTCCTGCGGTGTCGCCATCTTCGTTCCCTTCAGTTGAGCTGCACGACCGAGCCCTTGACGACGGTCGAGCCGCCGGACGTGAACTCGGCGCCCGAACTCCCGTCGGCAGCGAGCTGCGACTGGGCGGCGATCGTCACGTTGCTGCCCTCGATCGTGACGTCCCCGTCGGCCTGCAGCGTGAGGTCGCCCGCGCTCGTGACCGTGACGCCGTCGCTCTCCATCGTGAGCTTGTTGCCGGACTCGTCCTCGACGGTGATCGCGCCGTCGTCATCGCTCAGCACGATCGTGTTGCCGTTCGGCGTCTCGATCGTGACGACGAGCTTGTCGTCGTCGAAGAGCACCTTCAGCTCGCCCCTCGTGACCAGGCCCTTCTCGTGGTTGTCGTCGCTCGCCTCGATCGGCGCCGGCTTGGCGCTGCTGTTCATCATCCCGAGCACGACGGGATCACGCGGGTCGCCGCCCAGGAACCCGACGATCACCTCGTCGCCGACCTCGGGGAGGAAGAAGCTCCCGCGGTTCTCGCCGGCGTCCAACGTCGCGACCCGCGCCCACACGCCTTCGCCCGTCACGTCGATCATCGGGATCCGGACCTGGATGCGATGCTCGCCGTCCGGATCGCCTTCGAGGGCGGTGACCAGTGCGACGTGGACGCCCTGCACTCCCGGCAGCAGACCGTTGGCCTCGCTGTCGACCACGTCGCGGGTGACGCTGCCGAACGCATCGGGCGACAAGCCGAACTGGACGTCGGTCTCCCAGTTGCGGCTGCTGATCTCGTGGCGGACACCAGCGACCAGGGCTGTTCCCGTGAAACGGTCCCCCACGTCCTTCAGCTCGATCGTGTCGCCGGGTTCGATCGCGCCGAACCCCTGCACGCGGACCCGGCCCCGGACCTTGGCGAAGCCGCTTCGCAGGAGCTGCGCGTCGGCCCAACCCTGCAGCTCGTCGTCGGCCAGGATCCCGCCGTGCTTCAGCTCGAACGCGTCGAGCCCGACCACGTCGGCGAGGTCACCGGCATCGAGGTTGCCGGGCGTGACCGCGCCGGGGTCCGCGCCCTCGACCTCGGCGAGCTCCTGGTCGGCGGGGTTCCAGGCCGAGGACTGGACAGCCGCCAGTTGATCCCGGGCGTCGGCCGCGGCCTCGAACTCGAGCACGTTGCCGCCGTAGCCGACGACGAGCGCGGCCTCACCCGACGCGTCCGGCGCCTTGACCTCGAGCGTCCCGTCCTTCGTCGCAACGAGCATCCCGTTCGCCTCGGCCCTCGTGAGGATGAAGTCCCAGTCGGTGGCGTAGTACTGCACCATCGAGGGGTGTGTCACCTGCGTCGTCGCGACATCGGGTGTCAGGCCGGCGTCCGAGCAGATCGCCTCGATGATGTCGGCGTCGGTCTCGTCGTAGAAGTAGCCGGTCTTGCGGCCGACGGTCAGCTTCACGGCCGCGTCGCGGCACTCGATGCACAGGGTCGAGGGTCGCCCGGCGGGGGCACGGAGCCCGTGACGGACGACGATCCCCTTGAAGATCACGTCCTCCTCGCCGTGGTAGCCGGCTGCGATCTCGATCTCGGTCCCGGGCACGAAGTCGTCGGCGTCGCTGGCCGGGAACTCGCGGGCCGCCACGTCGCCGTCGAACACGACGATCTCAGCCGCCGCCACACGGTTGAACGCCCGTTCGACGACGATCGACCGCACCTGGTACTCACCCTTGATCTCGGTACCGCCTGCGCTGATCGTGAACGACGGCCGGTCCGCCGGTGCCGCGGTCGGGACGAGTTGATCGTCGCTCATGACTCGGCCTGACGGATGGGTGGGAACCGGATCGTCTGCCCGACCTCGAGGCGGCGGAAGTCGTCGAGCCCGTTGATCGCAGCGACCTGCAGGTAGTACGACGGGTCGCCGTAGATCGTGGCGCACATCAGCGTGAGGTGATCGCCCTCCTTGACCACCCTGGTGTGCGTGAGGTCGGGCGAGCTCTTGCGCTCCTGCTTGACGCGCAGGGTGTCCTCGACGTTCTCCGCGAACGTCGCACTCACCTTCGCCCGGAGCGGGCGACCGCTGGGTTCGAACAGCGTGTAGGTCATCTGGGCCGACTTGAGCACGCACCGCGACACGAGGGCACCCCACACGAGCCTGAGGTACATCGGGCGGTGGATCTCACCGTCGTGCTTGCCGGTCACCGTGAGGAAGCGGTCGATCGTCTTCGGCACGTCGACCTTCGGCGCCACCGCACCTGTCCCGTCGAAGAGGAACTCGAACGTGTACTCCTGCGGCTTCACCTTGCCGAACACCTGCGGGCTGCCGGTGTCGCCCGCGCCCTGACGTGCGTGGTACTCCACGTCGTACTTCTGCGCGTAGGTGTTCGGGTTGAACATCACCTCGAACGTCTCGACGGGGCTGCCCGAGTAGTCGGCGACCTTGAACGCCTCGATCCGCAGCTTCTCGAGCGTGCCCTTCTCCGTGATCGCCACGTCAACGCTCCTGCTGCCGGCGCAAGACGTCGAGCACCTGCTCGACGCACTCGGCGACGATCTCGTTGCGCGAGTCCTCGGTCGGCGCCGCCTCCTTCGCCGGGGCGTCGTCGGATCCGACCCTCGCCCGGATCACCAGCTCTCTGATCTCGATCGGCATGGTTACACCTTTCGGAACTTGCGGTACGCCAACTCGAGTGACTCGATCGCCAGCGCGTTCTGCTGAGCGTTGAACGTCGAGACCGACCACTTGAGCGGGTACGCGCCCGTGAAGGTCCAGGTCAGGATCGGCTCGTGCGCCTCGTCGAGCAGCGACACCTCGACGTCGCGCGGGTCGAAGACGAACTCCTCGATGGCCTTGCGACACCAATCGGACAGGCCCGAGCTGGCGACGATCCCCCGCTTCAGCACGAGGTTGCCGTACTTGGCGCCGGTCGGCAGCCGATGGACGTACTCGTTGAGGCCGCCTTCGCGGAACTCCTCGACGCCCACCTCGGCCGAGAGCCCCGACACCTCCTGGAAACGCGCGTCGACGTCGTCGGACTGACCGCCGACGCGCACCTCGTAGTGGAACGCAACCGCGAGGTCGGTCATCACGAGGGCCGATCAGGCGTTCTCGATGGTCAGGCCCTCGTGCGCCAACTCGAGCGTCTCGATGGCCGACTCGTTGCCACTTGCCTTGAGGTCGGGTGCAGTGATCTTCGTCGGCCAGGCGTTCTTGACCTTCCACGTCATCACCGGTGCGTGCTCCTCGTCGAGGAGGCTGATGATCACGTCGCGACGCTCGATCTTGTTGAGCTTGATCGTGTTCAGCCACTCGTAGAACTCGTTGTCCCCCGAGAACACCCCACGCTTGAGCGTGATGTTGCCGAACTTCTTGAGCCCGGGCATCTTCTGGACGGTCGCCTCCGGTTCGGTGCCGTCTCGGTACTCGATGACCTGCGCCTCGTAGTTGAGTCCGGTGACCTCGGAGAAGGCCAGCTGCGTCCCTTGCCAGTCGACCTGGAAGTGGAACGCCGGGAGTGGATACGTCATGTTCAGTTACCTCTCGTCCGTGAGCCACCGAAGTTGGCTCGGCTGCGACTTGGAGCCCTCACGACTCCTGCATCTTGTGGGAGAACCTCAGGATGATGAACTCGGCCGGGCGGACGGCCGCCATGCCGATCTCGACGATGAGTCGGCCTTCGAGGATGTCCTGGGCCGACATGGTCTCGCCCAGACCCACCTTGACGAAGAAGGCGTCGTCGGCGACGGCGCCGGCGAGCGCACCCTCGCGCCACTTCTGGCTGAGGTAGTTCTCGATCATGGCCTTGACCTTGACCCACAGCGGCGCCGCGTTGGGCTCGAACACCGCCCAGCCCGTCGACTTCTTCACCGATTCCTCGACCATGTTGTAGAAGCGTCGGACCGACACGTAGCGCCACTCGTTGTCGTTGCCCGCCAGGGTCCTGGCGCCCCAGACGTAGATGCCCTTGCCGGCGAAGGTCCTGATCGCGTTGACCGACTTGCCTGCGTTGGCGTCGACGTTGAGGCCGTCCTGGATGGCGTCGTCGATGCGGACGGTCGGCTTGGCGACCAGGTTGAGGCTGACGTTCGCCGGGGACTTCCAGACGCCGCGGGTCCGGTCGACCTTGGCCATGACGCCGGCGACCGCCGGGCTCGGCGGCAGCGTCATCCGCGCGGCCGCGATCGCCGCCGCGACTGCGGCGTAGATCGAGTTGGTGGCCTTCAGATCCTCGATCGCGAGCTCGTACGCCTCCTGTCCCTGGCTTCCGTCCAGGGCCGCCGCACCTGCCGTCGTCGTGTCGATCCCGGCGGCTGTGGAGAGCTCGGTCAGCGACTTCTCCTCCGCCGCGCTGTCGACGAGCTGGATGTCGTCGAAGCGATAGTTGACGGGGATGATCGTCTCGAGGTGCGGCGCGTACGCCGCTCCGTACTTGAGCGCGTTGTTGCCGACCTTGGTACGGAACTCCGAGACATCGGCGTCGAACGTCGCCCCGACCTCTCGGATGTCGAACACACCGATGCGGTCCATCAGCGTCTGGCACTGCGACAGCGTCGTGGTCTGGAGGCCGGCGAACTGGTCGGCGTTGTCGAGCTTGATCCCGTCCGGGAAGAGGATCATCGTGGGTTCGTCGTACTTCGCGACTGCGTTGATCCCGGCGGTGAGCTCGGTGTTGTCGATGTCGTCGTCGTGCGTGCCGACCGAGACGATGTAGCAGGGTCCACCGCCGTTGGCGTAGAACAGCTGCAGCGCGTAGTAGAGGAGATGGGTGGGCTCGAACTCGACCGTCTGCGGCTCGAGGTCGGCGTTCAGCGTGACCTTCAGCTTGTCGGCGTCCGGCCGAGCGCCGCCGCCGAAGAGCTCGCGGTACTCGACGAGCGACTTGATCCGCGTCGGTTCGAGGAGGAGCGACACCCCTTTCCGGTCGTGTTTCTCGGTGTACCCGACGAACGCGGGGACGGCGGTCTCCACCTCCGCCACCGACGGCGGGAAGACCGAGATCTCCTCGACGAAAACACCGGGTGTCTTGTAGGTGGGCATGGTTCGCTATCCCTTCAGAGTTGGTCAGACGTAGACGTAGAGGGTCGAGATCAGGTCGTCGGGACCGGTTCCTGCTTCGAGCGGCGTGGACGCACCCGGTGACGGCAGGACCATGGATGACCCGTTGAGCCCGGTGAGGGTCAGTGCGGCGGGCCTCTCGCTCAGCGCTCGCCGGGCTTGGGCCGTGAAGACCGCTCGCGTGCCGTCGACCTGTCTGGTAAACGATGGCCCCCCGTCGATCGCCAGGCCCGTGAGGTCGAGCTCGAGCGGGCGGTTCTTGCTGACGACGACGTAGCGCCACGTCGTCGGTCGCGGGACGAGGCGCAGCGTGTAGGTCCTCGCGGTGACGGCGTCGCCGTTCAGGAATCGATAGGCAGGTGGCACGCGGTCGACGCCGTCCGATGCGAAGCCGTCGGTCCTGTCGAAGATCTCGATCAAGCCCAGCGGGCTTCTCCCGCGCAGCTCGGGGGCCTTGACGACCGCTCGCGACCCCCCTGCGTCGTCGCTGATCGTGTACCGACCTGGCGGCAGCCGGTCCCACCCCTCGATCGAGTACTCGCTCTGAGCCGTTGCGGGGTCCGGAGACTGCACCGCGACGTCGAGCACGTCAGCGCCGAAGCGGTCTCGGCACGTGACCTGTGCACCCGTCACCGGTGGGTCGACCCGGTGCACGAGCTCGGGCGCGGCCTCGATCCAGACCGGCGGTCCCCGCCGAGCGCCGGCAACGGCGTCGCCGAGGAAGAGGTCGGCGCCGGCGACGTCCCGGCGCAGGTTGTCGAAGCACCACAGCTGCCGGCCCGGCCGGGCCCGCGGCAGGTCGGTGATGCTCGCGAGATACGGCGCCGCGGCATCGATCGTGAAGACGAATCGGAGACCGCCAGCGCCGGCCGGACGCACGAGCTCGGGGGCGGCGGAGACAGCCGAGTCGATCTCGGCGTAGACCGAACACCCCCGATCGGACGGCCGGAACACGAAGGCGTGGTTGCGCATCAGCTGCGCCGTGTCGGCGGTCGGTCTGATCTCGAGGTCCGCGCCCGGGTGGCCGGCGCGGTAGTACGCGTGCTCGATGTCGATCGAGAACAGGGGCGCGTACGTCGTCCGCATGGCTCACTCGTTGATCCGGATCTCCGACACGAGCGCCGGCTCGGCTTCCACCCGGGTGTCGCGGATCCGCAGGAGCCCGGCCTTGTACATCACGCACGGCATGAGCTTGGCGCCGATCGCCCCCCAGAGGTCGTTCTGCTGTTCGAAGCTCAGCGTGAAGAGCTCGAAGGTCACCTTCGCCTCCTCCACGGGGTCCCACGCCGGGTCGGCGATCGAGAAGACCGCACGGTGCTGGAAGAACGCGACCACGTGTGCGATCGACTTCAGCGCCTCGGCGTACTCCGTCGAGTTGGCCGCGAACAGCACGTACAGGTTCACGTTGATCTCGGGTCGCACGAACTGCGACGTGCCGTCGGCCGCGCGTTCGAACGGATCGACCGGTCGGAACACGCGGTCCTGCTCGACGTTGACCAGCATGGCGACGACCTTGTCTCCGACCTTCTCGTTCGGCTTCCCGTCGGGGGTCATCAACCGGTCGGCGACGACGCGGTCGGGGGTTGGTCCCGGCGCGCGCAGGTTGAGGTACTCGTTGAGCTCGGAGACGACGTGCGCGACGGCCAAGTGGATCATCGGCCCGCCCTCGTCCGTGCCAGTCGAGCAACCACCCGATTCCCTTCCTGGGATGCCCGTCATGCACGGCTGCCGTGCAGATGCCGATCACCCTGGGTTGGAAGCAAGGGCGTGGTCGTCGCACACCCTCCTCAACTGCGACAATACGCCGCGCGGACGCGTCGCCGAAAGGGATTTATCGGTCGGATGTGCGACGGGTCCGACCCTGGGATGCAGTGGCGTCCGCGATCGTTCGCGCGGCCATCCGCCGGTCATCGGCCGGCCGTCTACGGCACCTCGGTCGTCGTCTGGCCGGGCGACGACACCGTGATGGTGCCGCCCCAGTTGCACATGCACTGCGAGCTGTCGTTGAGCGCAGGGTTGCCGGCGATCGTGACCGTCGACGAGCCCGGCGACCACGGCGCCGACGTTGCCGGGATGCACGGCATCGGGGTGAGCACGCCGAGCGCGGCGGCCGTCGCCGCGGCGACGGTGGGGTTCGACATCGACGTGCACATCGCGAACGGCATGATGTTCAGCATCGGCACGTGATCCATGATCGTGGCCGACGGCTGGCTGCTCGAGTTCGTCTGCGCGGTGGGGAGCACCATCAGGGTCCCCGGCGCCGTGCCGAATGAGCACGACAGCGACGCTCCGTTGCAGACCAGCTGGCCCATCGAGACCTCCGACGATCAGACCGCTAGGCCTGGACGAACATCGTGTTGGTCAGCCAGCCCAGCACCTCGGCATCGCGGGTGCCGTTCGCGGTGACGAACACGTCCTGGCAGCCGGGGACCTGCGCCATCGCCTGCCGGGCCTCCTCGAGGGTCGCCTCGGGGCCGACGGTGCCGAACGTCGAGCTGAACATCGCGGCCATTTCGTCGTCGGCCAGCAGGTCGGCGAGCGTCAGCGCTGCGGTGTCGGCCCCGGTGAACGACTTCGCGGCGATGAACTCCATGATCATCGAGCGGTGAGCGATCATGCGGGGCTTGCCCTCGCCGTCGATGATCGGGATCCGCGACTTGTCGCCGGCGAGCACGTCGGTCAGCAGCCGGTCGCCGGCACCTGCGTCCGAGAGCCGCAGCGAGCTCACGTTCTCCATGGTGAGCATGCGGTCGCCGGCGAGAATGGCCGGGCTCCGGACGCGCATGAACAACACGTTGAAGTGACACGTCGCGTCGTCGCCGGGGATGCTGTAGGTGGCGACGTGTGGGAGGTGGAGCCGACCGCCGTCGGCCTCGTACGGGGCCCATGCGACCGGCATCAGCTCCTGCCGGATCGCCGCCACCACCTGGCGAACGACCGACTGCAGCCACGGCGGCAAGGTCGCGGCGGGCGATCGCCCGTCGTCGATCCCCGCGAGTCGCGCGATCGTCGTCGTCGGTCCGATCGCGATGTTGAACAGGCCGTCGGCGCGCAGGCTCGTGTCGATGCGAGCGTCGTCGAGCAGGCACCTCGCGGCGAGGTCCTCCCGCTCGGTCGGGCCCGCTTCCCGGATCGCCTTGACCCGTTCGCCCGGCAGTTCGATCCGCACGAACGGACTGGTGACCTGTTCGGCGAGCTCACGGCGATGGCGGGCGATCGGTTCTTGCAGGCTGTCGTACAGCGTCTGGGCGAGCTCCTTGAGCCGCGGTTCTCGCACGCCGTAGCCGGTCAGTGGTTGGCCGTGATGCGGGATGAACTCCGGGCTCGTGCAGAGCTGCACGACGAGCGTCTCGATCGACTCCAACGACGTCGCGTCGATTCGGAGCAAGGTGCCGTAGACCACGGGGGCCTGATTGCCGCACTGGATCACGACGACGTTCGTCCGCGTCGCATCGTTCGGGTCGGTGGCCACGCCGCACTCCCACATGCAGTACGACCAGTCCTGCGTCTCGTCGGTGAACACGAGGAACAGCACCTGGGTCTTGGCGAGTCCGTCCCGCAGGCTCTCGTTGAGATCCCGGCCGACGCGGGGCCCCTCGAATTCGCGTGCTGATGACAGATGTATATCAACGTTTGCATGACCGACATCGCGCACGAAGTTCGCCAAGACGAGGGCGATGTCCCGATCCGCATGCTTGTGACTGACGAAGAAGTACGGATTGGTCACCACTCAACTCCGTTCACTCGGACGAGCGTCGTCGATGTCGCTCGCCTGCACCAATGAGGGTCGATGAACGTGTGGTTCCCGACGCCCACCGGCCTCGCCACTTCTGACGATACACACCGTCCGATCGCGTGTCATCCGACGGATCGAGCGCAGCACGAGTGGCGTCGCATGTGCCCCACTCGGGCAGCCGCGACGGGCCGCCCCCCGACCGCGCGGCCGGCGAAGCTTCACGTCTCGGTCGTCAACGCCTCCTCCGAGGCTCACGAACGCGCCCGGAGCTTCCTCGGTACGAGGCTGCGATCCCACTTCCGAGGTGGTTCGGAACGGCAGCCCTGAGTCGCGGGCAGCGACCGTGCCGCCGAGCGGTGCACGGCTCGGAAACGACCCGAGGCCTTCAGGTGATGAGTGCGATCCCGGCGAGCGCCGGCGAGCGCACCGAGTACGTCGTGCCGGCGACGACGTCGTACGGGGCGGTGAGGCCGCCGGTGAACACGATGTCGCCCGCTCGGAGAGCTCCACCCTCGGCGGCGAGCGACCGGGCCAGCCACGCCACCGCCTCACACGGGTCACCGAGTGCGTTGGAACCGTCGCCGGTCCGAACCGTCGCGCCGTCGGAGAGCTCGATGCGGACGGCGGACGGGTCGGCGACCACGGCGAAGTCGCCGATCACGATGCGAGCACAGGAGGAGTTGTCGGCGGTGTTGTCCAGCAGGTCGAAGTCGTAGCTGGGCCAGCGCGGATCGACGACCTCGATGCCCAGCGCCCACGTGCCACCCGACCGGGCCACGGCGGACGCGGTCGCGTCGCCGCCGACGTCCACCGCGCACCGGTGGACGAGCTCGGGTTCGAGCTTCGGATGGATGAGTGCATCGAGCTCGAGGCGGCCGTCGCAGACCTGGCTCCGCCACAGCGTGCCCCAGTTCGGACGCTCGATGCCGAGCGCCTCGCGCATCGCCGCCGAGGTCCAGCCCAGCTTGTAGCCGATGCGGGTGTCACCGGCGGCGAGGCGTTGCGCGTCTCGCTCCCGTGCGACCGCCCGCGCATCCGCCCAATCCACATCTGGGAACCGCGCCGTGATCAGCTCGGCGGGCGTCGCCGTGCGCTCGGCCTCGGCGAGCTCGCCGGCGAGACGCGACGCATCGATCGCCATGCGGCGCCCGTCAGACGTCGAGGGCGGCGACAGCGGCCGCCGCGATCTCGTGATCCTGCGCTTCGGTCGCGCCCGACACCCCGATCGCGCCGGCCACCTCGCCACCGACCAGCACCGGTACGCCGCCGCCGACGGTGATCAACCCCTCGACGTTGCCGGCGACGCCGTGCAGCAGCGCCGGGTCGGCGTTGAAGTCCGTAGCCAGCTCGGTGGTAGGTGCACCGGCAGCGGCCGCGGTCCACGCCTTCTTGGCGGCGACCGTGAGTGAGAACGTCGGGCTGCCGTCCATTCGCTCCATCGTCAACGGGTCGCCTGCCGGGTCGCTCACGTGGATGACGACGGCGACGCCGAGCGACTCGGCGTGCCGGCGCGCGGCGTCGAGCAGGGACCGGGCACCTTCGAGCGACAACCGCGGGCGCATGGTGATCGCAGTCATCGGCAGCTACCCGGTCCGGGCTTCACCGGCCCCGTGGAGCAGCGACAGCACGTCGGTCGTGCGCTGGATGTGCATCGCAGCCACGTCACACGCCGTGTCAGCGTCGCGTGCGAGGGTGGCCTCCATGAGGGCCGTGTGCTCGGCATGTACGTCGCGCGGCACGCTGCGATCGGTCAGCGCCATCCGCCGGTAGCGCTGGGTGTGGTGGAAGAGCATGTCGAGCATGTGCAGCACCCACCTCGACCCGCAGGCGGCCGTCGTCGCGTCATGGAACTGCTGGTTGCGGATCTCCCACTCGGCCGCCGCGCCGTCCAACCGGTTGTCGACCGCCTCCTGCGCCTTGGCGAGCCGGTGGAACGTGGCCACGATGCCGGCCTCCCAGTCGTCGTCACCGGTGGCGATCGACTCGCGCAGCGCATGGGTCTCGAGCAGGATGCGGGTGCTGCTGATGTCCTGCAGGTCGTCGAGCGAGATCGGCGCGACGGCGAACCCACGCTGACCTCGAGCCGTCACCAGCCCATCGGGCAAGAGCAGCGACAGCGACTCGCGGATCGTCGACGATCCGACCCCGTAGCGCTTCCGCAGGTGTTCGACGGCGAGCTTCGTGCCGGGCGTGAGCACACCTGAGACGATGTCCTCGCGAATCGCGTTGACCGTCTCCTCGACCCGGGTCAGCGGTGTCACCGACCCGTCGCCGGGTGCTGCGCTGTCGATGTCGAGGGTGCTCATGGCGTCCTTCCTGCTTCGTTCTCGGGGGGGCGTCGACGCCCGGCAGGACGTCGGAGGATCCGCGTAGTTGTCCGAGACAGTACCACATTCTCCGACGAATGGAAGACATTCGGAGATTTTCACGAATCTCAGAGATTTTGCTTGACTCTCCGAGATCGGGGTCTTAGGGTGACCCCCGTCACTACGACACGGTCGCCACGACACGGTGGCGACGTCTTCGAGGGAGGGACGACCGATGGGCGACTGGGGCGATGCGACGGTGCGGGTCACCGGCATCCGACGCTCCCGGTTCGTCGAGTTCGACTTCTCCATCGGCGACGAGCTGGTGGTCGAGCTCGTGATGCCGTATCGCGAGTTCCGCACCTTCTGCGACGAGCACGAGGCCGAGATGCTGCCCGCCGAGGGCGAAGCAGCGCTCGCCCTCCGGCAACTCGCCGAGTCCCCACACGACATCCGGCCCGGAGGTACCAGATGAACATCGAGATCAAGGCCGAGAGCTTCACCCCGAGGCGATCGACCTTCAGCCACGTGGCACGTCGGTACGGCGAGGATCGACCGGCCTCGCGGTACGACGAGGCCACCCTCGACGTGCAGGCAACGACGAACTTCCACTACCGGCCGCTGTGGGCGCCCGAGTACGAGATCTTCGACACCCGGCGCACCGCCGTCGTGATGAACGACTGGTACGACTTCGCCGATCCGCGGCAGTTCTACTACGCCACCTACAACATCAGCCGCGCAGCGATGAACGCCGCCGCCGACCGTGCGTTCGAGTTCGTCGAGGACCGCGACCTGGTCGCCCGCGTCGACGCCGAGTGGCTCGACATCGTCCGCCACTACCTCGTGCCGCTGCGGCACTACGAGTGGGCCGCCGACCTCAACTCACTGCGCGTCACCGACTACGGGTACGGCACCCGGGTCACCAGCGCAGCGATGTTCGCGGCGTGCGACCGGCTCGGCATGGCCCAGCTGATCACGCGCATCGGGCTGGTGCTCGAGGGCAACACCGACGTCGGGCTCGAGCGAGGGCGCACCGCATGGCTCGAGGCCGACGACTGGCAGGGCGTCCGCCGCATGGTCGAGGACACGCTCGTCGTCGACGATTGGTTCGAGACGTTCGTCGCCCAGTACCTCGCAGCCGACGGCATCATCCACCCGCTCGTCTACGGCGTGTTCGACGACGCCGGGCTCGAACGAGGCGGCACTGCGGTGTCGATGATGTGCGAGTTCATGGTCGACTGGATGAAGGACAACGCCCGCTGGGTCGACGCGCTCGTCAAGGTCGCCGCCGAGGAGTCCGACGCCAACGCCGAGCTGATCAGCGGCTGGTACCACACCTGGCGTGACCGGGCCGTCGAGGCGGCCTCCCCACTCGCCACGACGGTGCTCGGCACGGCCGACGCCGTCGGCACGATCCGCGAAGCACTCGATGCCCGGGCCGCGAGCCTCGGCCTCACCGTCTGAGAGGAACCGCTCATGGTCACCGACAACCAGAACGCCTCGGTCAACAGCGTGTCGATCACGCTGCAGAACACCGAGGACGCACGGCCGATCGTCGAGGCGATCACGGCCGACAACCCCGACGCCGTCGTCAGCCACTTCCCGGCGATGGTCAAGGTCGACTGCCCCGGCCGGCTCACGATCAACGCCCGGTCGGTCAGCGACCGCGTCGGGCGCGACTGGGACCCGCAGGAGCTGCACCTGAGCGTGATCTCGCTCTCGGGGAACATCGACGAAGACGACGACACGTTCGAGCTCGCCTGGAACTGAGGACAGGAACACCGACATGGCAAAGCGCATCCCGCTCAAGAAGAAGTACGAGTACATGACCCGCGGCCTGGCGTGGGACACCACGTACCAGGACATGGACGACGTGTACCCCTACGACAAGTTCGAGGGCATCAAGATCCACAACTGGGACGACTGGGTCGACCCGTTCCGGCTCACCCAGGACGCGTACTGGAAGTTCCAGGCCGAGAAGGAGCGCAAGCTCTACGCGGTCATCGACTCCTACGCCCAGAACAACGGCCAGCTCGGTCTCAGCGACGCCCGCTACCTCGGCGCGCTGAAGCTGTTCCTCACCGGCGTCAGCCCGCTCGAGTACCAGGCCCACCGCCACTTCGCCCACCTCGGTCGCAACATCCGCGGCACCGGCGCACAGGTCTCGGCCCAGATGCAGTCGATCGACGAGCTGCGCCACGCCCAGACCCAGATCCACGCGATCAGCCACTACAACAAGTTCTTCGACGGGCTCCACGACTTCACCCACATGCACGACCGGGTGTGGTACCTCTCGGTGCCGAAGTCGTTCTTCGACGACGCCGTCTCGGCCGGCCCGTTCGAGTTCTTCACGGCGATCTCGTTCAGCTTCGAGTACGTGCTGACCAACCTGCTGTTCGTGCCGTTCATGTCGGGCGCCGCGTACAACGGCGACCTCGCCACGGTCACGTTCGGGTTCAGCGCCCAGTCCGACGAGTCACGCCACATGACGCTCGGTCTCGAGGTCATCAAGTTCCTGCTCGAGCAGGACGAGGAGAACGTCCCGATCGTCCAGCACTGGATCGACAAGTGGTTCTGGCGCGGCCACCGGCTGCTCAGCCTGGTCGGGATGATGATGGACTACATGCTCCCGAAGAAGGTCATGTCCTGGAAGGACGCCTGGGAGATGTACTTCGAGGAGCAGGGCGGCGCCCTGTTCGACGACCTCGGCCGCTACGGCATCCGCCCGCCGATGCACGCCGACGTCGCCACCAAGGAGAAGGACCGCATCAGCCACGAGGTGTGGGCGATCTTCTACCAGTACACGCACGCCGCCGGGTTCCACACGTGGGACATCGACGACGAACACAAGGCGTGGCTGTCCGAGTCGTACCCCGACACGTTCGACAAGTACTACCGGCCGCGCCTCGATCTGTGGCAGCAGATGGCCGCCGACGGCAACCGCTACTACAACATGGCGCTGCCGCAGCTCTGCCAGACCTGCCAGATCCCGATGGGCTTCACCGAGCCCGACGATCCGACCACGATCTGCTTCCGGTCGAGCGAGTACAAGGGCGACCGGTACCACTTCTGCAGCGACGGCTGCCAGTACATCTTCGACCACGAGCCCGAGAAGTACATCCAGGCCTGGCTACCGGTGCACCAGATCTTCCAGGGCAACTGCGGCGGTGCCGAGATCCCCGACGTCCTGAACTGGTACCACCTCAACCTCGACGCCGACAACATGGCGTACGAGGGGTCGCCCGAAGAAGCGCTGTGGAACGAGTGGATGGCGAGCCGCCGGGTCGGCGCCGCCCAGGCCTGAGCCCCGAGACCGAAGGAGAGACGTCATGCCTGTCACCGCACTGCAGCCGGGCTACACCGGCGAGAACCTCGACGCCCGCGAGAACTTCGGGCCCAACCAGTTGGTGTACATCCACTGGGAGCAGCACTTGATGTTCTGCGCCGCGCTGGCCTTCCCACTGCCGCCCGAGATGCCGTTCGCGGCGCTCGTCGGCGAGCTGATCCCCCAGTTCTACGGACCGCACCCCGACTTCGAGCGCATCGACTGGTCGACCGTCCGCTGGAACCTCGACGGCGAGGACTTCGTGCCCGACCTCGACGCCTCGCTGGCCGACAACGGCGTCGGCCACAAGTCGTTGATCCGCTTCTGGACGCCGGGCCTCGAGGGCCTCGGCGAGTCGGGCGCCTGACGAGGAGCTCGTCGTGTCCATCGAACTCACCGTCGAGCCCATCGAGGAGACCGTCGAGGTCGCCGACGGTCAGACCCTGCTCGACGCCTGCCTGCGGGCGGGCGTGTGGCTCCCCCACGCCTGCGGTCACGGGCTGTGCGGCACCTGCAAGGTCGAGGTGCTCGACGGTGAGGTCGACCACGGCGCGGCGTCGCCGTTCGCACTGATGGACTTCGAGCGCGACGAGGGGTGGACGCTGGCGTGCTCTGCGACCGCCGGCTGCGATGTCGTGATCGAGGCCGACATCGACGAAGAACCCGACGCCGTCGTCCGCCCGGTCCGCGACTTCACGGGCACGGTCAGCCGGCTCGATCACCTCACCGGCGACATCGTCGGCATCTGGCTCTCGGTCGACGAGCCGGTCGAGTTCCAGGCCGGGCAGTACCTCAACCTGCACGTGCCCGGCGTCGAGCGCCCGCGTGCGTTCTCGTTCGCCAACGACCCCGCCAACGCCCACGAGGTCGAGCTCCAGGTTCGCCTCGTCCCCGACGGCGAGGCGACGCCGAAGCTGCATCACGAGCTCCAGGTCGGCGACGAGCTCCGGTTCTCGGGGCCGTACGGCCGGTTCTTCGTGCGCCGCTCGCACGACAAGCCGATGCTGTTCCTCGCCGGCGGCTCCGGGCTCTCGAGCCCGAAGTCGATGATCGAGGACCTGCTCGGCACCGGCTGCGAGCAGCCGATCACGCTGATCCACGGGGTGCGAACCGCCGCCGACGTCTACTTCGACGACCTGTTCCGCTCACTCGAGGCCGAGCATCCGAACTTCACCTACGTCCCGGCGCTCAGCCAGCCCGACGGCGCGGAGTGGGACGGCGAGACCGGCTTCGTCCACGAGGTCGCCGAGCGACGCTTCGACGGTTCGTTCAAGGGGCTGTCGGCCTACCTGTGCGGTCCGCCCGTGATGATCGAGGCGTGCATCCGCTCGCTCATGAAGGGGCGCCTGTTCGAGCGCGACATCTTCACCGAGCGCTTCGTGACCGAGGCCGACGGCGAGTCGGCCAAGAGCCCACTGTTCAAGAGGCTGTGATGCCCGCCGACGGAGTCATCGACGCCGACGTCCCGGTCGACCGCGTCGACGGCGCCCATCGGTGTTGGTTGCGCCCGACCGGTGTCGGCGACGACGTCACCGGCGTCTGGTTCGAGGTTCGCGAGGGCGAGCGCGTGCTCCACGAGATGATCAAGCGGCAGGTACACGACATCCCGGTCGGCTGTCGGGGAGGCGGGTGCGGCGTGTGCCGGATCCGCGTCGTCGAGGGCGACTACACGACGAAACGGATGAGCCGCAAGCACGTCACCGAGGCCGACGAGGCCGCCGGCGTCGCGCTCGCCTGTCGCGTCATTCCCTCCACGGACCTCGTCGTCGAGCTCGCCCCGACCGACGCCACCTGACCTGTCCATCCAGCTTCACACGACCGACAACCACCAGCCCGACAACCGCTACCCAGATCAACCGCAAGCAAGGAGTACCCATCATGGCTCTCACCGGAGTCCTTCGCCCCGGCATCATCCAACTCCGCGTCCTCGACATGGACGACGCGATCGTCCACTACCGCGACCGGCTCGGCCTGCAGGAGGTCATGACGGGCGACGACGGCCGCGTCTACCTCAAGGGGTGGGACGAGTTCGACCATCACAGCGTCGTGCTGCGCGAGGCCGACGAGGCGGGCATGGACCTGTTCGCGTTCAAGGTCGCCGACACCGAGACCCTCGATCAACTGGCGGCCGACGTGGCCGCCTACGGCTTCGAGGTGTCCGACGTACCCGCCGGCGAGCAGCCCGGTGTCGGCCTCCGCAAGTCGTTCGAGATCCAGAGCGGCCACACGATCCAGCTCTACGCCGAGGTCGAGCAGGCCGAGAAGACGCCGACGATCGTCAACCCCGACGTCTGGCCCGAAGAGCCGCGCGGCATGGGCGTCAACCGCTTCGACCACGCCCTCCTCTACGGACCCGACATCGACCAGGTCACCGACTTCTTCTGCTCGGTGCTCGGGTTCTCGGTCGCCGAGACGGCCGAGACACCGGGAGGCATCGCCGTGTGGCTGACCTGCTCGAACAAGGCCCACGACATCGCCTTCGTCCCGATCCCCGACCCGAACAGCTTCCACCACGTGGCGTTCTTCCTCGAGGAGCAGAACCACGTCACCCACGCCGGCGACGTCATGGCCTTCTACGACATCCCGATCGACGTCGGCCCGACGCGCCACGGCATCACTCGCGGTCGCACGATCTACTTCTTCGACCCGAGCGGCAACCGCAACGAGGTGTTCGCCGGCGGCTACACGTACTACCCGGACAACCCGACCCGCTCGTGGACGGCCGACCAGATCGGCAAGGGGATCTTCTACTACGAGCGCGAGCTCAACGAGGCGTTCCTCAGCGTCTACACCTGATCCCACCCCCGATGGTTCGCCCGGCCGGTGACGCCGGCCCGGCGGCCCCACCCTGGTCGAGCGCGCCCCAGCGCGCCTCGCCGGGGTTCCCGAACCAAGGAGCTTCCGATGTCATCCACCTCAACGCTCACCGCACCGGCGTCCACCGCGACGTCCGCAGAGTTCCTCAACTTCATCAACGGCGACTTCCGACCCAGCTCGACCGGCACGACGTTCGAGAACCGCTCACCCGTCGACGGATCGCTGATCGGGATGGTCCACGAGGCGTCGGCCGACGACGTCGACGAGGCCGTTCGGGCTGCTCGCGCCGCCCGCGCCGGAGCCTGGGGCGAGCTCTCGATGCCCGAGCGGTCCGCCCTGCTCGTGTCGGTCGCCGACGAGATCGACCGTCGCTTCGACGACTTCCTGGCCGCCGAGATGCTCGATACCGGCAAGCCGGTCTCGATCGCCAGCCACATCGACATCCCGCGTGGCGCGGCCAACTTCCGGGTCTTCGCCGACCTGGTCAAGAACGTGCCGGGCGAGCACTTCCACCTGGCGACCCCCGATGGGCTCGGCGCCGCCAACCTCCAGCTGCACAAGCCGCGCGGCGTGATCGCCGTCGTCTGCCCGTGGAACCTCCCCCTGCTGCTGATGACCTGGAAGGTCGGGCCCGCGCTGGCGTGGGGCAACACCGTCGTGGTGAAGCCCTCCGAGGAGACCCCGGCCACGGCCACCCTGCTGGGAGAGGTGATGAACGACGTCGGCGTGCCGGCCGGCGTGTACAACGTCGTGCACGGCTTCGGTCCGAACTCGACCGGTGAGTTCCTGACCTCCCATCCCGGCGTCGACGGCATCACGTTCACCGGCGAGACCCGCACCGGCTCGGCGATCATGAAGGCCGCATCCGACGGGGTGCGCGCGGTCTCGATGGAGATGGGCGGCAAGAACCCCGGGATCATCTTCGCCGACGCCGATCTCGACGAGGCGGTGGCCGGCACCGCCCGGTCGGCGTTCGCCAACTCGGGCCAGGTCTGCCTCGGCACCGAGCGGGTCTACGTCGAGCGGCCGATCTTCGACGAGTTCGTCGCTCGGCTGGCCGAGCGAGCGCAGGCGATGAAGATCGGCGACCCCGATCAGCCCGACACCGAGCTCGGCCCCCTGATCTCCGAGGAGCATCGCCAGAAGGTGCTCGGGTACTACCGGACAGCGGTCGACGAGGGCGCCACCGTCGTGACCGGCGGCGGCGTGCCCGACGTCGGCGACGCCCACGCCAAGGGCGCCTGGATCGAGCCGACGATCTGGACCGGACTCGCCGACGACGCCGCCGTCGTCACGGAGGAGATCTTCGGGCCCTGCTGTCACATCCGGCCCTTCGACACCGAGGACGAGGTGATCCAGCTCGCCAACGACACCGAGTACGGCCTCGCCGCCACGGTCTGGACGACCAACCTGAGCCGCGCCCACCGGGTGTCGAGCCGGCTCGAGGTGGGGTTGTGCTGGGTGAACTCGTGGTTCCTCCGCGACCTGCGCACCAGCTTCGGGGGCATGAAGTCGTCGGGCATAGGTCGCGAGGGCGGCGCCCACTCGACCGAGTTCTACACCGAGCCCACCAACGTCTGCATCAAGCTTTGACGGGACGCACGACATGAACGAACCGAACGCTCAGCTCGCCGCCGTCGCGGAGCAGCTGCGCGCCGTGTACGACACCGGCTCGCCGATCCCACCGATCCGGGACTCGATCGCGTCGGCCGACGAGGCGTACGCGGTGCAGGACCTCAACACGGCGCACCGGCTCGACGCCGGTGGCCGCCTCGTCGGCCGCAAGATCGGCCTCACGTCGCTCGCCGTGCAGCGCCAGCTCGGCGTCGACCAGCCCGACTACGGGATGCTGTTCGCCGACATGGCGGTCGACGACGGCGCCGAGATCGCCGCCGGCCGGCTGATCCAGCCCAAGGTCGAGGCCGAGATCGCGTTCGTGCTGGGCGACGACCTGCCTCACGCCGACACCACCCCCGCCGACGTGCTGCGGGCGATCGACTTCGCTGTCGCCGCGATCGAGATCGTCGACTCTCGCATCGCCGATTGGCAGATCTCGTTCTACGACACCGTGGCCGACAACGGCTCGTCCGGGCTGTACGTGCTCGGTTCGCGGCCGGTCAGCCTCGAGGAGTTCGACCCGATCCTGTGCGGCATGGTCATGGAGCGCAGCGGCGAGCCGGTCTCGGTCGGTGCCGGCAGCGCGTGCCTCGGCAGCCCGATCAGCGCCGCTGCGTGGCTCGCCCGCACGATGGCGGCCGCCGGCCGCCCACTCGGCGTCGGCGACACGATCCTGTCGGGCGCGCTCGGGCCGATGGTCGCCGTCGAGCCCGGTGACGCCTTCGAAGCCCGGATCTCGGGCCTCGGCTCGGTGACCGTCTCGTTCGAAGGAGCATCGTCGTGACCCGCCTCCCGCTGGCCCGGATGGCCGAGATCGCCGATGAAGGTGCCCGCACCGGCACGGCGATCGCACAGTTCACGAACGACCACGAGCTCGACGTGCCCGACGCGTACGCCGTGCAGGCGCTCTCGATCTCGCGGCGGGTGGCTCGGGGCGAACGCGTCGTCGGCGTCAAGATGGGGCTCACGTCGCGAGCGAAGATGGCCCAGGTCGGTGTCGACGAGGTGATCTGGGGCCGCCTCACCGACGGGATGCTCCTCGCCGACGGCGCACCACTCTCGCTGGGCGGCTACGTCCATCCTCGCGTCGAGCCCGAGATCGCGTTCCTGATCGAGCGTCCGCTGGGCGGCAGGGTCACGGCGATGCAGGCCATGGACGCGGTCGGCGCCGTCGCTGCCGCGGCCGAGGTGATCGACTCGCGCTACGAGGACTTCAAGTTCGCGCTTCCCGACGTGATCGCCGACAACTCCTCGTCGTCCGGATTCGTCGTCGGCGCGTGGTGTGACCCCTCGACCCCCATCGACAACCTCGGCATCGCGCTCTCGGTCGACGGCCGCAACCAGGAGGTGGGCTCCAGCGCCGCGATCCTCGGCGACCCGGTGCGCTCGCTCGTCGAGGCCGCCCGCATGGTCGCGGAGGCCGGCTTGCAGCTCGAACCCGGGTGGATCGTGCTCGCCGGCGGCGCCACGGCCGCCGTCCCGCTCGTCGCCGGCTCGTCGTACCGGGTCACGGTCGAGTCACTCGGCCGCGTTGGCTTCACCGTCACCGAATAGCTCCCGTCCCTGGAAGGAACTCCACATGGCAACCGCCGCGATCGTCGGCCCCGGCAACATCGGGACCGACCTCATGTACAAGCTGCTCCGGTCGTCCGACATCGAGCCGCGCTGGATGATCGGCGTCGATCCGGCGTCCGAGGGGCTCAAGCGGGCCGAGGCCGAGGGCCTCGAGGCATCCGCCGAGGGCGTCGACTGGCTCCTCGCACGGCCCGAGCTCCCCGACATCGTCTTCGAGGCGACGTCGGCGTACGTCCACGTCCGCAACGCCAAGCGCTACCAGGAGGCCGGTATCCGCGCCGTGGACCTGACGCCGGCCGCCCGCGGCCCTTACGTCGTGCCGCCGGCCAACCTCACCGAACACATCGACGAGATGAACGTCAACATGGTCACGTGCGGCGGGCAGGCGACGATCCCGATGGTGTACGCCGTCTCGCGGATCGTCCCGGTCGACTACGCCGAGATCGTCGCCACCGTGTCGTCGGCGTCGGCCGGCCCGGGCACACGGCAGAACATCGACGAGTTCACCCGCACCACGTCCAAGGCCGTCGAGGTGATCGGCGGGGCCACCAGGGGCAAGGCGATCATCATCCTCAATCCGGCCGAGCCGCCGCTGATGATGCGCGACACGATCTACTGCTCGATCCCGCTCGACGCCGACACCTCGGCGATCGACGCGTCGATCCGTGAGGTCGCCGCCGACGTGGCCACCTACGTGCCCGGCTACCGGCTGGTCGCCGACCCACAGTTCGACGTGCCGTTCGGCGACACCGGCCGCGGCCGGGTCGCCGTGTTCGTCGAGGTCGAGGGGGCAGGCGACTTCCTCCCGCCGTACGCCGGCAACCTCGACATCATGACCGCCGCCGCCACCAAGGTCGGCAACGAGATCGCCCGATCCCTCACCGTCAAGGAGACCGTCTGATGCCCTTCTCCGACACCCTCGACGTCCGCGTCACCGACACCAGCCTGCGCGACGGTTCGCACGCCAAGCGGCACCAGTTCACCGAGTCCGACGTGAGATCGATCGTCGCCGCGCTCGACGGCGCCGGGATGCCGGTGATCGAGGTCACGCACGGCGACGGCCTCGGCGGCTCGTCGTTCAACTACGGGTTCTCGGCCGTCGACGAGCGGGTCCTCATGCAGGCCGCCGTGGACGAGGCCCGCCGGGCGAAGATCGCAGCGCTGATGCTGCCCGGTCTCGGCGTCAAGGACGACATCAAGGCCGCCCACGACCTCGGGGTCTCGATCATCCGGATCGCGACCCACTGCACCGAGGCCGACATCTCCGAGCAGCACTTCCAGATGGCGCGCGAGCTCGGGCTCGAGACGGTCGGCTTCCTGATGATGGCGCACACCGTCGGCCCCGACGTGCTCGCTGCGCAGGCCCGCATCATGGCCGACGCCGGCTGCCAGTGCGTCTACGTCGTCGACTCGGCCGGTGCGATGGTGCTGGACGACGTCACCGAGCGGGTCGGCGGCGTCGTCGCCGAGCTCGGCGACGACGCCCAGGTCGGCTTCCACGGCCACGAGAACCTGTCCCTCTCGCTGGCGAACACGATCCTGGCGATCCGGGCCGGCGCGGTGCAGGTCGACGGCTCGACGCGCCGCTTCGGGGCCGGTTCGGGGAACACGAGCTGCGAAGCGCTCGCCGCCGTCGCCGAGCGGCTGGGCATCCGCACCGGCCTCGACGTGCTCGCGATGATCGACGCCGCCGAAGACGTGGTGCGACCGGTCATGGACGACGAGTGCGTGCTCGACCGCCTCGCGATTACGATGGGCTACGCCGGCGTGTACTCCAGCTTCCTGAAGCACGCGTACCGGGCGGCCGAGCGCTACGACGTCTCGGGTGCCGAGATCCTGATGGAGTGTGGTCGCCGCGGTCTCGTCGGAGGCCAGGAGGACCAGATCATCCAGATCGCGTCGACGCTGGTGGCGGCGAGCTGATGCCGCTCGTCCACGTCCAGATGGCCGACGGCCGCACATCCGAGCAGAAGCGGGCGCTCATGGCAGCGATGACCGATGCGATGGTCGACCACCTCGGCGCGCCCCGCGAGTCGGTCCGCGTCTGGATCACCGAGTTCCCTGCGACCGACTTCATGGCCGGCGGCGAGCTGCTCGCCGACAAGCAGCGTCGGCTCGCAGCCGGCGGCGACTGACCGGCACCCGGTCCACCCACGGTCCACCCACGGTCTACCCCCGGTCCGCCGGACCACCACCGGGGTGAACCCGGGCGACGCGCCGCGTGCGCGAAGGTGGGATGCCATGCCGGGATCCCGCGATCACTCGCACCCCGAACCGACCGAGCAAGCGGCGGTCGGCCGGCGCCGATTCCTCGGGATCGCGCTCGGCGCTGCGGCGGGTCTCGCAGCCCACGGGTGCTCGACAACCGCCTCGTCGACGTCGGGCACGAGCCTGCCCGGACCGTCGTCGACGCGGTCGTCGTCGGGTCGGTCCTCGCCCCCACCGAGGCCGACGACGGCGACAGCGGCCGCCGTGGCGGAGACACCCGCCGACGCGAGACCCGAGGCCCCTGCGCAGCCGTCGATCGGGCCCGGCGAGTTCGACGAACCGGCGCGCGTCGACCAGCAGGCCGAGCGGCTCGCCCCGCCCACCCCGCCGGGCGCATACGACCGCGAAGCGCTCTACGTGGCCCTGTACGGCTTCCCCGGCAACAGCATCCTCGGGTCGCTCGGCGAGCAGGGCGTCGACGGCGCCGTGCGGCGCGCGGCCGACGTCGCCGCCGGCTACGAGGGGTTCGGACGGCGGGTCGTCCCGACGTTCGAGATCCTCGCCTCGGTCGCCTCCTCGTCGGCCGGTCCCGACGGCGACTACTCGAACGAGTTCACCCCGACGAGATTCGCGCCGTGGCTGGAGGCCGCGGCGGAGAACGACATGCACGTCGTGTTCGACCTCCAGCCCGGCCGCTCCCGCTTCCCCGACCAGGCGCGCCAGTACGAGGCGCTGTGGCTGGTCCGCCACGCCAGCATTGCGCTCGACCCCGAGTGGCGCGTCGGCCCGAACCAACGGCCGGGCGGCGGGCGGATCGGATCGGTCGACGGCGCCGAGGTCAACGAGACGATCGACTACCTCGACGACCTGATCCGCCGCCACCGCCTCCCGCCCAAGTTGTGCATCGTTCACCAGTTCGCTGACTCGATGATCACCAGCAAACAGCTGATCCGGGGCACCGAGAACGTGCAGGTGCTGCTCCAGATGGACGGCTTCGGGAGCCTCACGCTCAAGCGCGGCTCCTGGGGGCGGATGGTCGACGACCTCCCTGCGGGCGCGTTCACCGGCTGGAAGAACTTCTACGACGAGGACCGGCCGACGCCCACGCCGAGCCAGACGATGGCGAACGATCCGCAGCCGAGGTACGTCAGCTACCAGTGACTCAGCCGTCGGGCTCGACCGGCGGCGTCGTCTCGCTGAACCGCTCCCACACGACGTCGTCGGGCATGCCCATCACGGCGGCGTGACGTCGCGGGTCGCGCTGGGCCCGGACGCTCTCGGGGTGGGGTTCGGTCGGCTGCGGCACCCGGGCGGCCGGACGCTCGAACGGGCCGGGGTGCTTCAGCACCTCGAGCTCCTCATCGGTGATGCCGCACAGACCGGTCACCTCGGGGTCGATCCAGGCGCGCTCGTCGATGCCTGCGCCGCAGGTGATCTCGAGGTTCAGACCCTCTGGCCCGTCGAAGTAGATCGACTGGACGAACCCGTGGTCGATCGGGCCGAGCACCTGGACCCCCTTCGAACGAAGGCGGTCGCGCATCTCGAGCAATTCGTCGAACGCGTCGACGTGGAAGGCCACGTGCTGCATCGTGCCGCCGCGCACCTCGCCGCCGGGGCCGTCGGCATGGCTGACGCCGAACTCGACGTCCTTGTCGTTGTTCGGATGCTGGACGAACGCGACGTAGCTGTCGGGCGCCAGCTCGACGAACCCGTGGTAGGCACCCTCGACGCCGTGCATCCAGTAGAGCGCCTTGAGCGGCAAGCCGAGCGCGTCGCACCAGAACGCGAGCTGACGCTTCATGTCGGTGGTCGACAGCGCCAGGTGGTTCACACCTCGCGGATGCAGGTGGGCCATCGGATTCCTCCTCTGGTGTCGTTCGTCTTCTGGTGTCGTTCGTCGGTCACTCGACCGGTTCGAGGAGGACGACGGGGATCTCGCGGTCGGTCTTCGATTGGTAGTCGGCGTAGTTGCGGTACGTCGAGGTGATCTGCTCCCACAGGTCGGCGCGCTCGTCGCCCTCGGTCACCCGGGCGGTCATCTCGCGGGTGCCGGACTCGGTACGCACCGTGACCGAGGGGTCGTCGCGCAGGTTGAGGTACCACGCCGGATGCTGATCGTTGCCCCCCGCCGAGGCCACGATCGCCATCGTGTCGCCGTCGGACCACGGCGTCGTGAGCAGCGTCGAACGGCGCTGACCGCTCTTGCGGCCGGTCGTGGTCAGCTCGACCACCGGCATGTTCGCGACGCTCCACCCGAGGCGGCCGCCCGACACCGTCATCAGCGTCTTGTGGATCTGGTTGGCCGTCTTGAGCACGAAGTTCGAGGGCATGCCTCCAGTCTTCCAGGCCGCGGGTTCGTCCCGCCGAGCCGGGCTCGGCTCGCGACGCCGGCCCTCGCGGCGTCGTCTGGCACCGATCGACCGGGCACGGGACCGTCGCCCGCGGCTCACACCTCGGCGCGACCCCAATCTGAGTGACGCGTTGCGCCGAAATGAGCATCGATCACCGATGACGGGCGCGCCCGCTGGTTCGTACGTTCGCGTGATCACTGAAGACGGGAGAACCATCGTGACGGAACCGCTGATCAAGCTCGACCAGGCCGGCCAGGCGCTGGTGCTGCGCTACGACGTTCCCGAGCCGACGTTCTACTTCGGGCGGAACCTCATCGAGCTCGACTTCCCCACCGAGTACTTCCTCGAGCTCGCCGGCGAGGACCCGATCGTCACCGACGACGACGTTCCGGCCGACGACACCGAGCCGGATCCCGGCTGGGTCGAGGACATCATCCAGGGCACGATCAACGACGCTCTCGTCGACATCGGGAAGATGCCGATCGACACCGAGAAGGACCGCTACCTCAAGGACATCAAGGCCGCCGATCTCGACACCGGCCCGCTCGACCCCATCGGCTCGGGGCCGGAGGAACCCGGGGATCCCGGCCCGAGGTCGCGCCTCGCCGCGGACCGGTCGACGACAGGCGGATCGAAGCCCACCACCCGCTCGACGGCGACCGAGCAGGTCGATCTCGCGACGGTGCTCGGGCTCGACGCTGATGTCGTCTCGGCCAACCTCGCCGACGGCAAGCGGCCCGTGGTCGTGAGCACGGCGAGCGGCGGCGCCACCGTGGTGTACACGCCGATCGATGCCGACCACACGCCCTCGATCTACCTGGTCGAGACCTACCGCATGTCGAACTACACCGCCGACTACGGCGCCGGCCGGACGATCAACACGTCGACGCTGCACCCCGGCGAGCGCCAGAAGATCTCGATCAAGTCGTACAAGAACATCGAGTCGAAGGTCAGCCAGACCCACAGCCTGTTCGACTCCTATACGACGACGACCGAGGACACGTTCGAGACGTCGGTCCAGAGCGAGAACTCCGACACCCAGGCCAAGGAGAAGACCTCCGCCTGGAACGTCGAGGCCGAGGCGTCGGGCAACTGGGGCGTCGCATCGGCGTCGGTGAGCGGCGGCGCGTCGGGGAGCACCAACTCGGCGCGGGAGACATTCGCGTCGAACGTGTCGTCGGCGTCCGAGAAGCACGCCGCCACCGCCTCCGGTCAGCGTGACGTCGAGGTGAACACCACCTCCGAGGTGAGCGCGGAAGAGGGCGAGGAGACCTCGATCGAGCGCGAGATCGAGAACGTGAACATCAGCCGCACGCTCAACCTCGGCTTCCGGCAGCTGATCCAGGAGTACGTCAGCATCCTCCACCTGATCGACGTCCGCGTCGCGTTCTACAACGGCTACGAGGAGACTCGCATGGAGGTCGCGCTCCCCGACCTCGACAAGCTGCTCGACTACTGCGTCGCCAAGGACTCGTACAAGGACGAGATCCGCGCGACGATCCTGTTCGCGCTCGGCAACATCGTCGACGACGCGGGCGAACTGCACCAGGACTTCGTCAAGACGACGAAGTATCCCGAGCTCGACGGTTCGATCACGGCGGTCCACAGCATCGACCCGTCGAAGCAGTCGGTCTACACGCTGCCGTCGGGCCGCGAGTTCGAGGTGCCGGGCATCGTGATGGCCGGCAACGTGGTCAGCTTGCGCACCGACGGCGTGATCGTCGACGCGATGCTCGGGGGCGGCGAGGCGCTCGACGAGTATGCGATCGAGCTCCAGCAGGAGCGGGTCGCGACGCAACGTCACGACAACGCGGCACGGGTGCTCGAGAACCGGAGGGTCGCGACGGCCCTGGACATCGTCGAGGCCGCCGACGAGACGAAGGCGGCGATCTTCGCCCAGGTGTTCGGCGTGGGTGCCGTGGACGCCGAAACCGAGACCGAGACCGAGGCGGCATGAGCGGCGTCGAGGAGCGGTTGCGGGAATCGGACGACCGGGTGGCGGACCTGATGCGGTCCGCCGCTCAGGGGGTCATGGTCCGACAGTGCATCGCCAACCGCAAGCAGGCCTACGCGACCGAGTACCCGGGCGCCGACGGCGACACGCTGTTCGAGCTGATCGGACTGTCGCGAGAGGAGGCGGCCAACCTCGAGTGCAACCCGGACGATCCGATCGTCGACCACTACCACCGCTACCGCGCCGAGCTCGAGGGCCGCGGCGATGTCGAGGCGCTCGGCCGCTTCCACCAGCACGTCGACGGCATCTACGTCTACATCCGCTCCGGGCTGAAGGACGACTCGGGCTTCCGCGACGTCGGGTCGTGGAAGATCGATCGCACCGACACGGACTTCGAGTCGGCGAGCCTCGGCTGGCTGACGCTCGCCGGGCTGCACGCCTACAGCCTCGGGCCGAGTGCGCGGAGGTCGCTCGAAGCCGACGCACGCGAGCAGGTGATGGGCCAGCTGCACGACATCGGCGTCGCGCTGCGCACCTCGGAGTACTTCTCGAACGACGGCAACAAGTACCTCGGCAACTCGACCACCTACGGGTGCATCCTCGAGCTGCTCGCCGACCCGTTGGCCGACGTCCGCTACTTCACCGTGTCGGACTACGCGAACTTCGAGCGGGCGTTCAACGTCGATGCGCTGGTCCGTGAGCCCGGCTGGGGCGAGCTCTACGCCACGGTCGTCACGAACCGCGGCTCGCTGGTGTCGAAGTCGGAGGCCGAGCGACAGTTCGGCGACCTGGTGTTCGCCGGCATCGCACTGCCCGAGTTCAGCAGCGACCTCCGCGCCGACGTCGAGACGTCGGCGGGCACGTGGCTCGACGACGAGGGCGAGATCGACTACCGCGCCGTCAGACGCACCATGGACGCGTTCTACACCGAGTTCGAGAAGGCGATCGACCACGTGAAGGGCAAGGCAGGCATCACGAACTCGATCGAGGGCGACGACCTCGAGCCGCTGTTCATCATGGACCGCGGGCTCGACACACTGTCGAACGAGCCCTCGTCGCCCTACTCCTGCCGCGACTACACCTTCTGAATCGCCCTGCGATGCACCGCGACCGCGTCGCGGCGGGACTCGACACCGAGTTTGGTGAGGATCGCCGCGACGTGGTTGTCGACGGTGCGGACCGAGATGACCAATCGCTCCGCGATCTCGGCGTTCGTCAGGTTGCCGGCCAGGAGTCCGACGACCTCCTCCTGACGCCGCGTCAGGCCGAGCGGGTTGGAGCGAGTCGTCGGTCGGGGCCCGCGCGGGACCCCGGACACGCCCCGCTCGCGCAGCATGTGGCGGCACCGCCTGGCCGTGGCGGACGCACCCAGCTCCTCGAGCACGAGCAGGGCCTCCGAGTGCAGCCGCTCGTCGTCGGTCTCGACCAGCTCGAGCGCTCGCTCATACGGCTGACCGCGGTCGTGCCACAGGCGGGCTGCCGCGAGATGATCGCCACCGATGCCCACGGCGAAGGGCTCGGGGATGCTGCGGGCCGGTACCGACGGCCCCTCGACACGGGCCATGGCGCGAGCTGCCTCGCCGAGCAGGTAGCGGTTGCCGCTGCGGTCTGCGCGTTCGGCGAGGTCCCGAGCGAGCGTGCGCACGCGTGCGTCGTCGCCGTCGAGCCATGCCACGTCGAGCTGGGCGGCGCCTGCCGCGGCGATCCGGTTGATCTCGTCGGTGCGCTCGGCGATCGCCCACGCGCGATCGATCAGTTCGCGACCATCCTCGTCCCCACGGCGGACGAGGATCCGGCCGAGGTAGGCGAGCAACGCGGCGAGCGTCACGCCCTCGTCGTTCTTGGCGAGCAGCTCGCGGAACCCGAGCTCGGCGCGGTGCCAGTCGCCGAAGTAGAAGCGGAGCGTGTTCGCGTGCGTGCCGGCGTGGAACGCGCCGTGATCGATGCCGTGCTCGCGTGAGATGCGCTCGGCGAACTCGATGTGTGGAGCGGCCTCCCGCAGCCGCCCGAGCCCCATCAGGCTGACGCCGAGGTTGTTCGCGATGCGGAACTGGTACTCGCCGTGGTCGATCGCACGGGCGAGCTGCAGTCCGCCTTCGAGATCGTCGAGGCCGGCATCGTCGCCCGCCCCGATCCGGCAGATCCCCAGGTAGTTGAGCGCGAGCGCCCTGATGTCGTCGCGCCGACGCTCGAGCGCGATCGACAGCGCGCGCTCGCAGGCAGCCCGGCCGGACTCGAAGTGCCCGCGGGTGGCGTCGTGGCGACCCACGACGCTGTGTGCGAGCGCGAGGTCGTCGGTCGCCCCGAACGGCTCGAGCAGCTCGACCGCTCGTCTCGCCTCGGCGATCGCCCGCTCGGGCTGCGCGGTCATCAGGCGCATGCGAGCCGTGAGGGTCAGCGCGCGGGCCCGCTGCCGGTCGTCCTCGGCGCGTTCGACCGCGGCATCGGCATGTTGCACACCGTCGGCGAAACGGTTGCTGACGTAGCAGGAGTGCGCAGCCAGCTCGTGCAGTGTGCGCGCAGTCGACGCGACGAGGTCGGCGCTGCGCTCCAGCGCCAGCTCGGCCATGCGGATCGCCTCGCGATGGGAACCGGCCTTGGCCGCCTCGACCGCGGCCAGCGGCGCCTGGCGCACGACCACCTCGGTCGCGCCGGCGTTCACGGCGTGGTGGACCAGTCGGGCGGAGTCGGCGCCGGTGGCATCGAGGAGCGCGAGGACGCGCTGGTGCAGGTGCTGCTGCTGCGAGCCCGACAGCGTCTCGACGATCGCTCGCCGGGCGAGCTCGTGCCGGAACGACACCCGCCCGCCGACCACGGCGATCATCCCTGATCGCTCGGCCTCGTCGAGATCGTCGGGGGCGACGCCGGCCATCGAGAGGGACGACGTGCCGACGTCGACGGGCATCACGGCCAACAGCTCCAGACAGCGCTGCGCTCGATCCCCGAGACGACGGTGCCGCCCGAGGACCGCGTCGCGGACGCTGTGCGGCACGGCCTCCTGCGAGGACGGCGCGAAGTCGTTCGCCGAGGCGAGCACCTCGGACAGGTAGAAGGGGTTGCCCCCTGCGGCGGCGACGAGTTCGTTCGGGTCGATGCCGGCATCGACGGCGAGCCGGCGGACGACCTCGTGCGAGAGCGGTCGGAGCGGCAGGCGCACGCAGTCCGGGCCCGTGAGCCCGCCGAGCAGCCGCGTGAGCGACGGGTTCTCGTCGGCGGGCGCGGCGCGATAGCTGACGATCAGCACACCCGCCAGCCGCGAGATGCGCGTGGCGATCGTGCGCACGATGTCGAGCGAGGCATCGTCGGCCCATTGGGCATCGTCGACGACGAGCACCAGCGGGTCGGCCGGGTCGGACATCGCTCGGAGCAGCGACTCGATGATCGTCTCGCGATCGCTCCGCGCGTCCAGGCCCTCGAGATCCGAGCTCGCGCTCCGCGCGATGTCGCGGAACGGCCCGAGGGTCAGCGGCGAGATGAGGTCGTCGCACGTGCCGACCGCCGAGCGGAGCACGAGCCCCCCGACGTAGTCCCCGATCAGCCGCGTCTTGCCGATGCCGGCCTCGCCGGACAGCAGCACGACGGTGCCGCGCCCGCCGGCGGCGCGATCGGCTGCGTCGCGTAGGACGCCCAGCTCGGCCTCGCGCTCGAGGAGGTCGTCCATCTCGCGATGGTACAAGTGGGCGGCAACCCGATTCCGCCGGATTCGCGGGTCGCTGCGCGCGTCACGCCGGGTCGGGGCCGACGCGGACCATGCGCTTGCCGCGGTTCTCACCGGCGAGCAGGCCGATCAACGCCTGCGGTGCGTGCTCGAGGCCGCCGACGACGTCTTCGACGACCTGCAGCTGCCCGGAGGCCGCCCAGGCGCCGAGGTCGGCGATCGCCGCGGCGTCGTGCTCGGGGAAGTCCATCGCGATGAAGCCGCGCAGGGTGAGCCGCTTCGTGACGATCAGGCCCGGCACACCGCGCGGGCCGGTCGGCGACGGGCTGTCGTACTGCGAGACCGCACCACAGCACGAGATCCGGCCGTGCAGGTTCATCGCGAAGAGCGCGGCCTCGAGGATCGGGCCGCCGACGTTGTCGAAGTACACGTCGACGCCGTCGGGGCACCGCTCGCGCAACGCTGCCGAGAGTCGCTCGTTCTTGTAGTCGATGCAGGCGTCGAAGCCGAGCTCGTCGACCACCCACGCACACTTCTCGGGCCCGCCGGCGATGCCGACCACGTGGGCGCCCTTGATCTTGCCGATCTGGCCGACGAGCGAGCCCACGGAGCCGGCGGCGGCCGACACGAGCAGCGTCTCGCCCTCGTCGATGCCGAACAGCGTCAGGAGACCGTGGTACGCCGTGATGCCGGCGATGCCGAGCACCGAATGGTGATGCGTCAGCGGCCGGTGATCGCCGACCGGCCGCACCTGTGCGGCGTCCATGGCGGCGTACTCCTGCCAGCCGAGCTCGCCGGCGACGACGTCGCCGACCGAGTGCGCCGGGCTGTTCGTGTCGACGACCTCGCCGATCGCGTAGCCGTGCATGACCTGCCCAGCTTCGACCGCCGACTTGTAGGTGGCGCCCTGCATCCACGCGCGGTTGGCGGCGTCGATCGACAACAGCACGTTCCGCACCAGCACCTGCCCGTCGGCGACCGGCGGGACGTCGCCGGCGCGGATCTCGAAATGGCTCTCGTCGAGCTTGCCGCGGGGCGTCTCGGCGAGCAGGACCTGCGTGTTGGTCGTCATCCGGTGGACCGTACCGCCGGTTCCGTCACCCGCTCTCGCCGAACGCCTCGGCCTGCTGCTCGCGGTACTGCTCCATCGGCATGAATCCGTCGACGGCCTCGAACTCCGCCCGCACGGCGGACAGGACCTCGTCGGCGCTCAGCGTCGGGTCCCACGACGAGATCTGGGGCTGCCGGACGTGCCACGGCGTGTCGCAGAACACCTCGATCCCGTTGCCCTCCGGGTCGGCGAAGTACACCGAGACCGCGTTGCCGTGCGTGACCGGGAACCCCGGCCCGACGCGGTCGTCGGCGGCGACCCAGTCGTGCACCGCCTTGACGTCGTCGATCGAGTCGACCCGGAAGGCGTTGTGGTCGAGGCTGCCGGCCTCGACCGACGTGCGTCCCTGCATCAGGGCGAGCTGGTGGTGGTCGGCCGAGCTCCCGCTCAAGAAGACGATCTCGGTCGACCGACCGACCTCGCCGCGATCGGCGACCCGGAAGCCGAGCGCGTCGCAGTAGAAGTCGGCCATCGCGTCGAGATCCCGGACTCGCAGCACGCAGTGCGACCAGCGAACGTTCATGAGGTGCCTCCACACAGATTCTGCGGCACGCTCGGCGACGACGGCGAGTTCGAGATCTGGCCGTGCTCAGGCGACCCCTGACGAACCGAGAGCGAAGTCCCGCACGTGCTGCCAGCTGTCGGCGTCGTCGGTGCCTCGAAACAACGCGACCGAGCTCACCCGGCACGAGATCGGCAGCGCCGCCTCGACCTCCCGAGCCGCAGCCGCCAACGCGACGGCGTCGCCGTTGTCACCGATCGTGAGATGCGGCACCGGCGGGTCGAACCTGCCCTCGTAGGGCGGCCAGTCCGGCCATCGGCCGACGATGCGCGCCGTCAGGTCGCTGAACCGCGCCGCCGGCTCGGGCCGCACGTAGACCACGGCCGATCCGAACCAACCGATGGCGTCGAAGCTGGCGTCGAACGCCGGGACCGCCGCGAACAGCGCGGTGAGGTCCGCGTCCACGGAGTGCGAGATCTGGTCGAGCGGCATGAACGGGAACAGCACCGTCACGTGCGCCGGCACCCCGAGCGAGCGACCGGCATCGAGCGCGAGGCGAGGACGCTCGACGACCGGGTCGGCGGCCGGCACGAGCACGACGAGCGCCGTCATCGCCTGCTGCGTCACGCCCGGAACCTATCGGCCCGTCGATCGCCGGCCCTTGCTCACCAACACTCGCTCCCCTACGTTCGTGCAAGGCCCCGACGAGCGATCGCGGCCGGTCAGGGGGCGACGGTGTACGAACGGATCGTGGTGGGGACTGACGGGTCCCCCGGCGCACAGGCGGCCGTGGAGCACGCAGCGACGCTCGCCCGCACCACGGGTGCCGAACTGCACGTCGTCCAAGGGTGCGGGTCGCCGGTGGCGATCGCGTCGCCGCACGGCGTCGGGGTCGACGTCGATCCGCGCGAGGTCGAGAAGGCCTGCCGTGGAGCGCTGGCGCCCGACACCGAGCGACTCCGTTCGTCCGGCCTGACCGTCGAGACCCATGTGGTCTCGAAGACCGGTGCCGACGCGGTGTGCAGCGTCGCCGAGGACGTTCGTGCCGACCTGATCATCGTCGGCAACCGTGGCATGACCGGCGCCCGCCGGCTGCTCGGGAGCAGCCCGAACTCGATCGCCCACCAGGCGCCGTGTTCGGTGCTGATCGTGGCGACGAAGGCCTAGCGAGCCGCAGCGCCGTCGCGTGATTTCACGTTGTGTCAGACACAACCTGAATTGGCCACGTCGTCATCGCGTCGACGGGCGGCCCAGCTCGCTGTCACCGGCGGGCCGGTCTTAATCGAGTGACAGCACGGCGGCGGTGCAGTACCGTGCAGCCGCGAATCGCGGGCGACGTGGAGGGTGGGACCATGCAGGGCTTCGATCAACGGACAGCGGGACGAGGTGTGCGGCGAGGTCCGGTGATCGTGCGCTCGGCCGCACTCGCGCTCGCTGCCGCGTTGCTGCTCAGCGGATGCTTCCTGCGCTCGATCGCCGGATACGTCGACGACGGCGGCCGGGTGCGCTTCAACGCCAACGTCGAGGTCAGTCGCTGCAACTTCCTGACACAGACGCCGCAGTTCTACGGCTGCACGTACCGCATCCCCGACGGGAGCCCCGCCGGACGCACCTACGTCTCGAGCTTCGAACTGCTCTCGGAGTTCGGCGTGCTCGGTGCGATCATCGACCCGCTGGTGCTCCAAGTTCCCGACGGCGTCACGGTCGTGTCCGCCGTGTTCAACAACGCAGGTGCCGACGAGCCGCTCGTGGTGACCGAGACGGCCAGCTTCCCGGTGACGCCGGGCGTGGCCATCGACGCCGAGGCCGGCACGAAGTTCCTGATCCTCGAGCTCCCCGACGCCACCGCTGCGGCACTGCCCGCCGGGCCGAGCGACATCGACTTCGCAGTCGAGCTCGACACCGGGGCCGCGGCACCGCTCGACGTCAAGCCGATGTTCACGGTTCGCGTCGTCGAAGGCGCGACGACCTACTACGTCCCGACCTTCCCGTGCGTCACGGACTTCGCGCAGGTCCCGACCGTGCAGATCCCGGTCGGGAACCAGCCCCAGGATCTGACTCCAGCGTTCGCTCCGTTCCTCGACACCGCCGAGACGCTGACGTGTTCACAGGTGACCTACGACTTCGCAGCCGGCACGCCGACGACGTCCACGACCACCACGACCACGACGACGGTCGCCCCGACCACGAGCACGGCGTCGCCGACGACCGCCGCACCGGTGACAACGGCGGCACCGACGACCGCCACACCGACCACCGTGGCCGGCGTCCTCCCAGAGACAGGCGACGACACCTCGAACATCGGGTTCGCCGCCCTCGGCCTCCTCGCGACCGGCCTGGTGCTGACGCTGCTCGCCCGCAGACGATCGACCGGCGCCCTGACGCGGTGACCCGTGACGGTGCGAACCCGGCGACACGGCACCTCGGCCCTCGTCAGCCGGTGAGCCCGCAGCACGGATCGGTCGCATGCCGTCGATGACCCAGGCCGATGTCGACTTCGTCGACCGCGCACCGCTCGTGATCACCACCGAGCTCAGCCTGCGGCAACCGCCGCAGGCGGTGTGGGACGTCCTCACCGACAACGAGAGCTGGCCCGACTGGTTCCGGTCCTGCAAGGCGTGTCGCACCACGTCCGAGGCACGGACCGGTGTGGGCTCGACGCGTTGGATCCACGTCGACCTGTTCAAGGTCAACGAGCGGATCATCGCCTGGGACGAGCCGCATCGCTGGGGCTTCACCCTGGTCGACGCCAACGTGCCGATCGCTGAGACGGTCGTCGAGCTCGCCGAGCTCACGCCGGATGGCAACGGGACGAAGATCGTCTACCGCTTCGCCGTCGAGCTCAAGCCGTGGATGCGGCCGCTCAGGCCCGTCATGCGGTGGCGGTTCGAGCGGCTGTTCGCCTCGAGCCTCGCCGGGCTGCAGCCGTACCTCGACGCTCGGTGAGACCCCGCGGGGCCGCGCCGATCGGCTGATCCCCCGGGCGGTCAGGGCGGGCGGACGATCTCGAACAGGTCGGTCGCATGGCTGTACGCGTTGCCGACGTGCCGCCCGACGGCGCGCAGCTCCGCCTGGTCGACGCGGGTACCGTCGAGCAGCCGCTCGGAGACGTGGAACTCGACTGCCTCTCCGATGACGAGTGCGTTGCCGTGCTCGACGTCGCCGATGTCGATGATGTCGCTCACGACGCACTCGATGTTGGCCTTGCACTCGCCCACCATCGGCGGGCGGATCGAGGCCGACGGCACCGCCGTCAGCCCGGCCTCGACGAACTCGTCGACGTCGGCCTCGTGCGTCGCGGCGGTGTCGTTCATCGCAACCGCCACCTCGTCGGTCACGATGTTGATCGTGAACTCGCCGACCTCCCGGACGTTGGCGAGGGTGTCCTTCCGGCCACCACGGCCCGGCGAGAAGACGAACATGGGTGGGACGCCGCTGACGCAGTTGAAGAACGAGTACGGGGCGAGGTTCGGGACGCCGTCGGCGGAGAGCGAGCCGATCCAGCCGATCGGGCGCGGCACGATCAAGCCGGTCGACAGCTTGTAGGGGTCGGCGCCCGTGAGCTCGCTGACCGTGAACCTGCGCTTGTCGTCGACGATGTCGGCCACGTGACTCCTCGTGTCTATCTCGGCGGTCGGGGGATGAGGACCGGCGTGGTGCGGGTGTAGGTCTGGAACGCCTCGTCGTCGCCCCAGCGCTTGGCGGCGCGGCGTTCGAGCATCGGGATGCCGCTGACGCGGGTCAGCAGCAGCGTCACGAAGACCGGCGAGATCAGCACCACCCACCGCCACCCCGACAGCACCGGGAGCGCCATCACGGCGATGCCGGTCCACAACGTGATCTCGCCGAAGTAGTTCGGGTGGCGCGACCATGCCCACAGCCCGGTGGTGATGAACCGGCCCTCGTTGGCGGGGTCGGCCTTGAACGCCGACTTCTGCCGGTCGGCCACGACCTCGATCGCGAAGCCGGCGACCCAGATGATCGCTCCGACCACGGCGAAGGCGCCGAACGACTCGCGCTCCTCGCCGGTGATGACGGCGAGCGCACACGCCACGGTGAGTAGCACCCACAGACCCTGGAGCGACCACGTCATGAGGAACTGCAGCGGGTCCTGCTTGATGGCGTCGAAGCGGCCGTCCTTGCCGGCGCGCCGGACCCGCATGAACAGGAAGCTCCCGAGCCGGAGCGCCCAGACCGCCACCATGAGGGCGACGACGACGGCACGGGTGTCGAGATCATCGCTGAGGGCGACAGCGACGACGACGAGCGTGAGGTAGGTCGCGCTGCCGGTGAGGTCGAAGTAGTGCTCGGTCTTGGCGATGTTGGACGGCACGAAGACGACCCAATTGACGACGAACGACAGCAGCCCGCACAGCGCGAAGACGGGGACGGACCCGACATCGACGCTGCCGTCGCTCCCGGCGAGCGCCACGAGCGCGCCGATGACGACGCTGGCGAGGATGCCGGCGATCGAGTTGCGCGAGGACATCGGGGCGACCCTAGAACCGTTCGCGCGAACACGACGACTCACGCCCGGAACTCTCGGTGGCAGACGATCTTGCCGGAATCGAGAGGTTGGGCGCGACTTTCTCCGTTGTCGCAGCGTCTGTCATGTCGCGACGCGCCCGCCGGCGTCGCGAACAGGGCGGTGTCGCTCCCGAGGCGGCAACGCTCAGCGGCCTGGCGGGTCGACCCCCGCTCGACCCGCCAGGCTTCCGCCGGATCGGGGCCGTTCGACGCCGACGACGCCTAGGCCACGACGTTGTCGCAGGGCTCGCCCGACGTCACCGCAGCGACGTTGGCCAACGTCGTGGTCGCGATCGCCGAGAGCGCCTCGTCGGTGAGGAACGCCTGATGGGCGGTGATCAAGACGTTCGGGAAGGTCAGGAGCCGGGCGAACACGTCGTCGTCGATGATCTCCTCGCTGCGGTCCGCGAAGAACAGCGAGCTCTCCTCCTCGTAGACGTCGAGCGCCAGCGAGCCGATGTGGCCAGACTTCAGGCCGTCGATCACGGCTGCCGTGTCCACGAGTGCGCCGCGGCCGGTGTTGACGAGCATCACACCACGTCTCATCGTGGCGATGGAGTCGGCGTCGATCATGTGGTGCGTGTCGTCGGTGAGCGGGCAGTTGAGGGTGACGATGTCGCTGTCGCTCAGCGCGGTCGCGAGATCGACGTAGTCGACACCGAGGCCGAGGAGGTGCTCGTCTTCGAACATGTCGACGGCCAGCACCCGGCACCGCAGGTGCCAGAGCAGGCGGGCGACGATCGCCCCGATCTTGCCGGTACCGACGACACCGACGGTCTTGCCGGCGAGGTCGAATCCGACCAGGCCGTCGAGAGAGAAGTTGCCGTCGCGGACGCGGTTGTACGCCCGGTGGATGCGACGGTTGAGCGCCAGGATCATCGCCAGCGTGTGCTCGGCGACGGCGTTCGGCGAGTACGCCGGCACCCGGACCACCGTCATCCCGTGGCGGCGCGCGGCGTCGAGGTCGACGTTGTTGAAGCCGGCACAGCGCAATGCGATCACCGACGTGCCGCCGGCGGCGAGCGCGTCGATGACCGGCTCGGACAGGTCGTCGTTGACGAACGCGCAGATCACCTCGGCGCCGGCCGCGAGGCCGACCGTCTGGCAGTCGAGGCGCGGTTCGAGGTACACGATGTCGTGGCCGTGGTCGGCGTTGGCGGCATCGAAGCCCACCCGGTCGTAGGACTTGGCGGAGAACATCCGGATCTCGGTCATCGCCGCCACAGGGTACGGCTGCCGCACGCCACCCGGTCCCCGCGGCCCGCGGGTCGTTCGATGCACCGCTGTCCGTACCTGCCGGTCAGACTGACGAGACCGCCAACGACCCTCCACCGGAGACCCTGTGAGCAGCATCGACCCACGCACCCCCGTCATCGTCGGCGCCGGGCAGATCAAGGACCGCGACCGTGGATCCGAGCCGATCGACCTGATGATGCGGTGTGCCGAGGCAGCGCTGGCCGACAGCGGTTCGGCGGCTGTGCGCGACCGCATCGAGTCGGTCCGGGTGGTGTGGGGTGTGTGGCCGTACCGGGACCCGGGTCGGCTGGTGGCAGACCGCCTCGGCGCCCTGGACGCCAGGACGACGATCACGACCGTCGGCGGCAACCAGGTCTACGACCTCGTGATCGACACGTCGTCGCGCATCGCTCGCGGCGACCTCGACGTCGCCGTCGTCTGCGGGGCCGAGACGATGCGCACCCGCCGCGCCGACCGGGTGCGCGGCGAGCGCTCGGCGTACGTGCCGGAGCCCGAAGGCGCACGACCCGACGAGGTGTTCGGCGGCGACCGGCCCCTCAACACCGACGCCGAGCGCGCGGCCGGCATCGAGACCGTCGCCCGGTTCTACGCCATGGCCGAGACCGCGCTGCGCCACCGGCTCGGCGAGGACGTCGACGAGCACCGCGCCCGCATCGCCACACTGTGGGCGACGGCGAGCGAGGTCGCCGCCGGCAACCCGGACGCATGGAGTCGTGAGCCGGTGACGGCGGAGGAGATCGCGACGGTCTCGGCCTCGAACCGGCCGGTCGCTTCTCCGTACCCGAAGCTGATGACGTCGAACCTCGACGTCGACCAGGGCGGCGCGGTCGTGATCTGCTCCGCGGGGGCCGCCGAAGCGGCCGGCGTGCCGCGCGACCGCTGGATCTTCCCATGGGCGGGCGTCGGTGCCGCCGATCACTGGTACCCGACGAACCGCTGGGCGTTCGACGAGTCGCCGGCCATGAGGTTCTCGGGGACCCGCACGCTCGAGCTGGCCGGGGTCGGCATCGACGAGTGTGCGCTGGTCGACCTCTACTCGTGCTTCCCGGTCGCTGTGCAGGTGGCGCAGCGCGAGCTCGGCGTACCCCTCGATCGCCCCTTCACGATCACCGGCGGGTTGACGTTCGCCGCCGGTCCGTTGAACTGCTACTGCCTGCTGCCGCTCACGAGGGCCGTGAGGCTGCTGCGCGAGGCCCCGGCCGAGCGGGCGTTCCTCACCGGCAACGGTGGATCGTTCACCAAGCACAGCTCGCTCGTGCTCGCGGCCGAGCCGCCGAGCGAGGGCTTCCTGACCAGCGACGTCCAGGCCGCGGTGGATGCGCTGCCGTCGCGCCCGACGCCCGAGTCGGACCCGGCCGAGACGACGCTCGAGACGTACACCGTGACGTTCGATCGGGAGATGCAGCCCGAACGGGCGATCATGGCGTGCCTCGACCCGGTCGGTGGCCGCCACTTCGCGACGTCCGACGACGCAGTGCTCATCGCCGAGTTGCTCGCCGCCGACTGCTGCGACCGCCCCGTGCACCACGACAGCGGCGTGCCGAAGCTGAGCTGAGTCCGCACAGCCGCCACCGACGATGACTCTGCGGCAGACGAAACGACCGAACTCGTCGCTCTCGCTGCCGCACACGCATCAACCGGATTCCGCGGCAGACGAAACGACCACGGATGTCGTCGTGACTGCCACGGAACTCGCGAGCCGTCGAGCCGTCGTGGCTGCGGAGTGACACGAATTCCGCGTCCGACCGAGAGCCACTGCGCGAGACTTCGCTGGGTGGGGGTGAGTCTGTTCGTGAGCTATCGCCGCGACGACTCCAGTTCCGCGTCCGGCCGGCTCGTCGACCATCTCCGCGGCCACGGGTTCGGAAGCGACGGTGACGACCAGATCTTCATGGACATCGACGACATCCCACCGGGCGCCGACTATCGACAGGTGATCGACGAGACGCTCGCCAGGTCCGACGTCGTGCTCGTGGTGATCGGGAGGAGCTGGCTCACGGTCACCGATTCGCAGGGCCGTCGACGACTGGACAGCGTCTCGGACACCCACCGGCTCGAGGTCGCCGCCGCACTCAGGTCGGACGCCCATGTCGTCCCCGTGCTCGTCGAGGACGCTGAACCGCCCCACGCCGACGGCCTGCCGGACGACATCGCCGACCTCGCCTTCCGGAACGCGTTCTCGGTGAGGAACCAGACCTTTGCCGGCGATGTGGCGCGGCTCGCGCCGTCGCTGCAGCAGATCGGGGCAGAGGTTCGGGCGGGACGTGAGCGGGCAGAGCTCGAGGCGCGAGAGCAGGAGGCGCGGGCGAACGCGGTCCGAGTGAAGCGCGACCGGCAGGAGCGCGAGCAGGAGGCCGAGCGCGTACGCGCACAGCAACGCGAGGAGGCTGAAGCCGAGGCTCGGATCCGAAAGGAGGACGCAGAAGCCGACTACTACCAAACACTCACCGAGAAGGAGTCAGCGCCCGCCCAGCGACTCCCCGACCGGTGGCCGACCAGGATTCGGACGGTCACGGCGTGGATCCTCGTTGCCATCGCCGCCCTCCTGCTGCTCATCTCGGTGATCGGCGTGTTCACGTACGACCTCGACTCGCCGGACAACAGCATTTCGTCGCGCACCGAGCTCTTTGTGGCCTTTCTCTTCACGACCGTGCTGTTCGCCGGGATTCCTGCCGCTCTCGCTGTGTGGATCTTTCCCCGGACGTGGAGACGAGGCAACGAGGAGCCGGTGGATCCCTCGTCGGCGCCCGGCAGGACGTGGGAGCCACCCGCATTCCAGTGACGGGGTGCTCATCGACCGCCCGACACCTGCGCGAATCCATCGACGAACCGACCGACGATCGACGTCGGGTACCGTCGCGACATGCCGGAACCCATCGCGCAACGGCCCGACATGGCGGCGTACGGCGTCGACACGCCGGACTGGGAGGCACTGCCCTGGTCGTGGGCACGCGAGCGACTCGACGGTCGCAATTACTGGCTCGCGACGGCCAGCGCCGACGGGCGGCCCCACTCGCTGCCGGTCTGGGGTGTGTGGTCCGAGGAGGATCATCGGTTCTGCTTCTCGTGCGCACCGACGGCGCGGAAGGCCCGCAACCTTGCCGCGAACCCGCAGGTGGTGGTGGCGATCGACGACACGGTCGAGTGCATCTCGATCGAGGGCGTGGCCAGCCGGCTCGACCCCGACGGTGACGCCGACCGCATCGACACCTGGATCGAGCGCTACCTGACGAAGTACCGCCCGATGGCCCCCGACCTGGGCGCACCGTTCCTGCGCCGGAACCTCGTGTTCGAGGTGACGCCCGAGCGAGCGCTCGCCGTCATCGAGCGCGAGGACGAGTTCGCCGCCAGAGCCACCCGCTGGGTCTGGTAGCCGGCAACCCGCCGATCACACAGCCGGCCGCGGTTCGAGGCCCGCTGCCCGGTAGCAGGCGTCGATGATCTCCATGTTGCGGACGCCGTCGTCGGCCGTGGTCGGGAACGGTGCTCCGTCGACGATCGCATCGCGGAAGGCGATGAGCTGGTGGAAGTAGGTCGCCGATCGCTCGATCTCCTCCGACGTCGACCCCGACTCGGTCTCGACGGTGAGCGTCGCGTTGCCTTGCTGCGGCGCCAGCGGGTTCGTCGCCAGCATCGTGCCCCGCTCGCCCGTCACCCGCAGCCACGCCGCCACATCGTCGCCGTCGGCGATCATCGACGAGTGGATCGAACCCGTCACGCCCGACGGCCACCGCAGCTCGGCCCGCAACGAGCCGTCGACGCCCTCGACCGGGCAGACCGCCTCGGCCGACACCACGTCCGGCATGTCCGACGGGTCCTCGCTCGCCGCGAAGCGCACCCACTGGATCGGGTAGCAACCGAGGTCCATCGTGGCCCCGCCGCCGATCGACAGGTCCCAGCGGATGTCGTCGCGTGGGATCCATCCGTCGGGGATGTCGAACACGGCCTCGATCCGATCGATGCGCCCCAACGCACCCGAGTCGAGCACCGACCGGATCTGCCCGGCGTACGGGTGGTAGCGCCAGTGGAACGCCTCCATCACGACGACGTCGCTCGACCGTGCCGCGTCGGCGATCAGGCGCGCATCGTCGGCGTTGGCGGCGAACGGCTTCTCGCACAGCACGTGCTTGCCGGCCTCGATCGCCGCGATCGCCCACGGCCGGTGGAACGACGCCGGCGTACCGATGTAGACGGCATCGACGTCGGGGGACTCGATGAGCTGCTCGTACGAGCCGAACGCCCGGTCGAGCCGCCACTTCTCCGCCGCCGCTTCGGCGCGGGCCCGATCGCGGGCGGCGACGGCCATCAACCGGACACCGTCGACGTCGCGGGCCGGTGCCACCACGGCCCGGTCGGCGATGCGTGACGCAGCGAGGAGACCCAATCGAACGCTCATGCCCGGCGACGCTAGTGCGGCGCCCATCGCCGATCTCCGGCCGTGCGTCACGTCGACTGCGAGGATGAGCGGATGATCGAGCTCGTGGCCGTCGTGCTCGGCGTCGCGATGATCCTCGTCGCACTCGCCGACCTCGTGAACACGTTGATCTCGACGATGACGTCGGCGTGGCGATGGTGGCCGTCCCGCGTGATCGGGCGGAGCACGTTCGTCGTGATCCGCGGCATCGCCCGGCGGATGGACGAGGAGTCGACCGCACGCGAGCGGTTGCTCTCGATCTTCGGCTCGCTGCTGATCATCGAGCTGCTGTTCGCCTGGGCGCTGCTGCAGGTCTTCGGCTTCGGACTCGTGTGGTGGGGGCTCGGCGACATCCCGAGCATCGGCGGGCTGGCCGACGCCTGGTACTACTCCGGCGTCGTGTTCTTCACGGTCGGGTTCGGCGAGATCGTTCCCGGCGAGATCGTCCCCCGCGCCGGGGCGATCCTCGAGGCCTTCTTCGGCGTGATCACGATGGCGCTGGTGATCGGCTACCTGCCGTCGCTGTACGGCGCCTACTCCGATCGTGAGCGGATGTTGATGACGCTCGACGCGGGCACGTCCGACCGGATCACGCCGACGGCCCTCGTCAAGGCGTGGGCGCCCGACGCCGATCCGCGGAAGATCGACGCACAGTTCGAGCGGTGGGAGCTCTGGGCGGCGGGCATCCTCGAGACCCACTCGACGGTGCCGCTGCTGGCCCTGTTCCGCTCGCACGACCGCCACCAGAACTGGGTCACCGCACTCGGCCTGCTGTGCGACGCGGCGCTGCACGCGCAGATCATCGTCGGCTCCACCGACGGCAACGCGTACTGGTTCCTCCGCCGCGCCGAGGCGATCTTCCGCGAGGTGACCAAGGGCGCCGATCTGACCCCGTACGTCGAGGCGTTCGACGCGCAGGACAACACCGACCTGTTCCGCGACCTCTACGACGACCTCACGGCCCACGGGTTCCAGCTCAGGCCGTTCGACGACGCCATGGAGTACGCGCGCACGACCCGACGCAGCTTCGGTCCTGCCATGGAGCACCTGATCGACGACCTCGCCTGCCCCCATGGGTTCTGGTCGACGCACGGCTCGATCGAGCGCTGGTCGGCCCACCACGACCTCGGTGCCGTCCAGCCGCCGCGCTGATCCGATCACCACGGCGCGACCGTCGTACGATCCCCGGCCATGGGGACGATGTCGATCTCACGGGCGATCACGACGCACGCCACCGAGCGTCCGCACGAGCCCGCGCTGACGTGCGGCGACGTCACGCTGAGCTGGCGCGAGTTCGATCGACGGACCAACCGGCTGGCACGAGCCTTCGCCGCCCTCGGTGTCGGGGCCGACGACCTGGTGACGATCGCGCTGCCGAACTCGACGGCGTTCTTCGAGTCGGCGTTCGCCGTGTGGAAGCTCGGCGCAACGCCGCAACCCGTCTCGGCCAAGCTGCCCGACCGCGAGCTGGAGGAGATCGTCGAGCTCGCCGATTCGAAGCTCGTCGTCGGCGTCGACGACGGCCACATCCCGCATCGAACCACGCTGCCCGTCGGCTTCGAACCCGACGCCTCGCACGACGACGGCGAGCTTCCCGACGCGACCACCACCCACTGGAAGGCACCGACGTCGGGCGGCAGCACCGGCCGACCGAAGATCATCCTCGCGACGGTGGCGGGCGAGTTCGACACCGACGCGCCCGGATTCTCGCTGCCGACCGGGTCGACGTGCGTGATCCCCGGCGTGCTCTACCACAACGCACCGTTCTCGATCTCGTCGCTCGCGCTGGTCGGCGGCAACCACGTCGTCAACTTCCCGCGCTTCGTCCCCGAAGCGGTGCTCGACGCGGTCACCGAGCACCGGCCGAAGTACCTCTACATGGTGCCGACGATGATGAACCGCATGTGGAAGCTGCCCGACGACGTGCGAGCGGCAGCCGACATGTCCTCGCTCGAGGTGGCGGTCCACATGGCCGCCCACTGCCCGCCGTGGCTCAAGGAGGAGTGGATCGACTGGGTCGGCCCCGACGTGCTGTGCGAGCTGTACGCCGGTACCGAGGTCCAGGCGATCACGTGGATCACCGGCCGGGAGTGGCGCGAGCACCGCGGCTCGGTCGGCCGACCGATCGTCGGCAAGATGAAGGTCGTCGACGACCACGGCAACGACCTCCCGGCGGGCGAAGTGGGCGAGATCTACATGCTCGCCGACGGGGGTCGCCACTCGACGTATCGCTACCTCGGCGCCGAAGCCAAGCAGCTGGGCTCGACCGACTGGGAGAGCCTGGGCGACATGGGCTGGATGGACGAGGACGGCTACGTGTACCTCGCGGACCGCCGCAAGGACATGATCCTCCGCGGCGGTGCCAACATCTACCCTGCCGAGGTCGAAGCCGCCGTCGACGAACACCCGGCCGTTCGGAGTTGCGCCGTGATCGGCATCCCCGACGAGGACCTGGGCGAGCGCGTGCACGCGATCGTCGATGCGCCGGCCGGCGTCGACGAGGCCGGGTTGCGAGCCCACATGGCCGAGCGGCTCGTGTCCTACAAGTGCCCGTCGACGTACGAGTTCGTCGACGAGCCGGTCCGTGACGACGCCGGCAAGGTCCGCCGCAGCCTCCTCGCCGCGCAACGTTCGGGCTGAGTTCGCGGCCGTGCGTGCCGCCCCGTCGTGAGGCGCCCGTCTCGCCGGTCGGCCGCGTCGCACGGCGGAGGTGGGCCGAGCCCGAACGGCTCGCAGTGTCGAAGCATGGCGCGAAGCGCCATCGCGGAGGCGGCGAGCTCGGCAGGCGAAGCCGAGCCGGCTTGGCCGGTCGGCGAAGCCCGATCATCACGCGTGGCCGGTCACGGCGGTGGCGGGATCGGGGTCGATCGGCCGGGTGCCGCCGGTCCGTGACCGGTACTGCTCGCCGGCCATCGCGTACGCGCCGACGGCCAGGCCGACCATGATGACCGCGCAGACCGTGTAGGCGAGCGTCCGCCCGCCCACCGAGTAGAGCACCCCGGCGAGCACGGCGGTGACGCCGCCCGAGAGCGTCTCGGCCGCGCCGAGCATCCCCTGCGCGCCCGCCTGGCGGTCGGGCGGCGCCGAGATCCCGACGGCGACGCCGGTGCTCGACACGGTGAGCCCGTCGAACACGGCATGCACCGTCCCGACCGTCAGCATCGCCCATGCCGCCGGCAGCACCCCGTACAGGAACATGAAGACGGCGCCGAGCACCAGGCCGAACGGCCCCCAGCGGAACGGGCCGATCCGCTGTGCGAGCCGGCCGCCGTACGACCCGAGGAAGATCAGCGGCAGGGCGAAGATCGAGATGCCGACGTTGGCGACGAACTCGCTCGCGTCGAGGTCGTCGAGCACGATCACCCACAGCGCGTCGAACGTGCCGATCATCAGGAACACCGCCGACCCCATCATCAGGGCAGCGACCATCGGGCGGCTCCGCAGCAGGTCGAACGCGAATCGGGAGGTCGGTGGGACGTCGGCCTCGACGATCGGGACGATGAACACGACCGGTAGGCACACGACGCTCAGCGCGGCGATCACGATGAACGGCGCGGGGATGCCGAACGCGGGGACGAGGATCGCGGACACGACCGGGCCGGTGGCGAAGCCCGCCACGTCGGCTGCGAGCAGCAGGCCGACGTTGCTGCCGAGGTTCGCGGGATCCGCGTTGATGACGATGCGACGGATCGCGGGGAACGCCATGCCGATCCCGATCCCCGACACGAACCGGCCGGCGAGCAGAGGGATCAGCGTCTCGCCCGCCGCCATGACCAGCAGCCCGGCCGTGTTGAGCAGGAGCCCGACGACGACGAGCTGCCGGGCGCGGCCGCGGTCGGCGATCGGCGCGAGGAAGATCTGCGCGAGGAACGCCGAGAGGAAGCCGAGCCCGACGATCAGGCCGAGCCAGTAGGCCTCGATGCCGTATTCGTCACGGAAGTCGTCGAGCACCGTGAACATCACGCCGTATCCCGACGCCAGCAGGCCGGTCATCAGCCCGAACGTGAGGACGCGTGATCGAGGCACGCGGCGAGGCTACTGGTCGAGTGCGCTCAGCATCCCGACGAGTTTGCGCGTCTCGTCGTATGCATGATCGTCGGCGTCATCGAACGTCGGGTCGAACGCGACGCGGTCGAGGCGCTCGGCGACCTCGCGTGCGACTCGGGCGTCGTCGGTTTGCTTCCAGATCGCTGCGAGCTGCGGATTCGGCACGCCGGCCGAGGCGCCGGATTCCGTCGCGACCGCCGCGAAGCGGTCCTGGAGCAGCCCCCATCGTCCGCGACGGCGTCGGTGCCGGACGACCTGCACCACGCGGAGCGAGCCGACGCCGGCGACGCCGAGTGCTGCGATCAGCGCCAGCGTCGTCGTGTTGTCGCCGACGTAGCCGGCAGCACCCTCGATCAGGTCGGCGCCCACCGAGTCGATCTCGGCGTCGGCTGCCAGCGGCACGGCGGCGGTCGGATCGAACGCCTGCCACCCCGTCTCGGGGAACCACACCTCGACCCACGCATGCGCATCGCTGGCACGGACCTCGAACACACCCGCCACGCGGTCGCGGGTCCCCGAGACGTAGCCGGTGGCGAGGCGGGCCGGCACACCCTGGGTGCGCAGCATGATCGTGAGGGACGAGGCGATCTGTTCGCAGAAGCCGAGCTGCGTGTCGAACAGGAAGTCGTGCACGGCGTCCTCCCCGGGGTCGGGCAGGGGCGCATCGAGGTCGTACTCGACGTTGCGGTTCATCCACGCCTCGTAGGCGAGCACGACGTCGTACGTCGACGTCCGGTCGCGAGCGAGCTCGTCGGCGAGTGCGATCGTCGCCGGCGACGTCGACTCGGGCACCTCGAGGTACTGGGCGAAGACCTCACGCCCGAGCTGCGTCAGCCGATCGCCGACGAGGCCTTGCCCACGAAGGCTCGCTGCATCGACGCGGTTCTTGGCGGAGACGACCGTGTACACCGACCCCTCCCCCAGCACGGTCGACGCCCGGATCGCGCCGTCCTCGCGCGTCCAGACGTCGGCGTCGATGATCACCTGGACCGGGCGGTTCGCATGGAACACGACGTTCGGCATGTCGGCCTCGACGTAGTAGGTCTGCACGAAGCGCTCGACGTCGACCGCGTCCGGGTCGGTCCGGTCGCCGAGCGTCGGAGCGACATCGATGTTGGGGCCCCGCCGAGGCCTGCCGATGCGTTCGTCGGCGTACCACCGGCGTCCGTCGAATCGGCCGAAGGTCTGCCCGCGCCAGAAGTCGGGCTCGGGCGCCCGCACTCGCATGACGATCTCGTCGCCGAGATCGCCGCGCACCGACGTGTCCATCGATTGCGCGAAGCCGGTGTATCCGCCGGCCTGCCCGGGCGGTGCACGCAGGCCGTCGGTGTCGGAACCGGCGTCGAAGTCCTGGTCGCGCACGTCGCCGTCGGGGCCGACGATCGCGCCCGGAGTCGTGACGTCTCGGATCGGATCGATGAACGTCGGCAGGGTGAGATGGGCGGGGCCGCGCGGCACGGGCACGATCGCGAGCAGCCCGACCGTGGCAACGGCGCCGACGCCGATCGATGCCGCCCGCGTCGGCCATGCGGTCTTCGCTCGGGTCAGCGGCATCCGCGCCGTCGGACCGGCCAGCTTGGCCATCGAGACGCCGAAGCACAGGGCCCAGGCCAGCAGCCACCAGATGATCGAGTCGTCGACCCGGAAGCCGGAGGCGTACATCATCACCACACCGGAGATGCCGAGCGACACGCGGATGGTGCGCCGGTCGTGGCATTCGAAGCCGTGGAGCCCGATCAGGATCACCAGCAGCATCGGGAGTGGGCCGCGCAGGACGTCGAGCAGACCTTCGAGCCGGCCGCCGGCAGCCAGCACCATCACGAACGCCACGAGCGCACCGACGGCGACGAACGATCGCAACGTCAGCGACGCCGGTTCGCCCGACACCAGCACTCGGCCCGAGACCAGGGCGCCGGCCGCGATCCCGGCGAGCCCGAGCACGGTCACGACGAGACCGAGCTCGAGCGTGAGCGAGAGCATCGCGATCGAGACGGCTGTCGCGCCGGCGGCCCACCAGCGGGCGGACAGCGACGCCGACGTCTCGGGTTCGGTCCGCCACCGGATCTCGCGCAGCGTCCGGCGTCGGGCCGGCCGGGGACCGAGATCGGCCCGCGCCGCCCACCGAGCGGCGTCGTCGACGCTCGCGATCGGTTCGGGCCGGCCGTCGCCGATCGCAACCTTCACGTCGCCGCCGGCTCGCAGCACCTGTTCGAGCTTGGCGAGCACAGCGGCCGCCTCGGCGTCGGGCTCGGGTCGACCGTGCGTGGCCTCGACGACCCACTCCTGATCGACGTCGCGTCGACGGTCGTGGACGACGAGCTCGCCGGCCCGCATCGACGAGGCCCAGTGCACGTGCCGCTCGCTGTCCCCTTCACGCCATGGGCGGACACCGTCGATCTGCCCGGCGACCGCGCCGGCGGCCCCCGAGAGCTCGCCCCGGCCGTAGAGCGAACGCCGCTCGACCGGCACGGACCCGTCGGCGGGCTCGGGCGCGACCAGGTGCTCGTCGACGTCGACCTCGAAGCGCCGCCGCCACCAGACCAGTCCCGACGTGCCCGCCGAGCGGACATCGATGCGAAGCGAGGTGACCACCGCACGTCGTGGGAACGATGCGGGCCCCCGGAAGCCGTGCGTGCCGGCCCACCCCGAGGCGACCTTCGCCGAGCCGTGCCGCACGACGATCCACACGGGCCTCGGCGCCTCGACCTCGACCGCGATCGGGACCTCGTCGCCCTGCGTCGACAGGTCGGGGAGCGAGACGCGCCCGATCGAGACGTGGCGCAGGCCGAACGCGCCGACCACGGCTGCGCCGAGGAAGGCGATCAACCCCGCTGCGAGCACGATCGCGACCGGCGTCGAGCCGGTCATCCGGACGATGGCGAACCCGCCAAGCCACGAGACGGCCAGACCGAGGCCGCCTGCCGAGACCCCGACAGGACGGATCATGCGGTCGGCGCGGGTACCCGGTCGAGGCACTCGGCGACGATGTCGCGGCCGGCGCCGACCGACCCGGCGTCGTTGACGATCACGCGGTGCGACAACGCCGACTCGGTGACGCGCACCACGTCGTCGGGCACCACGTAGTGGCGGCCGGCCATCGCCGCACGCGCCTTGGCGAGACCGACGAGTGCGACACCGCCGCGCGTCGATGCGCCGAGGCGCACGCGCGGATGCTGGCGGGTCGCCTCGAGCAGGGCGACGACGTAGCGGGCGATCTGGTCGGCCACGTAGACGTCGGCGACCACACGGCGTGCTGCGAGGAGGTCGCCGATGTCGGTGACGGGTTCGACGGCCTGGAGCACGGTGCGGCCGCGGCGGCCGGTCAGCACGTCGACCTCGTCGTCGGCTGCCGCCCTTCCGGGTGTCACGACCGCGGCGAACCGGTCGAGTGCGCCCTCGCCGAGGGGGTAGGTGCCGGTCATCTCGACGGGGTTCTGCGTGGCGATCAGGAGGAACGGTGCGGGCAGCTCGCGGGTGGCGCCGTCGACGGTGACCGCGGCCTCCTCGGTGGCCTCGAGCAGCGCCGACTGCGTTCGTGGGTTGGCGCGGTTGAGCTCGTCGAAGACGACGATGTTCGAGAAGATCGGACCGGGGCGGAAGCGCAGCTCGAACCCGTCGCCGGCGGGCAACATCGTGCCGGTCACGTCACCGGGCAGGAGGTCGGGCGTGCCCTGGATGCGATGGAACGACCCGCCGACCGACGCCGCCAACGCCTGCGCCAGCAGCGTCTTGCCGACACCCGGGATGTCCTCGATCAACAGGTGCCCGCCCGACAGCAGGCACGCAACGGCGGTCTCGATCGCCTCGGTGCGACCGGCGAGCACGCCGCCGACCGAGCCGGTGATGCGCGCCGCTGTGTCGGCGGTCTGCCCGGCGGCGGCCGCATCGGACCCGCGTTCGACCGCGGCGGGCTGCAGGGAGACGTCCATACCGGCACTCATGCTGTCAGATCATCGGGATCGGCGCCTGTCGGCTTGAATCGACCGTTCTCGAACGGGCTTCGCCGGCCGGCCAAGCCGGACCGACTGCGCCTACCGAGCTCACCGCCTCCGCAAGCGGCGCAACAGCGCCGCCGCTTCGACGCTCACCCACCACCGTCGAGCCGCGCGGTCGGCCAGGCGTCGCCGGTCGCGACCGGGCTCCGACGCGGTCGACCGGTGAGATCAACGCCCTCCCGGCACGGTTGGAGCCCGGTCGTTGCCTCAGCGGGCGGTGAAGCCGCCGTCGACGAGCAGCGACTGGCCGGTGATGTACGAGCCGGCGCGGCTCGCGAGCAACAGCAGGGCGCCGTCGAGCTCGTGCTCCTCGCCCATCCGCGGGATCGCCGAGTACGTGCGGATGTACTGCTCGCTGCCCTCGTCGCCGACCATGTTCTCGGTCATCTCCGACGGGAAGTAGCCGGGGCAGAGTGCGTTGACGCGCACGCCCTTGCGTCCGAGCTGGAGCGCGAGCTCACGGGTCATGTTGACGACCGCCCCCTTGCTCGCGCAGTAGTTGGCCTGCTTGATCGGCGCCGAGCCGACGTGGCCGAGCATCGACGCGACGTTGACGATCGCGCCGGCACCACGCCCGACCATGTGCGGCACGACCAGCTTCGTGAGGTGCCAGACCGCGGTCGTGTTGACCTGCATGGCCTGCTCGAACTGCTCGAGCGTCTCGTGTTCGATGCCGACCGTGAACGAGACGCCGGCGTTGTTGACGAGCACGTCGATCGCCCCCTCGTTCGCGAGGGTGTCGGCGACGAGGCGTTCGCGATCACCGGCCAGGCCCACGTCTGCGACGCGGGTGACGAGGCCGGGCAGATCGCCGGCCAGCGCCTCGAGACGGTCGCCGCGTCGGGCGGTGGCGACGACCGTGGCACCTGCCGCATGGAGTACCCGTGCGAACCGGGCGCCGAGACCCGACGAGGCGCCGGTCACCACCGCCACCTGGCCGTCGAGTCGGAAGAGTCCGAGCGGATCCATCGCCGGAGTCTCGCGAATCGACGACGGCGTTCCCTGGTCGATCCGGCGCGTCGCCGAATTCGTGTCCCGCGGAGCGGTCGCACGTCGGCGCTGCTACAACGAGGAGCCGTATGCGTCGGCTCCTCGCACTCGTCAGCGCGACCCTGGTCGCAGCGACGACGGCGGTGTTCGTGTCGCCCGGTGCACAACCCGCGGCCGCCGCGGCGGGGTACGAGCCACTCCCCGCGCCGCAGCGGCTGCTCGACACCCGAGCGGGTGGCCCGACCGTCGACGGCGCGCTCTCGGGCATCGGCAAGCGGCCGGCCCGCTCGGTGCTCCAGCTCGCGGTCGCCGGCCGCGCCGGCCTGCCCGCTCCGGTCGGTTCGGTCGTGCTCAACGTCACGGTCGACCAACCCGAAGGCGCAGGGTTCGTCACCGTGTGGCCCTGCGACGAGCCGCAGCCCAACACGTCGAACCTCAACCACGTCGGCGGCCAGACCGTCGCGGCCGCGGTGCTGACCCGGGTGGCCGACGACGGCACGGTGTGCCTGTTCACGCTCGCGGGGTCACACCTGATCGCGGACGTCGCGGGCGAGTTCCCGGCCGGGACGTTCGAGGCGCTCGCCGCACCCGAGCGACTCGCCGACACGCGGCCGGGCGAGGCGACGGTCGACGGTCGGTTCGTCGGCGCCGGGCGCCGTGGCGCAGGCACCACGTACGAGATCCGGGTCGCCGGGCGCGGCAGCGTCCCGCCCGACGCGACCGCCGTCGCCCTCAACGTCACGGCGACCGACATCGGCGCCCACGGCTTCCTGACCGTGTTCCCGTGCGATGCACCACGCCCGAACGCATCGAACGTGAACTACTCGCCCGGCCTCACGACGCCCAACGCCGTGATGACGAGACTCGACCCCGACGGTGACGTCTGCGTCTACACGTTGGCGCCCGTCCATCTCGTCGTCGACATCGCCGGTGTGTTGCCCGACACCGTCTTCCGGCCGCTGCCCGCACCGACCCGCCTGCTCGACACCCGAGACGGCGAGCCGACCGCCGACGGCGGGTTCGCGGGCGGCGGCATCCAGCCCGACGGCGCCTCGCTGCAGCTCGACGTGGCCGGGCGGGCCGGCATCCCGGCCGACGCGGCGGCCGTCGTGCTCAACGTCACCAGCACCGGCTCGAGCCTGCCCGGGTTCGTGACCAGCCACCCGCAGGGCTCGACGCTGCCGGGCTCGTCCAACCTGAACTTCACGGCCGGGCGCACCACCGCGAACCTCGTCATCGCCGCGCTCGGACCGGACGGCGACATCTGCCTCTTCAACCGCAACCCCACCCACCTCGTCGTCGACATCGCCGGCTGGTTGACCGGACCGGCACCGTCGGGCTCGGACGCCGGCTGCCCGGCGCGGGCCGCGGATGCGTCGGCAGCCCAGTACCGCAACGCACACGTCCGCCGGCCCGACCTCCACCGGGCGGTCGGCACCGACCGCATCGCCGTGTACGTGTGCGAGATCCCCGTCGACTCGAACGTCTTCGACGGCTCGCAGCAGCACACGACGACGTCGCAGGACTTCGCCGCGTTCGCCCAGGCCGAGCTCGAGCCGTACTTCGACGAGCTCTCGGGTGGCCGCTACGACGTCGTGTTCACCGCCCGCGGCAACGTCTCCGTCGGCCGCAACGGCGATCCCCTCGACTGCCTCGACGCAGCCAGCGAGCTCACAGGTGCCCCGTACACCAACGTGCTCGTCGCCGGCACCACGCTCGACGGCGGCGGCTTCGCCGGGCCGGGCACGATCTTCACCGGGTCGGGCGCGCCCGACGTCGCCGTCCTCGACTGGGCACCGAACCAATCGAGCCGCGGCAGCTGGCTGGGCGGTGCCACGATCTCGGTCCGACCGAACCCCGGCGTCATCGCGCACGAGATCGGCCACACGCTCCACTGGCCGCACTCGTACATCGGGCCCGACGACGAGTACGACAATCCGGTCGACGTCATGAGCGACGGGATGGGGTGGTGCCGTGTCGGCAACGTCAGCTACCCGTGCATCCCGGGCAACACGCTCGCGTTCAACCGCCTCGCCAGCGACTGGCTCGGCGACGGCCAGATGGTCACGCACCCCTCCGGCACGGCCAACTACGTGCTCGAACGGCCGAACGGCGACGGCCTGCAACTGGTGGCGCTCCCCGATCCGGCGCAACCGCTCAGCCTGCTCACCGTCGAGGCGAAGCCGGCCGTCGGCAACGACGACTTCCTCGCCTCGGAGGGCGTCGCGATCCACGTGGTCGACCAGCTCGACCGCACGGGCGGCCTGAGCGGGCTGAGCACGGCGCGCATCCAGCGCCAGGCGCTCGGCGCGCCGTACGGCTTCGAGCACGTCGTCGACGTGGGCGAGTCGGTGACGGTGCACGGCGTGACCGTGACCGTCCTGCGCCACGTCGGCGACGGCTACGAGGTCACGATCCGCGGGTCGTACTCGCCGCCCGGTGCGTCGTTCTTCGCCGAATCACTCCTCCGTGGCCGCGACACGTGCGCCGACGACGACCCGGTCGTCGCGATGGCCACCGGTTGCGTGCGCTGACGACAGCAGCCCCGCGCCGCGAAACCCGGTTCACTCCGGCCCGCTCGGGCGGCCAACATCGTCGCATGATCTTCGCAGCGATGGTCCGCCGTGTCCGGTCGACGGCCGCGGGCCGCGCCCCGTTCCCCGGGCACACCTCGCTCAACGCGCGCTCCGCGGTCCCGGCGCCAGTGGGGGTGGCACCGGCTCGATGACGCACACGCCCGCCGGTTCGTCGTGACGAGCGGCGTCGGCCCGGGCGACCTCGTGCTCGACCTCGGCGCCGGCGACGGTGCCATCACGTGCCATCTCGTGCGGGTCGGCGCACGGGTCATCGCCTTCGAGCTGCACCCGCAACGGGCGGCACGACTCCGCGGCCGGTTCGCCGACCACCGGGTGAAGGTCGTCGGGGCCGACATCACCGACCTCAGGCTGCCGGGCCGATCGTTCCGCGTGGTGGCCAACCCGCCGTTCGACGGCGTCTCGGCGGTGCTCGACCGCCTGACGCATCCGGCCAGCCGGCTCGAACGCGCCGACCTGATCGTGCCGAGGGCGGTCGCTCGACGATGGCAGGAGCGGCTCCGACGCGGATCGCCGTGGCAATTGGACGTCGAGACGAGCATGCCGCGCAGCGCGTTCACGCCGCGGCCGCGCATCGACGTGTGTCACATCAGCATCCGGCCGGGCAGCACGCGATGATCGCATCGTGAACGTCCCCGACCTCGACCCTGGGATCCGCACGGCCGTCCTGGTCGAGGGGGTCAGCGACCGCGCCGCGGTCGAGGCGCTGGCGCGGCGGGTCGGCCGCGATCTGGCAGGTGTCGCCGTCGTCGCCATGGGCGGCGCGACGAACGTCGGCCACCACGTCCGCCGGTACGCAGGCTCCGTGGCCGTGATCGGCCTGTGCGACGAAGCCGAGGTCGCCTACTTCGACCGTGCCCTCGGCGACGGTGCCTACTTCGTCTGCCACCGGGACCTGGAGGACGAGCTGCTGCGCGCCGTCGGCGTCGACGCCACGCTCGGGGTGCTCGAGGCGCACGACGAGCTCCGGACGTTCCGCGTCATGCAGCAGCAGCCCGCTCAGCGCGGCCGCCCGGTCGACGAGCAGCTGCACCGCTTCCTCGGGATCCGCAGCGGGCGCAAGGAGCGCCTGGCGGCGGCACTGGCCGCCCTCCTCGACCCGGCCGACCTGCCGCCGCCGCTCGGTCGGCTGCTCGACCGGATCTGACGACGCAGCGGGCCGTACGATCCCGCCCGTGCGGATCGTCTCGCTGCTCCCCTCGGCCACCGAGATCCTCTTCGAGCTCGGGCTCGGCGACGACGTGGTCGGCGTGACGTTCGAGTGCGACTTCCCCGGCGAGGCCCGCTCGAAGCGGATCGTGTCGACGTCGGCGCTCCCCGAGGGCCTCTCCCCCGCCGAGATCGACCGTGTCGTGAGGGAGCGGATCGCCGCCGGCGAAGACCTGTACCGGCTCGACCGTGGCGCGTTCGCCGACATCGACCCCGATCTGGTGGTCACGCAGGACCTGTGCGCGGTGTGCGCCGTCGACGTGAGCGAGGTCCACGATGCGCTGGCGTTCCTCGCCTGCTCGGCCGACGTGTTGACGCTCGATCCGATGTCGCTCGACGAGGTGCTCGACACGATCACCGAGACGGGACGTGTTACACGCGCCGAGGCGAGGGCGGCGGGGATCGTCTCGGGGTTGCGGGAGCGACTCGACGGTGTGTCCGAGCGGCTCGAGGGCGTGACGGCCCGACCGACGATGGTCCTGGAGTGGACCGATCCGGCGTTCACGGGCGGCCACTGGGTCCCCGACATGGTCGTCTCGGCAGGCGGCGACTCGGTGCTCGGCTTCCCGGGAGCGAACTCCGAGATGCTCGAGTGGGAGGTCATCGAGGCCGCCCGGGCGGACGTGGTGATCGTCTCGCCGTGCGGCTACCGGCTCGACGGTGCGACGAGGCTCGCGCTCGACGTGATCGAACGCGGGCACCTGCCACCGGAGGCCGAGGTCTGGGCGATCGACGCGGATGCCGTCGTCGTGCGACCGGGCCCGCGGGTCGTCGACGGCGTCGAGACGATCGCCTCGATCCTGCATCCCGAGCGCTGCGGCGAACCCGACCGATCGCTCGCCGTTCGCATCCGCTGAGAGGTCGGCCGGCGGGCGAGGACCTCCGACCCTGGCCGTCGCGGCTCTCCGGGACTGGAGTGGAACGTGGACCGGTCCGTCCGTCGATCTCGTTGGAGGTGTCATGACGATCGTGTGGGGCATCGTGGTGCTGGCGCTGGCGTTGCTGGCGTGGGCCGGGCAGACGCTCGCCTGGCTCGCACCACCGACCGCCGAGCGGCTCTCGCTGACCGACGCCGAGGCCGACGTGGACCCGGCCTTCTACGCCGACGTGCGTGGCGAGGCGCGGTGGGACGCGTTCAGCCTCTGGACGCTGGTCGTCGCCGGCGTGTTGCTGATCGTCGACTCGCCGGCCTGGCCCTACTTCGGGCTCGTCGGGGGCGGGATGTTCCTGTACTTCGCCGGCCGCGGCATCAGCACGAGGGTCGCCGCGATGCGCCGCGGCATCCGCATCGGCACGCCGAGCGACGTTCGCATCGCGTTCGTCGCGCTGTCGCTCTGGGGTCTCACCGCAGCCATCACCATCGTCGCATCGGTGCCCGAGCTGCAGGGTTGACGGCGTCGGGGTCGATCGCCGCACCCGTCGATCGAGCGTCCATCCGACTTCCCATGGCGAGTCGGACGAGCCGCACGTGACAGGGTGGGCTCGTGCCGACCTGGTTGCTCGCCCGGCACGGGCGCACCGAGTGGAACGTCGAGGGCCGGCGGCAGGGCCGGCTCGACTCGCCGCTGACGCCTGACGGCCACCGTGACGCCGAGCGCATCGCTACTCTGGCGGCAGGACGCGCCGTCGATCGGGTGCTGAGCAGCCCGTTGGGCAGGGCGCACGCAACCGCGGTGATCGTCGGCGATCGGATCGGCGTCGGCGTGACCATGCTCGACGATCTCGCCGAGCTGGACCACGGCGACCTGAGCGGACTCACCGACGCCGAGATCGAGACGCGGTTCCCCGGGGTGCTCGCTCAGCGCACCCGCGACAAGTACCGTTGGCGGTTCCCCGGTGGCGAGAGCTACGCCGATGCCGCCGGGCGCGCGGCGCAGGCGATCGAGCAGATCGGGGATCGCAGCCGCCGACCGCTGGTGGTCGCCCACGAGATGATCGCGAGGATGTTGATGATGCACCTGCTCCGACTCGAACCGGCGGCCGCGCTCGAATGGCGCCTGCCGCACGGCGAGCTGGTCGAGCTCGACGTCGCACGCGGCTCCGCCCACGGCCCCCTGGAGGGCGCGTGACCGAGACGATCCATCGCTCGGCGGCCGGCGGGTACTCGGCGCGGGCGGAGACGTACCGCGACGCGCGACCTGGGTACCCGCCCGAGCTCGTCGACCGGTTCGTCGAGCGCTATCGCGGCGGCAGCACGATCGAGCTCGGCGCCGGCACCGGCATCTTCACCCGGGCCCTCGCCGAGCGCGGCGTCGCGGTCATGGCCGTCGAGCCGGTGGCCGAGATGCGGCACGAGCTCGAGCAGCACGTACCGGGCGTCCAGGTGCTCGACGGCACGGCCGAGCGGATCCCGGTGGGCGACGCCGAGGCCGCGACCGTCCTGGCGGCCCAGGCGTTCCACTGGTTTGACCACGCCGTGGCCCTCGACGAGATCGCCCGCGTGCTGGTGCCGGGCGGCCACCTCGTCACCGCGTGGAACGTCCGCGACCTGTCGGTGCCGTGGGTCGCCGCCGTCACCGAGATCATCGAGCGCCATGCCGGCGACACGCCGCGTCATGTGTCCATGGTGTGGCGGCGCGCGATCGAGGGCGATGCGCGGTTCGAGCTGGCCGACGACTGGCACTGCGACCATCCCGTCGCGACCGACGCCGACGGGGTGGTCGCTCGCACGCTGTCGACCAGCTTCATCGGAGCGCTCGACGGTGGCGAGCAGGCTCGCGTCGTGGCCGACGTGCGAGCCGTCGTCGAGCCGCTCGGCGACCGGTTCGACTACCCGTACCGCGCCGAGCTGCAGGCCTGGCGATTCGTGGGCCCCGAAGCGACGGGCGCTGGAACATGAGCGGGGCGCGGACCCAGACCGACGTGCTCGCCGAGACGATCGACGTCGCCGGGCTCGACGTGCTCGACGTCGGGTGCGGCGCCGGCGCGCTCGTGCGCTGGCTGCGCGAACGTGGCGCACGCCCGGTCGGGGCCGAGTGCGGCGACGTGATGCGGCAGCGTGCCATCGCCGCCGATCCCGAGCACCCCGACGCCTACGTCGATGCTCCCGGCGAGGACCTGCCGTTCGCCGATGCGTCGTTCGACCTGGTGATCTTCGTCTACTCGCTGCACCACGTCCCCGAGCACGCGATGCCCGATGCGCTCAGCGAGGCCAGGCGCGTGCTCCGGCCTGGCGGCACGCTGTACGTCGTCGAACCCGACCCCGATGCGGCCGACGACATCGTCGCGATGCCGGTCGTCGACGAGCGGCTCGAGCGGGCGGCAGCGCAGCGGGCACTCGACGGCGTCGCCGGGTTCGGCCCGATCGCTCGCAGCGAGTTCGTCGGCGAAGCGGTCTACGACGACTTCGACACGTGGGTCGAGGTACTGGTCGGCATCGTCCCTGCCCGCGCCGAGCGCGTCGTCGAGCTCGGCGACGACCTGCGCGACCGCTTCCACCGCATGGCCGAGCCGCACCCCGCCGGCTTCGCCTTCGAGCAGCGCAACCTGCTCGCAGTCCTGACGGCGACGTAGTTCCGTGACCGGCAACGTTTGCGCTGTTGCGCGCCGAGTCGAACGTGCCGCTGGCAAGGCGCGGCGACGAAGGAAGTGCCGGCGGCCTTGCCGTGCGCACTCTCGAG
>JAAUYD010037344.1_pt1 | contig 73952 bp, 73 predicted proteins | sample 7278101 | NCBI WGS metagenome assembly JAAUYD01 (sample SAMN14350128, study PRJNA611818) | marine sediment metagenome | isolation source: surface marine sediment (0.6m) | place: French Polynesia: Moorea | collected 2018-08
ATTGGTATCCAGAAATTCTTCGAGCTGCGATTTCGGCATCGCGCCCATCATTTGCGCCTGTACGGCGCCGTCTTTGAACAGGATCAACGTCGGAATGCTGCGAATGCCGAACTTCTGCGCCGTGTTCGGGTTTTCGTCGACATTCAGCTTGACGACATTGAGCTTGTCTTCGTATTTGTCAGCAACCTCGTCCAGGAGCGGCGCGATCATCTTGCAGGGGCCGCACCATTCCGCCCAGAAGTCCAGAAGGACCGCTTTGCTGTTTTGTAGTACATCGGCATCAAACGTGCCGTCCGAGGTGTGCACAATCTTTTCGCTCACCGGCTAGTTCCTCCAAATGAAACGATTGGGTTGATATTGGAATGCACGTCGTCATATGTGGTGACGGACGAACACTTCGAAAACGGATGACGCTGCCTCAACTATCAGGCAAACTGTCGCAGCTTTACTGCCGTGTACTTTCGGCTTCTATCTGTTTCGATGAGTAGTGAAACTGGCGGGGGCGACAGGGGTCGCGTCGAATTAGGGCCAATTTGACCGTGTCGCGAGCCATATTGCAAGTCTTTAGTACATATTTTCTGGTCATTTTCTTATGTCTCAAAACCATCTGAGCGACCTCAGATTCGACACTCTGCCACTGCATGCAAACGTGCAGGCAGGTATACGTGATGCGGGCTTCGAGTTCTGTACGCCCATCCAGGCCTCGACCCTGCCGATCGCACTCGAGCAACATGACGTGGCCGGCCAGGCCCAGACCGGAACCGGCAAGACAGCCGCTTTCCTGATCGCCGCATACGAGCGGCTGATTAACAACGAGGCCGAATCGGAAGGGCCGCGCCAGCCGCGTGTCTTCGCACTCGCGCCGACCCGCGAACTCGCTGTGCAGATCGCGAAGGACGCCGAAGTGATCGGCAAGCACACGGGCTTCAAGATCGGTCTTGCGTTCGGCGGTACTGACTATGAGAAACAGCGCAAGACGCTCGAATATGGTGTCGATCTGCTAATCGGCACGCCGGGCCGTATCATCGATTATTACAAGCAGGGCGTCTTCAAACTCGACCGCGTCGAGGTCGCAATCCTGGACGAGGCCGACCGTATGTTCGACCTTGGCTTCATCAAGGATATTCGCTACCTGTTGCGACGGCTTCCGGAGCCGCATAAGCGCCTCAACCTGCTGTTTTCGGCAACGCTGTCGCATCGCGTCATGGAACTCGCCTACGAGCACATGAACGAACCTGAACTGGTCCGCATCGAGCCCGACAAGGTCACGGCCGATCGGGTGCGCCAGGCGATCTTCTTCCCGTCCAACGAAGACAAGATGCCGCTACTGATCGGTCTGATCCGCGAGATGGGCGCAGCGCGCATCATGATCTTCGTCAACATGAAACGCGATGCCGAACGCGTGCAGGACTTTCTCGAGGCGAACGACATCGATGCCAAAGCGATCTCCGGCGATGTACCGCAGAAGAAGCGGCTGCGCATGTTGATGGATTTCCAGAGCGGCAACCTGCCTGTTCTGATTGGCACCGACGTCGCCTCGCGCGGCCTGCACATTCCCGACGTGCAGTACGTCATCAACTTCGATCTTCCGCAGGACGCCGAAGACTATGTACATCGCATCGGCCGCACGGCACGCGCAGGCGCAGCCGGTGACGCGATCAGTTTCGGCTGCGAGACCTACGTCATGTCGCTGCCGGATATCGAGGACTACATCGGGCACAAGCTGCCCGTCGCCAATTACTCGTCCGACGATCTGCCCGACATCGTCAAACCAAAACCGAGGCAGCGCAGACCTCGCGGCGCGCCCCGGCGACGGCCCGGCGGCAAGGAACACAACAAACACTCGAAAGGACGGCGGCGGCGCAGCCGGCCTCCAAAGAAAGGCTAAGGCAGCATATCCCCGACACCCTCAACGCCCCGAAACTCGGTGCCGTGACGCATCGGCTCGCTCGTATCGGGGCGATTCACCGTAACCAACATCCTGATGCCGTACTCCCGCGCGCTACGAAGGACAGCGTGCGAATCGTCGACAAACAGTGTTGTTTCGACATCGAAGTCGACGTCGTCCTGTAGCGCATGCCAGAACGACTGCGACTCCTTGGCATGCCCGTAGTTGTGCGAGCTGTAGACGCCGTCGAAGTAATCGGCTAGTCCCGTTACGGCGTCCTTGAGGTCGAGCGTGTCGGGATGTGAGTTCGTCGCCAGGACAACCCGCGTATCGCTCGCATGCACAGCGCGCAGAAACTCGAGTGCGCCCGGCAGATAGCCGATCCGGTGGGTCACGTCATGATGAATCTGGACGACGTCGATACCGAGTCGCTCGTTCCAGTGATCGAGGCAATACCACTGCAGGTCTCCCTGCGCGGTTTCGTATTTCGCGAACAGATCCTCCCGCGCCTCTTCGAACGAGATTCGGTTCGCGGCGGCATAGCGACGCGGCACGAGATCCTTCCACACATAATTGTCGAATGCGAGATCGAGGATCGTGCCGTCCATGTCGAGCAGCAGCGTCTCGCAACGTTCGAGTGCCGTTTGCGGATCGATATTCACTGCTATACTGCGCGCCCGATTTGACGTAAGGAACCCGAAATGGACCCGAAGTCCCTCGTTGAACCGATTGTCGCGCTGGCGGAGGACGCCGGTCGCGCGATACTCGAAGTCTACTCGACCGATTTCGAGGTGCAAAGCAAAGACGACGCATCACCGCTGACACAAGCCGACCTCGCCTCGCACCGCTGGATCGATGCGGGCCTCAGGTCGCTGACGCCGGACATTCCCGTTATTTCCGAGGAATCCGGCCTCGCCGATTTCGAAGAGCGTTCCGGGTGGCAGCTCTACTGGATCGTCGATCCACTCGATGGCACCAAGGAATTCGTCAACCGCAACGACGAATTCACGGTCAACATTGCACTTGTTCAGGACGGCGCGGCCATCCTCGGCGTCGTACATGTGCCGGTCTACGGCCGCACCTACGTAGGCTGTCAGGGCATTGGCGCACAGCGGCGCGACGGAGACGGTGACCCGGTATCGATCAATGTCGCGACTGCGAGCGGTACGCCCCCGCGCATCGTCGGAAGCCGCTCACACCGTGGCGAAAGCCTCGATGCCTTCCTCACCGCCATTGGCAATCACGAAATGGTGCCGATGGGGAGTTCGCTCAAGTTCTGCGTCGTTGCCGAAGGAAATGCGGACCTGTATCCACGCCTCGGGCCGACATCCGAATGGGACACGGCAGCCGCCCAGGCTGTCGTCGAACAGGCGGGCGGCAGCGTTGTCACGCTTGACGGTAAGCCTATGAAATACAACACGAAAGCGGACATCCTGAACCCACATTTCCTGGTCGTCGGAGCCGCCGACCGGGACTGGTTGGCACTGCTGCCCGACAGCGAGTAGCATGGACCCATGGTCGACAAGGTAGACACTGAATCGTTTGCCCAGCTCGAGCGATTGCGTGAACTCCGGGTCAGCCACAGGGATCTGGATTACCTTATCGACCGCCTCCAGGAAGATCCGATGGTCGATCAGCTTCGCATTCGCCGGCTCAAGAAACGCAAGCTACTGCTCAAGGACATGATCGCGGCTCTCGAGAGCGAGATGATTCCGGATCTGGATGCCTGAGGCCGGCCACTAATCCACAGATAAGCCGACACTCCCGTCGGGCATTCCACACTGGTTTTCTCGCCCGGTCAATTCGAGAAAATACCTAGCTTCGGACGGTCAACGCGCCTCGCCGACAAGCGTTCTCGTGTTGTTCACACAAGACGGAGAGCGAGGATGATGACTAGAACACTGATTACGGCCGTTGTCGCAACGACGATGGCACTGACGTCGGCCGCGGCGCTTGCCCAGGGCAACGGTGGCGGCAAAGGCGGAGCGAGCACGCAGCAGCGCGCACAAATCGAAAGAGGTCAACGTGATCTCGATCGCGATCGCATGCGAGCTCGCGACCGAATGGGTGCTGCACAACACGACCGAGACCGCGTTCAGGATCGCACCCACGCTCCGGAGAATGCGGGCGCCAAGGAGAATCACATCTACGGCTATGACCTAATGACGGACGTTGAGCGCACCGCGTACCGCGAGCGCATCAAGAAAGCCGAGACTCACCAGGAACGCGAGCAGATCGAGGCGCAGCATCGCCACGAAATGCAGATCAGAGCAAAGAACCGCAATGTCGAACTCGACGATGCCGGCAAGCCGATCAAGGAGTAGATGATGAACGCGCGGGGATTAACACGGTCCGCCGTGCTCGGCGCACTCGGACTCGCATTCGCGGGCCCGACCGCTGCACAGGACCTCGAAGTCGGCTTGTCGACCGGCATAAGTTTCACCAGCGGTAGCTATGGCGGCGACGTTGATATCGAAGAAACCTACGTACCGGTTTCATTCACGGCGACCTACGGTGACATTGCGCTTGGCCTGCGAGTGCCATACCTGAGCGTGAGTACGGACGACACTTCCGGCGTTACCACCGAGAGTGGTCTGGGCGATGTTTCGGCCAGCTTGACGATGTTTGATGTCCTGTACAGCGCGGATCTTGGTCTGGCGCTCGACATATCCGGTGTCGTCAAGTTCGGTACCGCAGATGCCGAAACCCATCTGGGGACGGGCGAGAATGACTACACAGTCTATTTCGACGGCTACAAGTTCTTTGACGACGTCACGTTTCTCGGCACGATCGGGTACCGGTGGCGCGGTGAGCCCGCAGACACCGAGCTCGATGATGTACTGATTGGATCTGTCGGAGCGGCATTCTTCTCCGACGGAGGAACAATGTTCGGCGGCACGTTCGATTATCGACAAACCGCGATTGTCGGCGGGGACGACGTTCGCGAAGTACGCGCGTTCGCCGCGACACCGCTTAACGAGACCTGGGATTTCGAGGCTTATTTGTTCACGGGGCTCACCGACAGCAGCCCGGACTGGGGCGGCGGCGTAACGATAGCGGCCGACCTGAGCCGTTTTGCGCTCAGGGAACCGCGTTAGCAGCCGTCACGCCTGCGCATTTAGCGTCAGGGACAGAATGCTGTGGCGGATCTCCTCGCCGAGCACGAGGCGCGCGTCGGCACCGATCGACTGTATGTCGTCGTCGAACTCGATCAGACCGTCGCTGTTTCGCCGCAGCACCTGCTGTTCCTGCAGCATCTTGATGAAGTCATGAAACAGCGTCTTGCTGAAGAAGTCGGGCGAATGCAGCCCGTAAATCATCGACAAGCGCTCGGCGCTCTGCTGGCACATCGTCTCGAGACGCCCGCGCGACAAGGTGCCCGAGCCGTTGCCGACCAGGATCGCGATGACGAGATAAAATCGCTGCAGCATCGGAACCATCGACTGGCCGAGCATCAGAAGCTGGAAGGCCATCGCCGAACCCGTTCGGGGCCGAACCAGTAACTTGCCGCGCCTCCTGGGCGTCAGGATGCCCAGATCGACGAGCGCTTTGACGGCATCCGAGGTGACCTTGTCAATGTCGTCGAAATCCCACTTGAGCGACAGCTCTTTCTTCATGAAGGGGTAAATCAGCCGAATCAGGCGTCGCAACTCGGAGTGCGCGAGTTCGTCACCCTGGATGAAGCAGCACGCGACCGAGGCGGGGACGGCGAACAGGTGCAGGATGTTGTTCCGAAAATAGGTCATCAGAACGGCCGTGCGTTCCTCCATATGAATGACCTCACCCATCGGGTGCGACGTGCGGCTGATGACGTCGAGCTTCTCCCCGTGCGCAATGATCTCGTCGGGCGTCCACTCGGGGATCGTGACGAGCTCCGAGTATTCGAAGCGGTGCATCAGGTCCATGCTGAGCCGCAGCTGCCGGCGCAGCTCACCGAGACCGATTTTTTGCTTGGGCGTCGACAGCAGCACATAGGCGAGCAGGCTGATTGGCGTGACGGCGGCGGCGGCATTGATGTTCTGCATGATCCGTACGCCGATCTCATTGACCACCGGCGACAGCCAGCCAGGACGATCGCCGTTCTCCGGTTCATAGCCACGCCAATCGGGATAGGTGCGATCGAGAACAGGATTGAGCTCGATAGGCTCACCGATGTTCACGGCAACCTTGCCGAACTGATCGCGCAGCGACTTGACCGAGCGAATCAGGCCGCCGAGCGTCTCTTTCTGCTTCGCGGCACCACCGAGTTCGCTGATAAAGGCGCTGCCTTCGATCAGTTTCTCGTAGCCGAAATAGATCGGCACGAACACGACCGGGCGCCTGGGGTTGTTGATGTAGGCATTGACGGTCATCGCCAGCATGCCGCCTTTGGGTTGCAGCAGGCGGCCCGTGCGGCTCCGGCCGCCCTCGATGAAATACTCCATGGAGTAGCCACGACCAATGACCTGTTGTACGTACGAATCGAATACGGCCGCGTACAGCCGGTTGCCTTTGAAGCTGCGTCGCAGGAAGAACGCCCCGCCCCGCCGCAGGATGCCGCCGACTATCGGCATGTTCAGGTTGATGCCCGCCGCGATGTGCGGCATTGGCAGGCCTTCCTCGTACGTCACGTACCCGAGCAACAGGTAGTCGAAGTGACTGCGATGGCATGGCGCGTAGATGATCTCCTTGTCTTTCGCAACCTCGTGGAGTATCTCCATGTGGTTGAGCTCGATACCGTCGTAGATGCGGTTCCACAGCCAGCGCAGGATGCGCAGCGCAACACGGATTGTCGGGTAGGAGATGTCGGCGGCGATTTCGAGCGCATATTTTTCCGCCTTGCGTCGCGCGAGTTCCTGCTTGCGGAATTCGTCGCCCCCCTCGGCGAGAATCGCGCGTCGCACTGAGGGCGAACGCAGCACCTGATTGATGAGCGTGCGTTTGTGCGACAGGTCCGGACCCACCGTCGCGACACGACGTTTGCGGAAATGAACCCGCAGGATTCGCGACACCTTGCGGTAGGCGATTTCACCGGATTCGTCGTCGACATCGATCGACCGCAGCGGCAGCGCGTGGCTGAAGCGCAGCAGCGTATTGCGGCCCTGGAACAACGTGGTGAAGAACTTGCGTATACGCCCGATCGCCTCCCAGTTCTCCGAGAATACGAGCTTCAGGAGAGAGCGTTCCTTGTCCGGCGAGCGTCCCCAGTAGATCGCGACCGGAATCAGCAGCAACTCCCGGTCGCATTCCTTGCCCGCATCGATCAGGCGCTTCAGTCTCGTCGACCCGGCCTTGCGCGGTCGCCGGAAGAATATGCCCTCCTTGCGGCGCAGGACCACGAATCGCCGATACTCCCGGTTGCCGCAGAATTCGAACGATTCGGTCGGCGATGGCATTCCATGCAGCGCGCAGGCTCGCTCGAGTGCCAGTACGTCCGCAAGGCCGCCGGACTCGAGGACATAACAAACCTCGGCCTCGGCATCGGTGATGAACTCCACCGGAGTTTCGGGCTGAATCGCAGGCCTCGCCCAGATCGAGAACACCTTGCCGGCCAGCCAGTAGAGCGGGCGGAAAATGAAACCTGCGACGTCCATGGCGCACAAGTCTACCCAAAAGATGAGTCAAGCAGACCGTTGACTTTTGTGCATTTTTTGCATCGATCAGTGCGGTTCTGTGACAGCCTTCGTTTCGCGCGGGACGGTTATGAGAAACAATTCGCAAGACTTCGCAATCGGGTCCGGCGGACGACATCATGAAAAACCTGATCATCTGGGCAATTATTCTCGGCGCGCTGGGCTATGGCGGCTCCAAGCTGTTGCTGCACCACAAGGTGGGCCGCGGCGTCGACCAGGCCATTCTCATGGTCTCCCCGTTCGTCAATATCGAGTACGACGGCGTCAGCTCCACGATGGGCGGACAATTGACGATCGACGGCGTGCGCGCGTACATGACGGGATTCGATGACGAGATCTACATCGATCGACTTGGCATCGACACGCCGAGTTACTTTTCACTGCTCGGCCTGGCAGACATCAGAGAGAACATCCAATCGCCCGATGACGTGATCCCGGAATACTTCGGCATCGTTGTCGAGGGCGTGCGTATGCGCGTCAATGCCGACTATTTCAAGAAGGCCTACGCGGCATCGGTTGCAGATATCGACGAGGCGGACTTGCAGGCGAATGCGGCACGCTGCACGGGCAAGTACGGTTTCTCGCCCGAAACGCTGACGCGTCTCGGCTTTTCCGATCAGGTCGTCTCGATAACCGCGCATTTTCGCAAGGGTGAAGGCCAGTATTTGGTCGAGATGACGTCAAATGTCGAGAACATGTGGGACATCGATGCGACGATGGCGCTCGCGGGTGACATGTTGACCGAACTTTCCAAGGGCACGCGCTATCGGCCACGCATGCGTGAGATGCGCATCGTCTTTAAGGACTTGTCGCTGCGCGAGCGCGTTGAAAAGTACTGCGGCCAGCTCGGAATGTCGACGGACGAGATCATCGCCGCACAGCTCGAGAAGCTGCGTTACATGGGCGAAGTCAACGGCATCGAGTTCGATGAGTACGTCATCGAACCTTACACCGAATTCGTCAAGGGCAAGTCGACGCTCGTCGTGACGGCAAGGCCGAGCGAACCAGTCTCGCTGAGCCAGATCAGCCTGTACAAGCCCAGCGACGTACCTGCCCTGCTGGACCTGTCTGCCGAGGCGCTCTAGGGACAGCGCCTCGAACTCTGATCGGGGACAGCCACCCAGCGAATTCGGGGACAGTTACCAGGTTTCTATCCCAATGAAATGGGGACAGTAACCACGATTCAGGGCGAAACGTGGTCACTGTCCCACTCGAAACTAGGTCACTGTCCCCTCTTTCAGGGGTTAGTCGTTTGTGGCGTCGTCGACCGCTTCTTCGACTTCCTCGGCCTTCTTTTTGAGCATGTCTTCAACGTCGGCAGCAGCGTCCTGCGCGTCGTTGAGCGCATCAGCGGCGACGTCGCCAGCCGTTTCCATGCCTTCGTCAACGGCGTCGGCCGCCGAGTCCATAGCATCGTCGGCGGCATCCATCGCCGTATCGGCCGCTTCGCCCGCGGCGTCAACCGCATTGTCGGCCGCTTCTTTGGCCTCTTCCATCGCGCTCTCGGCTGCCGATTCGTCGGCGCTGCCGGAATCGCCGCCGCCGCAACCAAAGATGAACAGGCTCGTCAGAACAAGTAGCAAGTACCTCATGGTGTTTTCCTCCCAGTTTTGTCTTGTCGGGTCAATGTCCCCAGAAACTGACCCAGGTAGTTGTTGATCTCTTCGATGTTTGCAGTCAGGCGGTGGTCCCCATCCACCAGATGAAGCGTCGCACCGCAGGCCCGCGCGTATCGAATGCTGTTATCGACGGGCACAATATCATCATGCCAGCCATGTACGATGCAAATCGGTACAGGCGGCGGATCGGGCGTCAAATCCTCGTAGCCTTCCATGAACCAGGCCGGCGCCAGAACAAACAGCCCTGCGGCACCGACCCGAGTAGCCGCCGCCGTCGCAACGTGCCCGCCCATGCTCGATCCGACCAGTACCAGCTGGTCCTCGATTCCGGCGCACTCCCGAACGCACTTCTCAACACGCTCGGTCGGATCGGCGATTCCCTGGTAGTCGATGCTATCAGCTTCGCAATCCATCCCGCGCACCATCTCGGCCATTGCCCGGATCTTGGTTCCCCACGGCCCGCTCTCCTGGCCATGCGAGAAGATCACTGTCGTCATACGAGTATCCCATCCCCTGAGTCACAAAGGTCTTCGAGATGCCGCGCGAGCAACCAGATTCGATCCTGCCCCCAGACCACGAAGTCGCCGATGCGCAGCGTCGGCACGCCCCAGCTGCCGGACTCCATCATGATTGCCCGGTTCTCGTCCACCTCGTCGCGCCACTCTCGGGACTGCATCGCAGCTTTCGCTTCCGGCCAGAACAACCCGGTACGCCCCGTGATCCTGCGCATCCCGGCGTCGGTCGACACATCGATTCCCTCTGCCCAGATACCGACGGCTGCATTCCACAGGAAGTCTCGCTCGCGATGCTCATCGCGCGCGTAATGATACACGGCGTAGGCGCGCTCAATGCCAGCGCCGACCGGATCGGCGAATTTGCCGAAAGGCACACCGTACTTGCGCGCTTCGCGGGACGAGTCTTGCGCGATGTACAGCAACTTGGATTTCGGCACCTGCATGCCGCGCATCACCATCGGGAGAACCGGCCGAATGTCGAGTTGCAAACCGAACGCATCGACAAGTTCGTAGACGCGCTGCAGGGCGAGCATTGAGTAAGGGCTTCTCAGGGACACGAACAACTCGAGCGGAGGAAGCTCTGAGGCCGCACCCGGCGGGCGCACGGGCAGCGAAACCCGGGTAGCGCGTTCTATGGACGCCAGCTTCGGGTGCAATGCCGTCGTGCGCCGTGCTCCGAGCGTGTCGAGGCGATCGAGCAGATATTCAAGACGGTCCACGCCCCAATACCACTCACCACCGTAGTACAGCGTCGCGCTGTTGTAGTGGCCCAGCTTCGCAAGCCGCAGTTGCGCCCTGGCGATCGCGTTATCGCCGCCACCCGGATCCGAAATGTCGGATGCATGCCGCGCGGCAGTCTCGCTGTCGCCACGCCAGTACATCTCGAGCACGTCGAGCAGATTGTCTTGTCCGGCTGCGACGGCATCCGTCAAACCAACCCGGTGCTCTGTAGGCGGCGACCCCCCCCTGTCGAGGAATGGCACACCGAGTTCGCGTGCGAGTCGCCTGCTGTCCTCGACCGCGTACTCTGCGAGCAAATCCGGCGCCGGCTGGTAGCCGCCGCCGAGTGACTGCGAGAGATGCACGACGAGCTTGATGTCGTAGCACTCCTCGAGAGCCGGCAGGTAGCGCGCCAGCAGATACGAGTAAGGGTCATCGATCTGCAGGAAAGCTTCGACGACGTGCGCACGCCCGGCGAACCTGCGCTTCGCCTCGGCCACGCGGCGTTTCGCAGTCTGCATGCGTTCGCTGAAAAGCAGGCTCAGCAGGCTTGAGCGTAGGCGATTCGTGACGTTCACTCTTCGTCCCAGGCGGAACCCGGCTTCCACAACAACTCGTCGAGGTCCGGCTCCCAGCGATATTTCCCCATGTCGACCTTGCCGTTCAGCATGACGACGCCTTCGTGTGCAAGGCGATCACGCTGGCGTCGAAACGCGCGGCTGTTCGGATCGAACGCGCTCTTTCCCGACGAACGGATGACGCGGTGCCAGGGCAGCTCCATCCCCTGCGGCGCGTGCCGCAGAGCGTAGGCGACCTGACGCGCGCCGCGCGGAATGCCGGCGATCTCGGCGACCTGGCCATAGTTCGCCACGCTGCCGGCCGGAATGTCGGCAATCGTCTCCCAGATACGCCGCATGCGGGTCTCGCGATCCATCAATTGAGTCCCAACCGCGCCTGGATCTCACGCTTGGCATCGCGCAATACCGTGTCGCGATCGAGCGAGTCGAGGATGTCCTTGACAACTTTCTTGGGTCCGCCCGCGCCCCAGGATTTGCCCTCGGCAAGATACTCGGCGGCTGCCTGGCCAACGAGATACGTGCTGTAGTATGCGATGGCACCCTGCGCGCCGGCAGTCAGAATCGTCGACAGGCCGATCGTGCCGACTTTCAACGCGCTCGACACGAAGTGCAGCGCCCAGACCGTGCCCATCAGCGCGGCCGACTCTGCGACGATGACCCGCACGATCGAGCCTGCCTCCTTGCGATTGAGCGGCAGGTCGTAGACACGCGACAGGTGAACGACCATGCCGACATCGATGAACGCAGCCGCGAAAAGGTCGGCGACAGGTACCGGATTGAAGGCGACGGCGATGCCTTTGGCGATGCAATAAGTTCGCACAAGCTTTTCGGCGATCTCGCGCCGAGCGGCGAGTATCCGCCGACCGACCTGGTCCGACAGGTCGGCTGCGAACAGACTCGCATTGAGCGCGGCAAGTGTCTTGCCCTCGGCTTCGAGAATATCCCAAAGCTTCAGGCGCAGCTCGGCCACATCGGGCCGCCGGGCACGCTCGGTCGTGGTCTCTTCGCCCGCACCGTCGACTTCGACGACGACCTGTGGCCGCGGCTGCGCCGCGGCAACGATCACGTGATCGGCGTCGATCATTTCTCTCGTCTTGTCGCGAATCGCAGCCAGCAACGCGTCGCGTTCCGATGTCGTGTAAAGGTCCGACTTGTTAAGGACGACGATCACCGGACGACCTTGCGCGAGCACGGCCTTCAGGGCGTCGAGTTCGGTTTCGGTGATATCACCGTCGAGGACGAAGATGACGAGGTCGGAGCGCCCTGCGACCTCTTTCGCCAGCGCCTCGCGGTCTTCTCCGCCGGCCTCATCGAGCCCGGGCGTATCGATGAGAAAGACGCCCCCGGCCTCGACTTCGCTCCATGCCTGCATCGTCGAGTACCGCGTTTCGCCGTGCAACGGGCTGACGGAAAACCGCTCCTCACCGATCAGTGCATTGAGCAACGACGATTTGCCGGTGCTGACGCGGCCGAAGACGGACAGGTGCAGGTGGCCATGCTCGATCTTGTCGAGCATCGCTTCGACGGCTTCGTAGTCGTGGGACAGGGATTCACGCACGCCTTCCGGAAGGCGGTCGTCGTTGACGAGTTCGCGCAGACTCTCGCGAGCCAGACCGAGGTGGTCACCCTCCTCGCTGCCGCGTTCAGCCCTTCTTTTCTTCCAGGGCCATTCTGGCAATGCGGCCAACGCCCGCTTCCAGATACTCACTGATGCCTTCCTCGAATTCCCTCGCCGCAACATCCGGCAGCAACTCGCCGTGGCGCGACAGCGTCTGCACGAGACTGCGCCCCAGCGCATCGAACAATAGTCCGTAAGCGACGGCATGCGCCAGCCCGCCGGCCACGGTACCGATACCCGGAAACGCTTTCAGGCCGTTTCCCGCGACGGCCAGCGACAGCGGCAAGGCTTTGCCCACGCGACTCTGGCTCAGGCTCAGGAACTCCTCGACATCCAGATCGCGCGGCGCGGCTCCGTAAAGACGGCACAATGCCTGTGTCATGGACGTGCCGACGTAGCCCTGGATCAGGATATCGGTGCCGGGGCTAATGGCGGCGAGCGCCCCGATGACGGCCTTGCGCGTTGCGCTGCGGATGATCTGTTCCGAGCGCTGCGCGCGATACGCCTGCTCGGCTTCGGCCAGGCGGGCAGCCGCCATCTGAAATACAGCGCGCTCGCGACGCGTATCGAGAGACTCGCCTGCACCCGCGAGCATACGATTGATTGCGACGACGAGAACGCTGATATCCGCCGGTCTCGTTCGGCGTTCCTGCCTTTCGCTGCCATCCGCAGCACGCTGGATGACATCAACTTCACCGCCGGCGGTGACGGCCACCACCTGATCCCGCTCGACCTTACCGCCGATCGCATCGATGCGCTCGAGCAACTTGTGCATGAGCTCCGCCTGTTCGTTGGCTGAGAAACGATCGGCCTTGTTGAGCACGAGCACGAGCGGCTTGTCGAAACCGAGCAACGCCCGGACCGATTCCATTTCGGGACGCGTCAGGTCACTGTCGCAAACGAACAGCACCACGCTGGCGCGGCGTGCCTCGGTGGTTGCAAGCTCCGTCAGGCCCGTCTCGGTGCCACCGATTCCAGGGACGTCGGTCAGCAGTATCTCGGCTCCTTCGTCGTTGCGCCAGCGATAGTGACGTACGTCGTCTGTCGATCCGCCGACCACGTCGACGACGACGTCGGCGTCCGGCACCAGGGCCTTGATCAGCGAGCTCTTGCCGGAGCTGACCTCGCCGAAGAAACACAGGTGTACAGAATCCTTGCGCGACGCCAGTTCCTTGAGTTCGGCCTGGGCCTCGCTGACGTCGACGCCGGCAATTTCGGCCTCGCGCATGCGCGACTCAATATCGTCCCGGGTCAGCGGCTGTGTCGACGCGGTCGGAGTCGGCGCAATCCGGCGTTTCACGACCAGTCGCCAGATGAGCCAGAGCGCGGCGAGCGCCAACACCACCATGATGCCGACGTAGGCGAAGAGCAACGCCCGCGGACCCTCGTTGAGTCGATCCCAGACATTGAGCGCCGACTCGGAGATGAACAGCAGCGCCCCGATCGCAATGATAAAGACGAGCAGGACAACGACCGCGATCGCGATGCGAATGAAACGATCGAGTTTCATACGCGCAGGTTACATCAAATGTGCATCAGCCCGGCGGTCGATTCGGATCACGTCGTTGGTCGTTCCCCGGGTACCTTCAGCGGGCACACCCTCGAGTCAACCCATGAATCCGAGATCGCGTTGCGCGAAATTGACAAGGCTCGGTGCCACGACGTCGAGTTCCGTGTCGGGAATGCCGAACCACTTTGCGAGCGTCGCGGCGTACTGGTCCGCCGACGTCGACGGAACGAGGCGGCCGCCGCCGACGTCGTCGGGTCCGTTCAACGCGAGAGACGGGTAGATGCCGTAGAGGTCACCGCCGTTGACCGCGCCGCCGACGACAAGCTGGTTGCCGCCCCATGCGTGGTCGGTGCCGTCCCCGTTAGACGTAAGCGTGCGTCCGAAGTCCGACTGCGTAAACGTCGTAACGTTGTCGGGAATCGCGAGCTCATCGCGAACCACCGTCTGGAATGCGCCGATTGCGTCGCTGATTCCGCCGAGCAAACCCGGCTGGTTCTCGTTCTGGTCGTCGTGCGAGTCGAAGCCGCCGGCCGCAACGAAGAAGATCTGGCGCTGCATCTGCAGCTCATCACGCACCGCGATGAGCCGTGCCACCGTCTGCAGCTGCGTACCGAGCTGCGACTGCGGGAATGCCGTGCTGAACACGGGAGCGTTCTCAAGGGCCGCCGAGATACGGTCCGCGGCGTCGATCGCGCGACGCTGGACATCCCGGAAACCGCGCTCGTAGATGGAACCATACTCGGCGTCCAGCACGCGCAGAAACGCAAGCCGCTGCTCATTGAGAATGTCGCCAGGTGTGGTGGAGAATCCCTCGAACTGGATCGGCCCGCCGGGGCCCATGACATAGGCAACCGTCTCGTCGGCCGACTGGAAGAGGTTGGTTCCGAAGAGCGACGCGTTGGTCGACATCTGCTGGTCTGCAACGCCTATCCGCATCAGATCGGCCATGCGGCCGGCCCAGCCGGTCTTGCTCGGCACGTTGCCGCGCAGAGAGGCCCACTGGTCCTGCTGGTCGTTATGCGAGAAAAGCTGGGGCGGCAGCACCGCCGACCCCGCGAAGACCTCGTCCCTGGTCGTCGGCTGGATCAGCGGCCCGACGTTAGACACAAACGCGGCCTCGCCAGATTGGAACAGTCCCTGGATAGCACCCATTGACGGGTGTAGACCGAAGTCCGGGCCGCTGGACGAAGCCGGTGTGATCGGCAGCAGATCGTTCTGCAGCAACGCGAGATTCTGCCGCGATGCCGCGTATGCGTTGTACTCCGCCGTGGTGTTCGGCACGAGCATGTTGAACGAGTCGTTACCGCCGAAAAGAAACACGCACACGAGCGCGCGGTAGTCAGGAAACGGACCGAGGCCGCCGACGACCTGCGAATACGCGAGGCCGGGCGTGGCCGCGAACAGCGCAGCGGCGCCACTGGTCTTCAGGAAATCACGTCTGTTCAGTGTCTTCATGGACTCTCTCCGCCTAGCGTTGGTAGGCGTACTCGGGCGAGGTGACGACAAAAAAGATTGCCTCCGCCGCGCGAAGTGCCGTTTCGGTTTCCGGGATTCGCTCCACCATGCCGCGGATTTCGGTTCGCAGCGTATCGGTGATCTCGCCGCCCAGGAGTTTGCCCGCCACGATATCGATCAGTTCATCGATATCGGCGGCAGCATCCATTTCCTCCTGGATGTCGATGTAGACCTGGTCGTCCTCGAGATCCGGGTTCGTGTGATTGAGCGCGAACGCCTGGAAGAATATGTAGTTCGTGAACAGCGTGTTGTTGTATTCGGTCGCGATCTCGAGTTCCGGTGCGACCAGACTGCTGTCACGAATCTCGCCCGGCGGTGCATAGAACGGGCTGAAGAAGTTGAATACGGATGGCGACTGCAACGGGCCCTGGCCGAGCAGGATGTACGCAAAGCCGAACGGGTATCCACCGCCGTTGGACTGCGCATCGTAGGCGCGCCACAGTTGCGTCAGGCGCAGGAGCGGCTCCTTGAGCTTGCCGTCAATCTCCATGGCAAGATCAGGCCGGGCCTCGGCATCCATCAGAATTGCTCTGACGACGGCCCCCATGTCCCCGCGCACACCGGCGCCATTGTCATTGAACACCTCGGCGACACGTCGCACGTAGCCGGGCGACGGGTTGCTGGCGGTCAGGCGCTGAATGAGGCGAATCGCCATGAACGGTCCGACGTTGGGGTGATTGAAGACGTTGTCGAGGGCATCGGACAGATCCTGCTCACCCGATTGTCCGGCCGGCAACACGGTGCCGTTCAGAAGCTTTTTCTCGCCGTCATCGTGAAAATCGTCCCAGAGCTGCATCGGAAAATACTGGCTTGATTGCGGCACGAGAAAGCCCGGCGGGTCGAACTGCGCGACCCCGGCCCAGGTCCAGCCCGTGAACACATGGGCAAAACCCTCGATGATCGACTGGTCGTAAGTCGGTATCGGCTCATTCGTGACGGGATCGCGTTGCAGTGTACCGTCGATGTTGAGCTCGACGAGACCGATCGAGAACAGCTGCATCAGCTCACGGGCGTAATTCTCGTCCGGTCGAATGTTTCTTACCGGATCCGGCTTCTCGTTGCCGAGCATCGACAGGTAGACGCCCATCGCCGGGTGCAGCGTCACCTCCTCGATCAGATCGCGGTAGTTCCCGAAAGCGTTGCGCGCGAGCATGTCATAGTAGTCGGCTACCGCGAACGGCCGATCCTGCAATGCACCGAGCTGTGACACGACCATGACCTCGGACAGCGCGAACGCAACACGCTGGCGGAGCTGGTCATCGCCGTTGAGCGAATTGCGAAACCACACGTCGACTCGATCGTTGTGGAGCTGTGCCATGAACTGCGGCGGCGGCAGCTGCAGCATGTGCGGCAACTGCAGCGATGGCGGCCTGGCCATCTGGTCGTCGATCCAGGCCTCCTCGCGCATCGCGATGACACGATTAGCCTCGGCCTCGGTCGCGCCGAATGTCGCCTGGTTCAGTAACTGGTAGGCCTCCGCCTTGGTGACCGGGGGCGGTGGGGGCGGAGGCGGAGGCGGCGGCCCCGATCCACCATCTCCTCCGCTACCGCCACAACCGGCGATGCCGAGCATCATCGAAGCGAGCAATGAAACCAGTCTCGTTCTGTTCATATTCGTGCCTCGTCTCGTCGCGTGCCGCTCGTTACTGCGCGTGCACGGATTCCAGATAACGTACCTGTTCCTCGGTCAGCAGGTTCTTGAGTCGAACCAGCATGGCCATCTGCTTCTTCTTCACCTGGTTTTCGGCCAGCAACGCCTGGCCCGCGTATTCAAGTACCTTGTCCTCGTCGACCGGTGACTTGTCGAGCTCGAGCATGAGCGCCTGGTAAGCCTCCTGCATGTCCCACTCATGCTCGGCAACACCCGCCTGCACCTCGACCACCGCCGCACGTATGGCCGTGAACTGCTCCTTGCTGAGATTCAGCCGGTCGCGATTCTCGAGGATGACGTTCGGGGCGAACAACTTGCCTTTGAACACGTCCTTCGGATTCTCGTTCGCCAACGCGGCTCCGTTGCCGAGGAAGACGATCGCCAGCAGGCACAGGACTCCCTTGTTCATAATAACGCTCCTTCATCGCTGTCGGTTGACTCGATCAGCACCGGAATATCCCGATATATGTCAAATGAGTGCTCGGGGAGCAGCACGTCGCTGGGCGCGACCCAGGCCGTGCCGGTCGCGAGGTCGTCCGGATCGACGTACAGCCATTCCCCACCGCGGGGCAACAACAGACTCGCGGCGACGGCCACGATCGCCGTTGCCGCGGCGATGCCGTAGACCGCCCTGCGACGCCGAACGCGCAGAGCGATGCGAGCCTCAGCCGCCGCGTACGTGTCCTCGAAAGCGGGAACACACCCGGCCTCGCGGTTCGCCTGCTCCGCCTGCAACGCCTCTCGGACAGTGTTGTCGAAATCATTCATCGGCCAGTTTGCTCCTCAGCGCCTTCTTCGCGCGGTCATAATGCACACGCCCGGTTCCCGTGGAGACGCCCATGACACGGGAAGCCTCCTCAATCGTCATGTCACGGCAGAACACGAGTTCCATGATGTCCCGCTGCCGCTGCGGCAGTCGCTGCACCGCGTCCCAGATTCCGCTCGTCTCGCCGGGCTCTACGGGCTGCGTCGCAGCGCCGCCGGCCTCGGCACGCAGTTCGCCGGCGAGCCGCAACCTCGATGACATCTTTCGATAGCGGTTTCGCGCGAGGTTCTGCACGACGGCGAAGACGAACGTCTTCAGTGACGAAGCGCCGTCAAAACGCGCCTTTCCGCTCAGAAGCTCGACGTACGCCTGTTGCACGAGATCCTCCGCGACTGGCTGCTCATAGTTACAACGGGAGAGGGCCCAGCCGAATACCTGGCCATGCATGGCTTCCAGTGCCGATCGAGATATTTGCGGGTTGTTATCCAGGACATCGCTGTCTCTCATACCCCCTCCCGATTAGTTGGTGGCGCGGCCATACTGTTTATATGACGCCCACCTGCCCCGAGGTTACAAGCTTATGTAAAGCGACAAGGCGCTGGATCAGGCGCAGTCTTCGATTGACGGGGCGAATGCCGTGCTGCCGACGCGGCAGCCGGCGGGGGTCAGGTGCAAGGTCAGCGAGATCGGTGCGTCGCAGGCCGCCGGGTGGAACACAAGCAAGATGGTCACACCGTGCTCTTCGCTATCGAGACGGTTCGAGACGCCCGCGTCGCACTCAACGACGAAGCGATCATCGGCGAACGCACCCATATCGTTGAGGTAGTAGAAGTAGGTCAGAACTTGCGCGCGTACCCGCCGCGCGAGGTTTTTGTCGCCGTGCTCAAAAACGGCCCATCGCGCCGCGCGCGCTATCGAGTTGATAATCTGCAGGCACAAACGGCGCACAGGCAGCTCGGTGAACCGCCGATGGGCTTCGGAGCCGCGACTCATCGTAACCGAACCGAATACTCGGGCGCGGCCTGCTGGACCATCGGCAATGGCATTAAGTCCCGCACGATTGAGCAGATGAATGTCGTCTTCGTCGACCTCGATGTCGGCAACGAAGCGACGGTGCAGGCCCATACCCAACTGATTCAGGTCGTGCCACGGGCCGTAGGTGCGATCCAGCTTGCAGAGCAGTGCAGCGAGGGCGCCGCCAACCGGACGCGCGATATCGTCGCTGTGACGCTCGCGCATGCGAGGAAAGTAGCCCAGCATATTGGGGCTGGCATAGCCGAGATCCCGCACACCACGAGCCGCCTCCGCGGGCGTTTGCCATTCGGCCCTGGGATCGACGATGAGCATGGCACCGCGCTCGCGGCAATAGAGTTCGGCCGCCAGTATGGCGGCCGGGCCGGTATCGATGCCCTTCCCGGGCGGCGGCAGGTACAGCACGTCGAAATGCTCAACCGCCTCGAGCGCAAACAGACCACTGCGTTCCCTGCACGAGCCGATCAGATCGTAGTCTGAAAGCTCGCTGCCATCGGTTCCGCCCTGTGCATGATCGATATAGGTGTCGTTTGTGGCCTCGGGCCTGTGGGAAGGATACGGATGCTCGACGCGGGTCAGTGTCGATGACGTCAGCACATCGCCGACGAACTCATCAGAGTCTTCTCGGTAAGAGAGCTTGCGGAACAACTCCTGGTCCTCAACGAGCCCCGTGCCGGGGTTCACGCGTTGCAGCGTCAGGTTGAACAACTCGTCGTTGTGCTCTTCGATGCCGTCGTAGTCGACAGCCGCGCGTATGAACTCGGTTGAACCGGGTTCTACGGCTCGAAGCACAAGCGCAGAGCCGCTTGCAGGCACGCAGAGCATCGCGCCGCGCGCGTTGTTTGCAACGCGCACGACATAGAGTTGCATGCCGCCATGGTCGAAGAACTGTCGGACGGAGGGACCCAGGCTCGAGCGTGTCCAGACATCACCGAAGCGCCGCCGGAACTCGCCAAAGCTCTTTACGAGTACGGGAGTGTTAAGGGGGCCGCGAAGCGCACGGCCAACGAAAGCTACCGTGGTCTCCGGCGACACATCGATGGTTTGATCCATCGCCGCAATTTCCGTGACCGTGATGCCACGATCGACTGCATCTGACAAACTTGTCTCCGAACTCGGTCAGATTGGCGTGCAGGAATTCTAATCGATTCGCGATCGCATGTGCACTTCGCTAATCTCGTGGCATGGGCGATTACCTTGCGGCCGCATTTCCGAACCTCGGCGAACGCTTGCCGAAGATGCGGATTGCTGAGCTGCCAACGCCGCTCGAACGACACACGATCTCGGACCGCGGCACCAAACACACGATACTCGTCAAGCGCGACGACCTGACCAGGGCCTCGTACGGCGGCAACAAGATCCGAAAACTGGAGTACATCCTCCGGCGTGCCGCTGATCGCAAAGCGACGCGTGTCGCAACGTTCGGCTCCGTCGGTTCAAATCACGCGTTGGCCACTGCGATACTTGCCCGCGATTCGGGCCTGGAATGCACCTGCTTTCTCGCCCACCAGACGCGGACACCGAAGGTGCCGTACGCGCTGAACATGCATCGCCGTCTGGGCACCGAGATCGTCCGCTATGGCAGCGGCATCGATTCACTGCCGCTGTTCCGGAAATACCTGCAGCACCGCAACACCTGGGTCATTCCGCTGGGCGGTTCGTCTTGGCTCGGCGCCGTTGGTTTCGTCAACGCCGGGTTCGAGCTCGCGGCCCAGATAGCCGAACAGGCGCTACCCTGCCCCGACCGCATCTACATTGCCAACGGCACGATGGGCAGCGCAGCGGGACTTTTGCTCGGACTTGCTGCGGCGGAACTGCCTGCGGAGGTCCACGCCGTACGCGTTGTCGACAACAACGTGGCCAGTCCGGTCGCCCTGGACCGGCTGGTTCACAAGACCGCCGACCTCCTGAACCGATACGACCCGGCATTCGATGCCCGGGCCGCTGACCGGGTACGTTTGCGCTGGCGCGACGAGTTCTTCGCAGGCGGTTACGCGAAGTCCGACGAGACGACGGCGCGGGCTGTCCGACTGGCCGAGAAAGGCGCCGGGCTGCACCTAGAAACTACCTACACCGGCAAAGCGATGGCTGCGCTCTTGCATGATCTGCAGTCACCCGACTACGACGGCGAGAGTCTGCTGTTCTGGAACACCTACAACTCGAGCGCGCTGCCGGTTACCGCCGACAAACCTGACTCACCCGGCAATATGCCGGTGGAGTTCTTCGATCGCTATTACTGATGTGCTGATCAGCGCTCGCCCGTTGATCGACGCCGCCAACGATTTCTGCGAGCTGCGCCGTAACACCATAAGGCGCGACGATAATCAAAGGGTTGGAAATGTCAGCTTCGTGCGCGAAACACGAGTCGATTGTCTCCGGGCATTCACTCACTCCCCGGATTCGAGTGCCGCCTGCCATTGCCGCAAAATGGACAGCACCTTCTCGCCGTTAACATAGCTGTAGACGAAGGCGCCTTCGTCGGTAAAGAGCTCGGCGTACTCTTCGGCCGAGTTCGCTCGAGCCCAGGAATCGAACGCGGCCATTGCCGCGCCCATCTTCTGCAGCGATTCGGCCGAAAGGGTGGCGCTGACAGACGCGATGCGCCCGTCGACGTCGAATTCAAAGCGAGTCTCGTCATAGGCGATGGACTCGATGCCCGCCGTTCTTAGCCAGTCATTGGTTTCAAGAACACGGCAGGATACTACCTGGTCAGTCTGTTCACAGTCATCGAAGCGGAGCTGCGTGCGTAGGGCCAAATCGTAGCCGTGTATTTCACGAATCTGCTCGATACCCGTCAGGCTGCCGAGCGGCCCGAAATGCAAACTTGCCGTCTCGGCAAACAGTTCGAGCGTAGCATCGTCCTGGCCGGCATTCTTGAGGCTCTCGAAGTCTTTGACGGTTGCTATGTGGTTCGGGGGCGCTGAGCAAGCAGCGCAAAGGACAAGCGCGATGATGACGAAGCGTTTCATGTCAGTTCGGAACGATCGACGTTCTTCCTCAGGCGGCCCATCCGGGATTGATGGACAGTGTAGACTATTGGCGTTGGCGGGAGAATTTGACTGGAGCTCGACCATGGCCAGAACGACCATCGCGCTCGTTGCAGGAATACTGTTCGGTGGACTCGCGGCCGTTGCCATTCTGAATGTCCAACGCGGAGATGACACCACTCCCGATCCGGTAGTTCGCGACATCGTCGATGCACCGACGATGAATGACGAAACGGCGGAACAGCATCGCGTCGAACAGTACGTGGGGATTTCCGGCGTCGAGCAACTGATGTCGCTGCCGTCGAGCTTTGCGCGGTCCGCCGCCATGCACGCGCTTGCCGGCCGCGCCGATTCGGCCGGCATTCAGAATCTCATCTTCGAGGCGGATCGTGTCGCCGACGACGGGGAACGTCTTCGGCTTCTCGAAATCCTGTTCTTCCGGCTCGCGGAACTGGACCCGCAGTCGGCCCTAGTGCTGGCGAGGACCGGTTCGTTCGCGGGCGTAAGCACGCTCGAGCACGTCGTCTGGTATGCCTGGGCGCACGCGGACCTGGACGAAGCGCTGTTCGCGGCGAAGACACAGACGTCAGCTGCGCAACAAAGATCGGCCGCACGGAGCCTCTACGCGGCTTTCGGTTATCTCGGTAATGAAACGACCGACCGAATCGAGGCAGAACTCGGCATTAGCCCCGATCGATCGACGCGAGCGCAGTACCTGTATCGGCTCGCGGACCGTTCCCCGGAGGAGGCCATCGAGTTCATCAATACGCTTGCTGACGACGTGCATCGCGGCGAGTACGTCCGTTGGCTGGCCAGTCGCCTGGCGGGGGAGGATCCGCACGCGGCGCTGGCTCACGTGAACCTGTTTCGCCGGTCGGCCGATGGCAAGCGGTACGAATCGTCCGTGAAGAGCAGTCTCGCGCGCCAGGATCCCCGTGGCACCATCGAACAACTGCTTGCCAGCGGCAAATCGATGCGTACCTCAAGCGAGTTGCACACCGCGATGCAGGCGCTTGCGCGATCCGATCTTGATGCCGCGAGGCAGTACTTCGACGCGGCGCGATCGACGGAAGACCGTATGATGCTCGGTTCCGTGATCGCCAGGGAGATGGCGAGAGTCGATCCCGAAGGTGCAGTCGTCTGGGCACGATCGGAAGGCCGAGGTCGTTCCCTGAATCTCCTGATGTCCGTGATCTCTACGATCGCGGAGTCAGATCCGCAACGCGCGCTCGACGAAGCCCTCAAATTGTCCGATGTCAGGCACAGCGGTGGCTTAGTGTCGACGGTGATCAGCCATATCGCTCGAGACGACCCGGCCGCGGCGGCGGCGGCCGTGGACCAGTTGCAGGATCGCGAGCACAAACAGATGGCCAGTCAGCAGCTCGTCTCCTCGTGGATACAGAACGACCCGGACGCGGCGATCAGCTGGCTGATGGACCAGGATGATGAATCGAAGAGAGGCGTGCTGCAAATGGCCGTTACGCAGCTGGCCTACTCGGATGTCGATGCCGCGCTTCGGTTGTTGCCGCAACTCGATGACAAATCCCAGGTCAGCTTGCGCCAGCAAATAGCCGCGCAGCTCGCGATGACGCGCTCGACGGCCGAAGCGCAGGCTTTCGTTCGCCAGTTTGAAAACCAGCCCGGCTACGACCAGCTACAAGCCTCGATCGTCTCAGCCATCTCCCAAACAGACCCGCGGGCGGCCAAGCAGATGGCGGATCAGTTGGCGCCCGGCAAGGGTCGGGACCGGGCGTATTTGCAACTGGTTTCCGAGCAGGCGATGACGAATCCGGAGCTTGCCGCCAGTTGGCTGAACAATATCTCTGACGAACGGCTGCAAGGTGCGGCCATCGGCACGATCGCCGCTCAGTGGGGGCGGAATGACCCTGAAGCCGCGCTGCAGTGGGTGCGCGCCCTGTCACCGGGTCGACCCCGGGACACCGCGATCATGCATCTGGCCGGAGACTGGCGAACGCCGACACGCGAGCAACTGGACCTGATCAACAGCATCGAGGACGCGAACATTCGGGGTCAGGCTAAGATGCAGCGGATATACCGGCTAATGGAGACGAATCCGGGCGCGGCTCGGGCGCTGCTCGAGGACGATGACATCCCGAACCATCTGCGCGAGCAGCTCGAGTTGATGTTGGCTCAGTACGGCACGTGACGCATGCGTGTCTGTTGCGGTAGGGGTTGCTACAGCGCCTCTTCGGCCTCGGCGTCTGCGTTTGCTTCCTCGATCATCTCGCGGACCTCGGTCAACGTCGGCGCGCTCGGATCGATCTCGACGGTGTTGTGCACGACGCGCGCCCGTGCCATGAACTCAGAGGAATCGTACTCGACAACACTGACCGGCATACCGTGCGGGTTGGCCGCGACCGAAACGACATGATCGCGCAGGTGCTCGTTGAGCGGCCGGCCAGCACCATCAATCTGCGCGTCCAGTAGCATCATCAACCGCTCCTCCGAGGGCACCGCATCGTCCTCAAGCGGCTCGTGTGCCTCGAAGTACAACGCGCCGTCTGACCTGCCGAACAGGTAGGGTTCGTTGAGGATCGTCACCGGCTCGCCGATTGCCACGAGCTCGTATAACAGCTCGATGTTCTCCGGGTACAGGCGCACGCAGCCGTGGCTCACCCGCATGCCCACGCCGTAGGGCGCATTGGTTCCGTGAATCAGGTAGCCCGGCATGTCGAGTTTCAGCACGCGGTGGCCGAGCGGATTATCCGGGCCCGGCGGTACGACCGAGGGCAGCGGGTCACCCATCTCGGCGTGCTCGCGACGCACGGACGCGGGAACCCACCAATGCGGATTCTTCGCCTTGGAGATGACGGTGGTATCGCCAAGCGGCGTCTCCCAACCGACGCGTCCTATGCCGATCGGGTACGTCAGCACCTGCTGCTGTTCGCCCTGTGCGGGTACCGGGAAATAGAACAACCGCTTGCTCGCAATATTCAATACCACGCCGCGTCTCTCGACGTCCGGCAGCACGTACTGCGTCGGCAACACGATCGGCGTGCCCTCGCCCGGCAGCCAGGGATCGACGCCCGGATTCGCCGCGATGATCTCGTCGTAGCCGAGCCCGTATTCGCGGGCCAAATCCGAAAGCGTGTCCTCCTCGCGCGCGAACACGACTTGTGGTTCTCCGACCAGGGACTGCTCGGGACTCGCGAGCACGAAATCGTTGGGATGCAGTGGCTCAGTGACCGGCCGCTCGGCAAGCGGCACGCCCTCCCCACCGCGTTTGCCCATCGACGACCAGAAGTCATCGAGGGTCGCGCACCCGCCAACCGCGAACAGGGGCAACAGCAGGAGCGCACGAGTTACACGCAAGAATCAGTCCTTTTCTTTCGCGGGTTCGATATTCACGACTGCGCGCGGGTTTGTGCCACAGTCCGGTTCGATGCCCTCGACCTGTGCCTGGTTGTACAGCGGCAACGTCTTCTGCCACTGGTTCACGAGGTTCTCGATACGCGTCTCGCTGGCCGGGTGCGTCGACATGAATTCGGCCGGCGCATTGCCGCCGGATGCCTTGGCCATTCGCTGCCACAACGGCACCGACTGACGTGGGTCGAAGCCGGCGCGCGCCATGTATTCGAGGCCGATGACGTCCGCCTCGGTTTCCTGGCCGCGCTTGTACGGTAGACTGATGCCAAATGTCGCGCCATACGCCAGCGCCTGCTGCGCGGTGTAGGTTGCGCCCGTATAGCCGCCGCCGAGGATGACCGCGACGGCATTGATACCGATGCGCGTCAGGTCATCGCGCGATGCACGGCTGGTCGTGTGCCCCGCTGTCACGTGCGCAATCTCATGACCGATGACGGCGGCCAGCTGATGCTGGTTCTCGGTGACCTTGAGGATGCCGCTGAACACACCGATCTTGCCGCCGGGCATCGCAAACGCGTTGACGGCTTCCTGCTCGAAGATCGCAAGCTCCCACTCGATGTCGTTGTACGGCGGCTCGAGCACGTCGACGACGGATTGCGATACGCATGCCACGAAATCGATCGTCGGGCGATCCGTCGTGAGCGGCATGCTGGCGCGCATCTGGTTGAACGCGCGCGACGCTTCAACTTCCATCTGAACGCGCGAGGCCGCCGAGGGCTGCGACGCGCAAGACGACACGAAAACGGCAGCGGCAACAACCAATACGATTGGCGTGAATCGAAGCGTACGCATGGGAACTCCTTGGCACCTGGCCAGATTATAGCCCGTTGGCAAGCACCATACCTGCTCAGAGTTTGACCAGCCTGGCGACCGGCGGTTCCGCGCTCAGCGGGGCAGGCGGGACTCGAACCTTCGACGCCAGCCGGCTTCGTCGACCTTCTCGATCGCGGACTCGACGTTGGCCATCATGCGCTTTTGCAGCGGCTGCTTGATCTTCCAGGCGACCTTGTAGAGATCGCGATCGGCCGCTTTGGCGCCGAGAAGCTCATCGCTGGTCAGCAGCTCATCGGCAAGGCCCAGCTCCAGGGCACGCTTGCCGTACCAGTGCTCACCGGTTGCCACTTTCGCAAGGTCGAGATCCTGGCGGTACTTGGCGACCGCTTCCTTGAACAGCAGGTGCACGTCCTCGAGTTCTTCCTTGAGCTTGGCGCGATCTTCGTCCGTGTTCTTGCCGAACATCGTCACCGTGCGTTTGTATCTGCCCGCCGTCACTTCCTCGAAGTCGACGCCGTGGCTGTCAAGCATGCGGTTGAAATTGGGAATCTGGGCCAGTACACCGATCGATCCCAGAATCGCGAATGGCGCCGCGTAGACTTTCGATGCCACGCAGGCCATCAGGTAGCCGCCGCTGGCCGCAACCTTGTCGACACATATGATCAATGGAACATCGCGGTCGCGAATTCGGGCCAGTTGCGAGGCCGCGAGACCATGCTCGTGCACGAGACCGCCGTGATTCTCGAGACGTACGATCACTTCGTCGTCGTTGCCGACAGCCTGAAGGATCGCGCTGACCTCCTCGCGCAACGACGCGACCGCACTGGCCTTGAGATCGCCTTTGAAGTCGATGACGAAACTGCGCGGCCGCCCCGACGGCTCTTTCGCACGCTTCTTATCTTCTGCTTTGCGTACCTTGGCGGCTTTTTTCGCCTCGCCCCTGGTCGACACGGCCTTGCGCAGGGCGTCGGCGATATTGCGGTACTTCTTGTTCAGATCCTCGACCTCGAGGACTTCCAACTGCGCTTTACGACCGGTCATCGCGGCGAAAGAAATCACGACGATGATCGCGATGACGATCGTGAGGACTTTCAGCAGGAAGAGCCCGTATTCGGCGAAAAACTCGAGCATGGTCAGACGGCTATACCGACGTTATTCTTCTGCAGTACCTGCTCGGCCCGGTAGCTCGAGCGGACCATCGGTCCGGCGACGACTTCGATGAAGCCTTTGTCGAGCCCCTCATTGCGATACGCCTCGAACTCTTCCGGCGTCACGTAGCGATCGACGGGCAGGTGGTTCGGCGTCGGCCGAAGGTACTGGCCCAGCGTCAGGATATCGACGTCGGCCGCCCGCAGGTCGTCCATCGTCTTCAGAATCTCATTGTCGCGCTCACCGAGACCGAGCATCAGGCTGGTCTTGGTCAGTACGTCGGGGCGGTGTGCCTTGGCGTGCGCGAGTACCTGGATCGTCTGCTCGTAGCCGGCGCGCGGATCGCGCACGGGGTGCGTCAGCCGCTTTACCGTCTCGACATTCTGGGCAAAAACGTCGAGCCCCGAGTCGACCACGAGTTCGACGTGCTCCTCGACGCCATTAAAGTCCGGCGTCAATGCCTCGACCGCTGTGTTTGGATTCAGCGCCTTGATCTCGCGCACACACTCCGCGTAGTGCGAGGCGCCGCCATCAGGAAGATCGTCTCGATCGACCGAGGTAATGACGACGTACTCGAGACCCATCAGCCTCACGGCACGCGCCGAGTTCTTCGGCTCTTCCGGGTCAAGCCAGCCCTTGGGGTTGCCGGTATCGACGGCACAGAACCGGCAGGCACGCGTGCACACGGAGCCGAGCACCATGATCGTTGCAGTGCCGGCGTTCCAGCACTCGCCGATATTCGGGCACATCGATTCCTCGCACACCGTACTGAGCCGGTGTTCATGCACGATCTGACGTGTCTTCGAGTACCCCTTGCCCGAGGGCATCTGCGCACGGAGCCATCGCGGTTTGTCACCGCGCACCGCAGGCGCAGACTCGCGGCCCTGCTTCTGGCCGTTCTTTATCGCCGAGAAGCCGGCTTCAGTCTGGTACTTGGTGCCGCTCAGGACCACGGGGATCCTGCGGAGTTTGTCGTCTGCCTTGGTCATTCGCGGGATTGTCGCACATGGTTATCGGGCCGCCAACGTTGTTGCTGGTCAAAAAAAATCCCGGCCGGAGCCGGGAGAGTCAGGGGGAAATCAAATAGCGACGCCAGAAGTATTCAGTGCAATCTCGACCAGCTCACCAATCTGACCGCGCTCTTGGCGAGGTCGAAGTTTTGCGCCAGTATTGCCTCGATGTCTTTCCTGTCGGAGTCCTGTTCCATCGGCTGGTTCAGCTCCACGACCCCGCAAAACTCGTTCCCACCGCGGTAATCCGCGTCGGTCAGGATGAATTGCGTGTAGTACTTGGCAGACATGGCTCTACCCTACGCCTGAGGCGGCCCACAGACTGTGAGCCACAGCACAAAACCCCGCAGAGTGGTCTTTTCGGCACGAAATAGTGACCCAAGTCACCAAAAGTCGTCTAATTAGCGTGTAGCGGACGCCGAACGGCGGGTTTTCAGGGACCTGCCGCACAGAAAAAGCGGCCCGGCATATGTAATATCGTGCCCGATCTGCCTTCGCTTGGGCGGATCCCGGAACGGAAGAGACTGAGGAAGAACCAGATGGTTGCGAAAACCGGAGCCCTTCGATTCATCGTCACGCTGTGCGTCCTGCTGGTCGCCGGCCAGGCATACGCCCAGAACGAGTTGCGTAGCACCTTTTTCAAGGAGGCTGACGCGGCCAGGGCTGCCGCCGAAGCGGCAGACGCGAGCCTGCTCGCGCCGCGCGCCTGGGAGCGCGGCATGCGCGAGTACCGCGACGCTGAAACTGCGCTCGAGCGCGGACGCAACATCGAGACAGTGCGATCGAACGCAGGCGACGCGGCCAGGTACTTCAACGAAGCTGCCGAGAAAGCGAAACTTGCCAGGACGGCGTTCGCGCAGGTGCTGAAGAGTCGCCAGGATGCCGCCAATGCGCGAGCGCCCGAGCTGCACGCGGATCTGTGGCAGCAGGCCCAGCGCAAGTTCGCAGACGCGATCCGGCTCATGGAACGCGGCGACCTGAAGAACGCCAAGCGCCGTGAGGTCGAAGCCACGAGCAATTATCGCGAGGCCGAACTCGAGTCGATCAAGACCCAGTACCTGTCCGAAACGCGACGCCTGCTTGCGGATGCCGATCGCGCGCGGGTGGGACGCTATGCGCCGATCACGCTCGGCAAGGCGAAGCAGCTGCTGGCGGACGCCGAGCGGGAGCTCACCGAGAACCGCTACGACACCGACTTACCGCGGAGTCTCGCGCGCCAGGCCAACTACGAAGCCAAGCATGCGATCTATCTTTCGGAGATTGTGCGCAAGGTCCGCGACCGCGATCTGACGGCCGAGCAGCTGGTGCTGCAGTGGGAGGTCCCGTTGCGACAGATCGCAGGCGTGGCCGACATCGTCCCGGACATGGAGGCAGGCCCGGACACGCTCACGGGCGAACTCGTCGACTATTTCGAAGCCCAGGCGAAAGAGCTGCAGGAGCTCCGCCAGGAGAAGGCCGACAACGAGGTCCGCATTGCCGACATGGAAGAGGAACTGCGTGCGCTGGATGAACGCCTCGGCGGCGCGACGGCCGAACGGGCCGCGTTGGTCCAGCGTCTTGAAGCGCAGGCTCGCGTCAAACAGCAGTTCGAACAGGTCGAGAAGATGTTCTCGTCCGAGGAGGCGCGCGTGTTCCGGCAGGGAGACACCGTGATCATGCGTCTCGTCGGTCTCAACTTCGACAGCGGCGCCTCACAAATCAAGCCCGAGAACTTCGATCTGCTCGCCAAGGTGGAGAAAGCGATCGACGTGTTCCCGCGCAGCGAGCTGATTATCGAAGGTCATACAGACTCGCACGGTGGCGACGATCTGAACCAGAAACTCTCTCAGGAACGTGCGGAGTCGGTTCAGCAGTACATGATCAATGCGATGCGCATTCCGACCTACCGGCTGATCGCCACCGGGTACGGCGAAACGCGCCCGGTCGCGAGCAACGAGACAGAATCGGGCCGCGCGCGGAATCGGCGCATCGACATCGTCATCAAGCCGAATCCGAACGCCCAGTAGCGCGCCACCAGTCAACGACGATCCGTGCAGTTGTCTGGTTGACCAGATAACCGTATTCCGAATGTACGTTCAGTTCGCCGTCGAGTCGGAAGTGCGTATGAACAGCCGTATCGTCCATTGACTGTAGGATGCCGAGTTCCAGCATCTCCACGAAGTCGTCGGTCAGGTAAGGGTCGAGCGCGGTAAGGTCGCCAATGGCCGCCAGATTCTTCCAGTGGAGCACGTTATTCGGGTAGCGATCGTGTCCGCTGCGGCGTGCGCCTTTGAGGCGCTTTTGCATGTAGCGTTGCCCGAGCGGGCTTCCCATCGTCAGCAACAGGTCGACGACCACTCGATCGCGGCTCCGATGCGTCAACTCCCAAAGGCTGTCGTACGCTATCACCGATCCCATGCTATGCGCGATCAGCAGCATCGGATGCCCTCCGCGGGTCGCGGCACGCAGGGGCACCTTGAGCATGCGACGCGTGTGCGAAGCGATGCCGTTGGCATCCCGAAGATAGCGGCGCAGGTCGCGCAGGTGGACTTCCATGCGTTCGCTCGCGACGTGAGGAATCAGGAAAGGCATGAGGTCGCCGAGCCTGTAGATCCATCGTGTCAGTCTGCGCTTCCATGAAGCCGCCTCGGCGACATCGTCGGGTGCCGGCCCCTCCTGTTCGATGGCGCGCTCGATCGACGGCGCGTCCAGCGAAATGTCGCGGTGGACCCGATAGAAGTCGTACGTCCAGGAGACGACATCGAAAGCGCCAGGTGTACGGCGAATCTCCTCCGCGACCTCGGCGTCCAGTCGCTCTACACCGGCAAGCAGGCAACGCATCAAGGCGTCGCGATGGAATTCAGGCTCGGGCTTGGGCAGGAGACCCGGGATATAGAGAATGATCGGATGCGGCCTCGAGGTCATCAGGAGCCTGTCGAAAAAAGGTCCACGAGTTCACCCACGTTGTTTACTTCGGCATCGGGCGAGTCGTACTCTGCCGGCCACTCGTCCCCGTTGCGGTTGACCCATACCGTGCGCAGACCGGCTTCGCGCGCACCCTGCACATCGTAGAGCGGATGGTCGCCCACGTGAACAGTCTCGGCTCGGCCGGCACCGCCAACTTCGACGGCCGCATCGAAGATTGGCCGGGCAGGTTTGGCCGCGCCGACCATTGCCGCATTGACGTGACCGTCAAAAAGGTCGTCGATACCGATCATCTCGAGATTCGCGTTGCCGTTTGTAACAGCGATCAGCTTGAAGCGTTCGGACAGCACCTCGAGCGCGGGCCTGGACTCGGGGAACAGGTCGATATCGTTGCGCACCTTGTCGAACACGGCAAATGCCTCATCGACGGCGAAGACCCGGTAGCCTGCAGCTGTGGCCGCCTCGGTCAGTACGGTGCGGCGCAGGAACGTCAGATCGTGAACCTTGTCATGGTGTTTCTCGAGAATCCGCTTGCGCAGGATGCGCATCTCCTCCATCGCGAACAACTCCGTGATCGCGGGGTAGTGTTCTCCTATCCAGTCGTACAGGCGTTTCTCGGCACGCTGGATGACCGGGCGCACGTCCCACAGCGTGTCGTCGAGATCGAGTGTAATCGTGCGGATGCCGTTCACTGCTTTAGCTTGCCCGCGACGTAGTGATGATTGAACATTGTGCGACCAAGCCGTACTCGGAGCAAGACGATGAAATACCTGCACACCATGGTGCGTGTCACCGATGTCGACGCCTCACTGGACTTCTACTGCAACCTGCTCGGGCTCCGGGAACTGCGGCGACGCGATAGCGAGCAGGGCCGCTTTACCCTGATATTCCTCGCGGCGCCCGGCGACGAGGACGCCCAGATTGAGCTTACCCATAACTGGGACCCCGAGGAATTCGGTGAAGGTCGCAATTTTGGTCACGTCGCGTATCGGGTCGACGACATCTACGCGCTGTGCCAGAAGCTGATGGACGGTGGCGTAACGATCAACCGGCCGCCGCGCGACGGGCACATGGCCTTCGTCCGCTCACCGGACAACATTTCGATCGAGCTGTTGCAAAAGGGCGATGCGCTGCCGCCGCAGGAGCCCTGGGCCTCGATGGAGAACACCGGACACTGGTAGTCAGGACGAGGGCATCAACGGCGGCAAGGCATCTCTCGACCGCGGAGCTGTGTGTTCGTTCCGGATCGTCGGCGACTTGAGCGCCTGCGCAAGCGCTGCTCCGTCAAATCCGCCGCCGTTGGGACCGTAACTCGCGGATGAGAGGGCGCGCAGCGCGTCGGACAGCGGCGGCGCAACTCGACTTGCGATCTCGCCAATGCTGCGCGGTGCATTGTCCGTCCATTGAAGCCGGCCCCACTCGAGCACCGCGGCGCGAACATCCGTCGCATCGCCCGCAACGGCTGCCTTGCGCGCACGCTTGAGCGCCTGGGCCTGTTGCTTGTGGGCGGGCGGCGCGTCTGGCTCACGCGCCCGACGCGGCCTGCGGGCGCGTGACTGCGACGACCACCACCAACCGGCCAGGGTGAGCACCCAGAGTACTGCCAGAATTTCGGCCACGCGCTGCCAGAACGCGTCCACGACCACTTGCGCGGACGGTGTCTCGGCGGCCGCCTCCGGTTGGTCTTCGGGGACGAGGGACACTACTGCCTCTGGCGGCGGTGGCGCCACCTCGGGGCCTTTCACGGTCAATACGCGGGCCGGCAACGTCGCGACCCGCCATTCAGACGATTCGACATCCCACCACGGAACTTCGACCGCGGGCAGCTCGGGCTCTCCGCCAGCCAGGCCGATCACCGCGTACTGATCCTTGCGCTCACCGCGAATGCCGCCGGCCTCTAGCGTTCGCCCGAACTCGGGCTGGTCGGCGTAAATATTGAGGCCATCGACGTCCGGCAGGCCGATCGGTGGCAACTGCGTTTCGATCTGACCCAAAGCCGACAGAGTGACGACGCGGGTGACGGGCTCCCCGGCTTCGAGTTCGTCCGGGGGAATCGACCATTCTTCACTCAATCGCACATCGCGGGCAGGCAGCCAGCTCGCATTCGGATAGTCATCCGGCGGTGGCGGAATCGACAATACGTTGATCGCGTGCGATTCGGACTCGAAGACCTTGCGTCCCGTGATGCGGCCATCCTTGAGGACACGGGCTTCGAAGCGCGCCGGTGAGATAGTGATCTCCCCGCTTTCCTGCGGATACAGCGCGATCACCCGCTCGATCACGTTGTACGCTCTGCCGCCTAGCACAGCCTCGTACTGGCGCTCATCGCCAGCCAGTTCAACGAGCGCCTCGGCCCCGGCGATGGTCGGCTCGCGAAGTGCCGGCTGCCGCGTTGCGACGGCTCGATAGATACGAATGCGGTACAGGATCTGCGCCTGCACGTAGGCTTCGTCGACATCGACATCGCTCGTAACGAACACATCGGCCTCGCCCGGCGGCTCGTTGGCCGGCTCGTTGACGGTTATTCGAACCGGGTTGCTGCGTTCGGTGCCGACCCGAATGGCGGGAATCTCCTGGGTACCGGTGTTTTTCGGCATCAGGGCGATGGTCCAGGTCTTCGTGCGACGGATATCGCGATTGACGATCGAGGCGTTGGTCATCTCGCTGATGTGCCCGACGAAAAAGGCGTCCTCCAGGACCGTCAAGTCCGGCTCGATATCGGCAATCTCATCGACCGTGAGCTCGAGCGTGAACGACTCGTTGAGATCGACGACAGGCCGGTCCACCCGGGCAACAACGTCCGCCAGTGCGGGAACCGCCATCGCCAGGCACGCCAGACTCGCAAACCAGCGTTTCGTCGTCCTGCCCGTTCCTACCACGGTTGCACCTCGTCGTCGGGCCACACGTCCCGACCCTCCTGGTCCCTGCCATAGCGCTGGTACTGGTAGCGGAACTTGCGGCGCAGCAGCCCGCCCGGATCGTCGGGGATCCTCCGCAGCCACTGTTCCATAGCCTGTTCTTGCTCCTGCTGCTGTCGGAGTTCCGCAAGTTCGGCAGCGGTCAGCTGTTCGGGTTGCTCGCCCTGCTGCGCTTCTTCGGCAGCGCGTTGGAGTTCTTCCTGCAAGGCCTGCAGGTCTTCTTCGCTCATGTCTTCCTCGCCGCGTTGCATCGAGTCGCTGTCCTGCGCCTGCTGCTCGGATGCCGACCGACTCTCGCTGCCGTCCTGATTCTGCTCGCCTTCACCTTCGCCTTGTTGCCCCTCCCCGTCAGGATTCTGGGTCGACTGCTGATCGTCACCCTGAGTCTGCTGATCCTGTTGCTGCTGTTGCTCCTGCAGCTTCTTCACATAGTCGAGGTTGTACCGGGCATCCTCGTTTTCCGGTTCGCTTGCCAGAACACGTTCATAAGCATCGATTGCCGCATCGAACTCACCCTCTTGCGCCATCGCGTTGCCCAGGTTGTAGAGATTCCGCATGTCGCTACCTTCCCCGAATTCTTCGGCGCTGCCCGAATAGTCGCCTGCGCGGTAACGAGCGACACCGCGCCACTCGGTATCCTCGAACAGTACCGCGGCGTTCGCCGCATCGCCTTCATCGAGCGCTTTCTGTGCTTGCTGATTCTTGTTGAGCCACAGGTCGTCCCACAACGACGCGTGTGCCGGAAGCGGCGCAACGAAAACGACGAGCACCAGCACCCAACCCTTGCGAAACGCCAGCGCCGCCAGTGGCAACAGCAGCAAGACGAGCCAGGGCCCCTCCTCGCGCCACTGGTCGGTCGCAAGCGTGTCGTCCCCGACTGCCGTGGTCGCAAACACCTCACCGGATAGCAAATGGTCCAGATCGCCGTCGTCGGGGGACAGTACGGCGAAACGACCGCCGCCGACGCCGGCAAGGTCACGCAGACCCCGTTCTTCAAGCCGCGCTACCGCGATCTTGCCGCGATTGTCGGTGACGAAACCGCCGGTGAGTCGTGGTATGGGCGCGCCTTCGCGCGTCCCGACACCCATGACGGACAGCGTGTACCCGGCGTCGCGCAGATCGCGCGCCGCTTTCTCTGCCGCCGGGGATGCGCCGCCGTCGGCGATAAGCAGAACCTCGCCGACACCGACGCCGGCCTGAGCGAGAAGTGCCTGGCCCTTGCGGATGCCGACCTCCGGATAGCTGCCGCGACTCGGCATGATGTCTGTACTCAGACTGTTGACGAGTGCGGCGATCGTATCCGCATCGTCGGTGAGCGGTGTAACGGTGAACGCGTTTGACGTATAGACGAGTAGCGCCGTCTGGCCGCCGTCACGCCGTTCGAGGATGCCGAGAATCTTTAGCCTGGCCCGGGACAGCCGGCTAGGCTCGATGTCTCGCGCGTCCATCGACCGGGACAGGTCCAGCGCGATGACGAGCGCCTGCTCGGCCCGGAAGACGGGCTGGTCGACGCGCTCCCACGCAGGCCCGGCGAGCGCAGCCGCGGCGATGACACCGGCGAGACCGAATAGCCACCAGCGCCGGTCGTTTTCGCGGCCCGGCGTGCGCAACAGGACATGCGGCATCAGCTCGGGATCGATGATGTCGCGCCAGTTGCCGGCACCAAGCTGGCGGCGTGCCAGCATCACGACGACGACGACGATCGCGGGAATCGCGAACAACCATGCAGGCCGCAGGAAGTGGAAGTCAGCCAACATGTGCCTGCACCTCCCCGCGGCGACGCAACGAGACGCGCTGCATCAGGCTCACGCCACATAGCAATCCCACGAGGCCGAGAGCGGCGCCGAGCGGCCAGTGATAATAGGACTTGACGGGCCGGAACCCCGACACGGGTTCCTCGACCGGCTCGAGTTCGTCGACAAGCGCATAGATGTCCTGCAGGCTCGCCGTGTCAGTCGCCCGGAAATACCGCCCGCCCGTCAGCTGTGCGATACGAGTAAGCGTCGCTTCGTCGAGGTCTGCCGACGGGTTGATGGAGCGACGTCCGCCGAGCAGTGACGATACATCCATCGACTCGGCGCCAATGCCGATGGTATACACCCTGAGCCCGACCTGTTGTGCGAGTTCGGCGGCTTTCAACGGAAGTACTTCACCCGCCGTATTCGCACCGTCAGTCAGCAGAACGAGCACCTGCTCGCCCGCATCGGCTTCCTGCTCATGAACGCGTCGCACGGCGAGCGTTATCGCATCGCCGATCGCGGTTTTCTCGCCGGCTAGTCCGATCTCGGCCTCGAGAAGAAGAATTCTGACGGTGTCCCGATCAAGCGTCAGCGGTACCTGCAGGTACGCGCGTTCGCCGAACAGGATGAGCCCGATTCGATCGCCTTCGCGGCGCGAAATGAAGTCACTTGCTACGGCCTTGGTCGCGGTCAGCCGATCGACACGCCGGCCACCCAGCTCAAAGTCCTTCTGGTCCATGCTGCCCGACAGATCGACGGCCATCATCAGGTTGCGGCCGGCAACCGGCACGTCGAGTTCGTCGCCGATGCGCTCGGGACGCGCCGCGGACAGCACCAGCAGGCACCATACGAGGACCGCAACCCAGAATCGCCAGTTGAGCATCTTCTCCGCGTCGGAACGGTCCCGCAGCGTTTCGAAACCGGACAGGCTGGGCACCTTTAGTCCGGCCTCGGCCAGTCCACGCGCTTCGGGCAAGAGCCGACGCACAAGCCACGGCAGCGGCAACGCCAGCAACGCGAACGGCCAGGCCAGCGACCACATCAGCCCATCTCCCGCAATGGGATGCTGAGACGCATGCGCACGGCGGATACGAGCGCGCTGATATCCACGTCCGAAAAGTCGCCGTGCGGATCGCGGTACGGCAGGTTCAACAGGCTTTTGCCGCCTTCGGTGTGGAAGTAAGGCAACGGCATGCCTCGATCGAGCCAGACCAGCCACGTATCGCCCGTGAGACCCGCCATGTCCGCGCGCGGTGCATAGGCGAGCATGCCGCGGCGCAGCAGCTCGGACAGCTGCTTGCCGAGCATCACCGGATCACGGTGTTCGAGGTAAGCTGCTTCGAATTTCGCCAGTTCGCGCAGCGCGAATCGCCGCGGCGCGTTGAAGCGCCAGGCCCTGTACCAGCGCCAGGATAGGTACGCAATCCCTGCGACGGACAATGCGATCAGCGCCCACCAGCCCGGCGCCAGCGGCCACCAGCCGACGGCCTCTGGCAAATGCAGGTCCCTGAGCGGCAATGCGTCGTCGTTCATTGCTAATGCGTCCTGCGGCCAAGCGCCGTCTGCAATGTACTGACCGGATCGTCATCGGTCGACATCGGCATCAGGTGCACGTGATAGGTCTGACAGAATCGCTCGAGTGTGGCCAGACGTTGTTCGAAAGACTCCGCATAGTCACGGCGGGCCGGTGCCGCGTGCGTGTCGATGGACAACTCGTCGTCGTCGGACACGAGACGGTACCGACCGGGCGGAGGCAGCTCGCGCTCGATCGGATCGTTGATGAACACGGCCAGTACCTCGCTGTGACGAGCTACGCTCGACAAATAGGCCTGCGCAGCCCGATCGAAGCCGACAAAATCGCTGATCACGACGACGAGGCTGCCCGGGCGGGCTACGCGCCGCAATGACGACATCGCCTGCAACAGCGGGTCGAGACCAGCCGGTTCGACGTCTTGCCGGGTCCAGTCCCGGTGCTCGGCCAACTCGTGTACGAAACGCAGTGCCGAACGCCTGCCAAGGCGGGGCTTCAGCTCGCGGTGCGACGTATCACCGAAGATCAGGCCGCCGAGCCGGTCGCCACGATGATGGGCGGCCCAGGCCAGGAGCGCAGCGGCCCGGCTCGCGTTGACCGACTTGAAGCATCCCCGTGTGGCGAAATGCATGTTCGCGCGCAGGTCGACCGCGACAAATACCGGACGCTCGCGCTCCTCGCGAAACAGCTTGGTGTAGGCCGTCGAACTGCGCGCGGTCACCCGCCAGTCGATGCTGCGCGGGTCGTCGCCCGGCTGGTACGGCCGTGATTCATCGAATTCCATACCGCGGCCGCGAAAGCGCGAGACATAGGCGCCGGTCTGCAGCGAGTTGACGCGCAATACGTCGAGTGCGATGGCACGAGCAGGCCCGGAGAGCCGGATCAGGCCAGGCTGGCTGACACTGACCGGTGATGCGCCTTCGCGGAGATGATCGAGACGCACGCCGGAACCTATGGGACCCCGACGCCGTCGAGGATGCCCTGGATGATGGTATCCGGCTCGACGCCGTCGGCCTCGGCTTCGAAGCTGAGCACGAGCCGATGACGCAGCACGTCGGGAGCCACGGCCTGGATGTCCTCGGGGCCAACGTAGTCGCGACCGGCGAGCCAGGCGTGCGCGCGCGCACTGCGGTCGATGCCCATGCTCGCACGCGGGCTCGCCCCGTACAGGACCTGACCCTCAAGCGAAGACTCCACAGCGCCGGGGTTTCGCGTCGCAACGACGACGTTGACGATGTATTCCTCGAGCTCCGGAGCGAGGTGCAGGTTGAGAATATCCATGCGTGCCTGCATGACGGCATCGCGCGACAAGAGCTCGGGCGGCTGGAAAGCGTCGCGCTCGCCGGCCTTGGCCTCGTCGCGATTCAGCACGAGAATACGTCGCTCGTCCTCGACGCTGGGATAACCGACCTGCGCGTGAAGCAGGAAGCGGTCGAGCTGTGCCTCGGGAAGCGGATACGTGCCCTCCTGCTCGATCGGGTTCTGTGTCGCCATGACCATGAACAGGCCTTCGAGCGGATACGTCTGGTCGCCGACCGAAATCTGGCGTTCCTCCATTGCTTCGAGAAGCGCGGACTGCACCTTGGCCGGCGCGCGGTTGATTTCGTCGGCGAGAATAAGGTTGTGAAACAGGGGTCCCTTGCGAAACTCGAACGTGCCTTCCTGCGGACGATAGATATCGGTGCCCGTCAGGTCGGCCGGCAGCAGGTCCGGCGTGAACTGCAGGCGATGAAAATCGCCCTCGATGCTTTCGGCAAGCACCTTGATGGCGCGGGTCTTGGCCAGGCCGGGCGCACCCTCGACCAACAGATGACCGTCGCACAGGAGCGCGATCAGCATGCGATTAATCAGGTGCGCCTGACCGATGATCAGGCTGCTCGCGTGAGCCTCGAGCTTCTGGAATTGTTCTCTGACGCTCATCTGTTACTCCGTCGGGAAAAGCGCGTGCCGGTCGGGCGGCCCGACATTCTAGTACTATTGTCCGGAATTTTGACCATGGATGATCTGAGACATTGCATTTTATAAGGGATTCCCTTGGCGTCGGTTTCGTCGCACTGGTTCTCGCGGGTTGCTCGGAGCAGGCGCCGACGCCGGTCTCGACCGAGGCAGACAGCCCACCGGTCGATTCGACCTGCGGCGATGCGGGCTACTTGCGTGCCACGCTGACAGGCGCATTGAACGCCGAGCTCGAATGGACCGATACGGCGCTCCGCTGCGAGAGCATGCGTCGCCCGGACGACCGGGGTGTGCGGTTGCGATTCTCGGGTCGGGTCGGCGGCGAACGCCTGGCGATCATCATCTCGATGCCGGAACTCGACCCCGGTGAAACCGGCGCCGAGTTCGACAGTGTCATAACGCTTACGGTGGAGGGTAGCGGCCGCTTTTTCACTACGCCGAATCTCGGCACATGCTGGACTGATATCGGCGAGAATTCCCCGGATAAAGAAGACGGCGGCCCCTATGTCGTAGCCGGCAGCCTGACTTGCGTCGGGCCGCTTGGCGAATTCAACGGTGACGCCTACGTCGACATCCGAGATCTGAGGTTTTCAGGCATCGGCGACTGGGGCGCAACGTGAGGAGCTGGTTCCTCGTCCTGGCGCTGTCGCTTGCGGCATGCACTCCGCCTGCCACGGCACCACGTACGGGCACGATGCCCGACCTCGACGCCGCTTTTGCCTTCGATACGCTGACGGTCATCAATGATCGTGGCGAAGAACTCGAATTCGACGTCTACCTCGCGACCGAATTCGAGCAGCAGCGGCGCGGACTGATGTTCGTGCGGGACATGCCGGAGCGAACGGGCATGTTGTTCGTCTACGACAGCGAGGAGACCCGATCGATGTGGATGAAGAACACCTACATCCCGCTCGACATGGTGTTCGCGCGTGCCGATGGCTCGGTGGTCAACGTCGTCACTGACACGGTCCCGCAGACTCTGAAATCGCATCGCTCTACCGGACCTGCTCGCTACGTACTCGAACTCAACGCCGGTACGGCACGGCGCCTAGGTATCGGCACCGGCAGCCGTCTCGTTGTCGAGGACCGATGAGCCGGATTACAGTGTCGCCGCGATCGAATCGGCGAGGTAATTGACGTTGTGCGCCGTGATGCCGGCCGTGTTGATGCGGCTGGATCCGACCATATAGACGCCGTAATCCTTTTTCAGGCGATTGACCTGCTCTTCGCTGATGCCGAGGAAACAGAACATCCCGACGGCCCGCACGAGATGCGAAAAATCATGGTCGGGCGCCTTTTCCGTCAGTGCGTCGCAGAGCATCACGCGCATCTCTCGCAGGCGACTGCGCATTTCCGCCAGTTCGACCCGCCATGCCGCCTTTAGCTCGGGATCGCCCAGGATCATCGCGACGACGACCGCACCGTGGTCGGGCGGCACCGAGTAAATCGTGCGGACAACGTTGTTGATCTGGCTGTTGACGACGTCGCGCGAGGCTTTGTCCGGCGTGAGCACCGACAGGCTGCCTACGCGATCGCGGTACAGGCCGAAATTCTTCGAGCACGAGTTTGACACGATCATCTCGGGGACGCGCGCTGCCAGGTGCCGCACGATGAATGCGTCGTCGGCCAGACTGCGCGCGAATCCCTGATAGGCCATGTCGATGAACGGTACGAGATCGCGCTCGACGATCACGTCGGCAATCGCCCGCCACTCATCCTCTGACGGGTCGACCCCCGACGGGTTGTGGCAACAGGCATGCAACAGGACGATGTCGCCTTTGTCGACCTTGCTGAGCGTATCAAGCATCTCATCGACCCTGATGACGTGTCTTTCGGGGTCGTAATAAGGGTGCGTCGCGAGTTCGAGACCGGCGCCGCCAAGCAGCGGGATATGGTTTGCCCACGTCGGATCGGATACCCAGACCCTGGCATCGGGACGCGCGCGCAAGATCAGGCTCGCCGCGACACGCAGGCTGCCGGAACCGCCGGGCGCCTGTATCGTCACCAGCCGATCAGAGTCGACGGAGTTCGCGAACGTCAGGTTCTGCATCGCGGCATTGAATCCCGGGTCGCCCGCGGTGCCGATGTAGGCCTTGCTGACCTGCGTGTCGACCAGGCGCTGCTCGGCGAGCTTGACGACGTCGAGAACGGGCGTCTCGCCCTCCGCCGTCCTGAACACGCCGACGCCAAGGTCGATCTTTTCCGGGCGTGGGTCGTTCCTGTGCTCGGCGATCAGACCGAGAATTGCGTCGGCCGGTGCGGCCTCAAGGGTTTCAAACACGGCGAGTCTCCAGTGTAGACCGGGATTGTACAAATGAAGACGGTACAAATGAAAACGCCGGCATGACAGCCGGCGTTTTCGTTACAGACGAAAGGGTCGAATCAGGCCTTGGGCGCCCAGACCGAACACCAACCGGCTGCGGCAACCAACTTGCCCGGGAATATCTGGCATGGGCGCCAGGCATCGCCGTCAGCGCCCTGAATCAGTGCGCAGTTGGCGCAATTCTGATCCGGTGCCGGGTTGTTGCGTGTCGACGGATCGACGGTCGAGGCATCGTGCGTGTACTTCATGGCCTGCGCCATCGGATCGTCCTCCGACAGCTGCGGCAGGTCATCGGCCACGGCTTCGCGACCGGGATTGATGAAACAGCCCGCTGCGGCGACAGCGGACAGCTGGATGAACTGGCGACGTGCAATCTTGCTCAAGGGAATCTCCTTAACACGAGTGTTGTGCGGTGCTATTGCGCGGATTCTATAAAGAAAGCAATGGCGCACTCCAAACCCTTTTTGTAACAGGATTTTCTCGCTCTTGAGAAGCATTCGCATTACGTCCTGAAGGCCGCGTCACTGCGATATAATGCGATGCCGTGTTGCCGGAAAAGCGCCGTATGACAGGCCGAAGCCAGGCAGTAGACGTTGCAAGAATGCGCGGTCATTTGCGCGAATCCGTCGATGACAGGGTCGCCGTCGAGGAGCCCCTGGAGATTCGCCTTGGCTACAGCGAAAGCGGCGAACGACGAACGGTGAGCGTCTCCATCACAATGCGCACGCCCTGCGACGACGAGGACCTCGCAGCTGGGTTCCTGTTCACCGAGGGTATCGTCCGATCGAGGAGCGACGTGGCGATCGTCAAACCCTGCCGCGGCGACAATACAGTGCGCGTCGAGCTCGACGATGGTGTTGCCGTCGATTTCGATCGCCTTCAGCGACACTTCTACACGACGTCGAGCTGCGGCGTCTGCGGCAAGGCCTCGCTCGACGCGCTGTACGCGCAGGGGGCCGCCGCACCGACAGCGACGCACCCGGCGTTTCCGCGGGAGGTACTCGTCTCGATTCCCGGGAAGTTGCGCGAGGCGCAGGCGACGTTCGAGGAGACCGGCGGACTACACGCGGCGGCCGCGTTTAGCCCTGACGGTGAACTCATCATGGTGCGCGAGGATGTAGGTCGCCACAATGCCGTGGACAAGGTTATTGGTGCTTTGTTGATGGAGGGCGCTCTGCCTGCATCGTCGTTCGGACTCATGGTGTCCGGCCGCGCGAGTTTCGAGCTGGTGCAAAAAACGTTGCTCGCGGGCATTCCTTTGCTGGCAGCCGTCAGTGCGCCGTCGAGTCTTGCAGTGCAGCTGGCGCGGGAGTTCAATATGACACTGATCGGATTCCTGCGCGGCGACACGTTCAACGTCTACGCTGGTGAGGAGCGGCTGGCCCGATGAGCGCAAACGCAATCGACAGGTCTTCGGTGTCAGTCATCGTCGACCACTACGACAAGAAGCCGGAAATGCTCGTGCAGATCCTGCAATCGATCGTGCAGGCGCATGGTTGGGTCTCCGAGGACGTCATCCGCCAGCTCGCCGGCGAATTGAACCTGTCGCGTGCCGACATCCACGGCGTCGTCGAGTTTTACCACGACTTCCGCACGGCACCGCCCGGCAAGCACGTCATCAAGGTCTGCCAGGCAGAGGCCTGCCAGGCAATGGGCAGCCGTGAACTGACCGCTTACGCGAAACAGGCCGTTGGCGACGAGACGACGCTCGAAGACGTTTACTGCCTCGGCAACTGTGCGTGCGCCCCCTCGGTGATGGTCGACGGCCGCACCTACGGCCGCGTCGACAGCGCGCGTTTCGACGCGCTGCTGGGCGCCCTGGAGGCTCGGGACTGATGACCGTCGTGAGAATTTACGTGCCGCGCGAAACGACGGCTGTTTCTGTCGGGGCGGATGATGTCGCGCTTGCCGTCGCCAAAACCGCCAAATCCCGGGACGCCGCGATCGAGATCGTGCGCAACGGCTCATGGGGCGCCTGCTGGCTCGAACCACTGCTCGAGGTACAGGTCGGCGATCAACGGATCGCCTACGGCAATGTCTCACCGGACGATGTGCCGGGTATGTTCGATGCCGGCCTGCTCGAGGGCGGGGAACATGACAAGCGACTCGGCCCTGTGAACGAAATCGACTATCTGATTTCCCAGGATCGCTGGACGTTCTGGCGGATCGGCCTGACCGAAGCATTGTCGCTCGACGATTTCCTGGCGCACCAGGGGTTCAAGGCACTGCAGAAGGCCTGGGACATCGGTCCGGATGCGGTAATCGATGCCGTCACCGACTCCGGGCTGCGCGGGCGCGGCGGCGCAGGTTTCCCGACCGGCATCAAGTGGCGGACGGTTGCCGATGCAGCGGCAGACCGGAAGTTCATCGCGTGCAACGCCGACGAAGGCGACAGCGGGACGTTCTCCGACCGCATGCTTATGGAAGGCGACCCGTTCGGCCTGATCGAAGCGCTTGCGATCGCCGGCTTCGCAGTCGGTGCCGACAAAGGCTACATCTACCTGCGTTCCGAGTACCCGCTGACGCATTCAATCCTGTCGCGCGCTATCGATACCGCGCGTGCGGCAGGCTGGCTCGGAGAAAACATTCAGGACAGCGGTTTCGACTTCGATATCGAACTGCATCTCGGCGCCGGTTCGTACGTTTGCGGCGAGGAGACCGCGATGCTCGAGAGTCTCGAGGGCAAAAAAGGGATCGTGCGCTACAAACCACCGCTGCCGGCTATCGAGGGCCTGTTCGGCAAACCGACGGTCGTCAACAACGTCGTTACGCTCGCGTCGGTAGCCAATATCGTCAATCTCGGCGGCGAGCGCTATGCCGGCATGGGCGTCAATCGCTCGAAGGGAACACTCGCGTTCCAGCTCGCCGGCAACGTCAGGCGCGGTGGCCTCGTCGAAAAAGCGTTCGGCGTTACGCTTCGGGAGCTCATCGAAGACTATGGCGGCGGCACGGCCAGCGGCCGGCCGATCAAGGCCGTTCAGGTCGGCGGTCCGCTGGGGGCGTATCTCACCACAGACCAGCTCGATACCCCGCTCGACTACGAGGCCTTTGTCGAGATCGGCGCGATGATCGGCCACGGTGGCATAGTGGTGTTTGACGACACGACGAACATGGCGCTGCAAGCCCGGTTTGCGATGGAATTCTGCGCGATCGAGTCCTGCGGTAAATGCACACCGTGCCGAATCGGCTCGACGCGTGGCGTGGAGGTCATTGATCGGCTAATCGCGGGCGAAAAACGCGACGAAAATTACGATTTGCTGGTCGAACTCTGCGATACGATGGAAAATGCGTCGCTGTGTGCCATGGGCGGCATGACGCCCTACCCGGTTCGCAGCGTCCTCAGGCACTTTGCGCAAGACTTCGCGGGGGGTAAGCAGTGAACCGAACCCGACAGCAAGATCTCGGCACCCCGGCCAGTCCGGCGGAGGAGACTGTCGAGATCGAGATCGACGGCTTGCCGGCCGCGGTTCCGGCGGGCACCAGCATCCTGCGTGCGGCGCGCGAGTCGGGCGTCGACATCCCGAAACTGTGCGCGACGGATTCCCTTAAGCCCTTCGGTTCCTGCCGCCTCTGCCTCGTCGAGATCGAGGGCCGCCAAGGCTACCCGGCCTCGTGCACGACGCCCGTCGAGGCGGGCATGAAGATTCGCACGCAGACCGACAAGCTGTCGCAGCTCCGCCGCAACGTGATGGAACTCTATATCTCCGACCATCCGCTCGACTGCCTGACCTGCTCGGCCAACGGCGACTGTGAATTGCAGGACATGGCTGGAGCCGTCGGGCTTCGCGAAGTCCGCTACGGATTCGACGGCGAAAACCACCTCGACGCGCCGGTGGACGCGAGCAACCCGTATTTCCAGTTCGATGCGTCGAAGTGCATCGTTTGCTCACGTTGCGTGCGCGCTTGTGACGAGGTCCAGGGCACTTTCGCGCTAACGATCGAGGGCCGCGGGTTCGAATCGAAGGTCTCGGCCGGTATCGGCGAAGATTTCCTCGACTCGGAATGCGTGTCCTGCGGTGCCTGCGTGCAAGCCTGCCCGACTGCGACGCTCATGGAGAAGAGCATCGTCGAACACGGCATGCCCGATCACAAGGTCATCACGACCTGTGCCTACTGCGGCGTAGGTTGCTCTTTCCAGGCCGAGATGAAAGGTGACCAGGTCGTCCGCATGACGCCGTGGAAAGACGGCCAGGCCAATCATGGCCACTCCTGCGTCAAAGGACGCTTCGCATGGGGCTATGCGTCGCACCGCGACCGCGTCATGAAGCCGATGATTCGCGACGACACCTCCGACCCGTGGCGCGAAGTCGAATGGGATGAAGCCATTCAATACACGGCGCGGCGCTTCCAGGACATCCAGGCGCAGTACGGCCGCAAGTCGGTCGGCGGCATTACCTCGTCTCGATGCACTAACGAAGAGGTGTATGTGGTGCAAAAGCTCGTGCGCGCCGCATTCCTGAACAACAATGTCGACACGTGCGCGCGTGTTTGCCATTCGCCGACCGGCTATGGTCTCAAGACTACGTTGGGCACGTCGGCAGGAACCCAGCCGTTCGACAGCGTCATGGATGCGGACGTCATCGTGGTCATTGGCGCCAACCCGACGACGGGTCATCCCGTGTTCGCCTCGCAGATGAAGCGGCGCCTGCGCCAGGGCGCCAAGCTGATTGTCGTAGACCCGCGCGAGATCGGCCTCGTCAAGTCGCCGCACATCGAGGCCGAGCACCATCTTGCGCTGTTGCCCGGCACCAACGTACCGATTATCAACGCACTCGCCCACGCGATTGTCAGCGAAGGCCTGGCGGATGGCGAGTACGTCCGGGAACGCTGCGACCTCGACTCTTGGGAGTCTTGGAAGGCAATGATCCTGAAGCCCGAGAACTCGCCCGAAGCCGTGGCCGACGTCTCGGGCGTTGATGCCGAGACGATTCGCGCGGCCGCGCGGCTGTACGGCACGGCCCGCAATGCGGCGATCTACTACGGGCTCGGCGTCACCGAACACAGCCAGGGTTCGACAATGGTCATGGGCATGGCAAATCTCGCAATGGCGACGGGCAACCTGGGACGTTCGGGCGTTGGCGTGAACCCGTTGCGCGGGCAGAACAACGTGCAGGGTTCCTGCGATATGGGCTCATTCCCGCACGAACTCGCCGGCTACCGACCCGTTTCGACCGACGAGGTACGCCACGAGTTCGAGCAGCACTGGGGAGTCACCATCGATCCTGAGCCCGGCTTTCGCATTCCAAACATGTTCGACGCGGCCGTCGCCGGCGAATTCAAGGGCATGTACATCCAGGGCGAGGATGTGGCCCAGTCCGACCCGAACACGCACCATGTCGAAGCTGCACTGAGCAACATGGAGTGCCTTGTCGTCCAGGACCTGTTCCTCAACGAGACCGCAAAGTTCGCGCACGTGTTCCTGCCCGGTACGTCCTTCCTGGAAAAGGACGGCACGTTCATCAATGCGGAGCGCCGCATCAACCGCGTGCGGCCCGTCATGGAACCGCAGCAGGGCAAGGACGAGTGGCGAATCACTCAGGAGCTCGCGCAGGCTCTGGGCTATGACATGAACTACGCGAGCGCGGCCGAGATTATGGACGAGATCGCGGAACTGACACCGACGTTCAACAACGTGAGCTTCCGGTTTCTCGACGAAGTCGGCAGCGTGCAGTGGCCCTGCAACGACGATACGCCAATGGGCACGCCGATCATGCACGTCGATGCGTTCGTGCGCGGCAAGGGGCTGTTTGTCGAGACCGACTATGTACCGACCGAGGAGCGGACGAACCGCAAGTTCCCGCTGTTGCTGACGACGGGCCGTATCCTCTCGCAGTACAACGTGGGTGCTCAGACGCGCCGTACGGCAAACAACGTCTGGTATGACGAGGACCTGCTCGAGGTACACCCGTCCGATGCGGAGGCACGCGGTATCCGGGACGGCATGCTCGTGTCACTGGCAAGTCGTAAGGGTGATATCACGCTGCGGGCAAAGATCACGACTCGGGTCAAGCCCGGCGTTGTCTATACCACCTTCCACAACCCGGAGACGGGCGCCAACGTCGTGACGACCGAGCACAGCGATTGGGCAACCAACTGCCCCGAGTACAAGGTTACGGCCGTGCAGATCGCCCCGGCGTCACACCGTTCGAAGTGGCAGGATGAGTTTGCGGTTCGTGCCGAAGAGCAGCAAAAGCTCGCGGAGCCGAACTAGGCACTCGCCTCCCTTATTCGCCCCCCCCTCGAAGCTGCGTTTCTAATGCTCATACAATGCCTGCTTCTCAAGAATTCCCTGTTGCCGAACTACTGAGGCACAGAAAGCTGAAGAAATGCGAGCCCGCTTCCAATTGGAATAAAGAGGTTCAGCCCAACTTGCGAGCCGCCCACCTGGTATCCAGCGGTAGATATGCCGATTACCGAACCATTCGAGTCGAGCAATGGTCCGCCGCTGTTTCCAGGGCTGATAGCGGCATCGCTTTGAATCCACTGGTATCCATCCATCAAGCGCACACCACTAACGATGCCAGAGGTTATCGAGCCGCTAATCGATTCGCTCAATGGAGACCCCAGAGCGTAGACCGGCGATCCTGACTCGGGAGCGGCGGAATTGACGTGCAGTGGGGGCAGTCTCAACCCGCGTAGTCGGATCAGCGCAACATCTCTCTCTTTAGATACAGTATGCACTGATGCGTCAATGGAGAGTCCAGAGGTTGTAACCAACGTTACGGACTCAGCGTCACCAACTACGTGGCTATTCGTCAGGATATAACTCCCGTCGCCAACCGCAAATCCAGAACCATGCCCCTGAGCCGTGCGTACTGTAACCGTTGAATGTCGCGCCGACGCAAGAGCCGCTTGCATAGTTCCATACGAGATGAACTTGTTGTCTATCTGCTCGGCATCATTCGAACTGGGCGTAACAACGAGCCCACTCGATCTCTCAACCATTTCCAAAAAAAGTGGGTCTGCTATTAGATTTTTTGCGGCGACTGCAAATGACCCGGCTAGAAGTTCGAAATTCGCGTCGTCGCTCGCCTTCTTTATCTCGGCAGAACCTTGTGTCTCTATAGTTCCGATAAGAGATCGTCGGGCGGGAGAGTAGACTTGCCATTCGACATCCATCCGCATTGATCCCTTTAAGTCCCAATCACCGAACCCAGACTTCGGAGCACAGAACTGACTTTCTATATCTGTTATGCGAGCAGCAACTAGCACTTCTGCCCCACTTACGTCATATCCTTCAAACAGGTCCTCGGTAGAACCGACAACCGGCCAGCCGTTTGCTTCTAGCTCCTCACGAAACACATCGACTAGATCTTCACTCGACAGAAATACCTTGTTTCCCGAACGCCACTTTACTTCGTCAGAGTCAATACAGAACCTGCCAACTCCTAGCCTTCCAACGACGGTGCCTCTTCGAATCTTGGCTGCAACCTTGGTGATCGCAATCGGCTTGACTTTAGTCGGATCGGTAATGCCAATCGCATTTTTGACCTCAACTTGTTCAACCGTTGTTGCGCAGGCAGCCACACAAGCCGCCAAGAAAAAGCTGATAATGATCCTGATTCGCATTGCCTGGACCTCCGTATCGTCCGCCAACCTACTCCATTGGGCGCGATATGGTCAATTGCACCCAATTCCGAATCGGACGCGTCGGCGCCGCGTCGAGAGATCGAGTCTCGATGAATGGAAGCTCTTGACGCGGTGCGCCGCCTAGCGGCAAGAAACCTTCAACTGAGCGAAGTCCTGGAGATACGCGTGCGCGGTGGAAATGCTACGGCCGACGTTGCCGTTGCTCGCGCCACCGTCCATTGGCTGCCGCATCCAGCGACCGACTTTCGTGTCACCGTCGATCGTATAGGTCGGCCGAACGGTCCAGTAAAGTTCGCCGCAGGATTGGAGCGGAACGTCAGGCGTGTGGTTCGTACCGCGTACTCGGCTCGCTGAGTATATCGGTCGTTGCCGGTCGTAAATTTCGATATCCCAGGTGATGCTCGCAGGGTCGATACCGGATTCGTCGAGCTCGCTGCGCCAAACGAGCTTTGGTGTCCGGGTCTTCGTTTTCCCCAGCCAGATGTTCTTCTTGTTCGCCTTGATCGCGTCGCTTCTGTCCGGTGCCACGTCGTGATCGATATCGATGCGCTCGAACAACAGGGCAGAGATCTCACGGCCGATGTAATGGCGCGCGAAGTTACGGTATTCGCGCCACAGGATCGCATCGTTCTTTGTCCAGTTCGACAGCGTGTCCCGATCCTCGTACTTGATTTCCCTGCGATAGAGCGTGCTGCCATCGCTGTATCGTTCGAGGCGCGCAAGCGCCGTCGTCGAGATTACCGCCTCGTCCTTTTGCACGTTGATGCTGAGATCCGTAATCGCAACGTACAGCAGTGCTTCAGTGTCCTCGGGGATTGGCGTCGTTAGCGCAAACAGCTTCGGCTGCAGCTCGTCGACACGACGCAGTCCCCAGTAGACATCGTTGGCCAGGGAATCATTGGTGAGTGGCTGGTCCACGGCGTCGCGCAGGTCCTCGGTAAGGCGATCGCGGAAGTCCTGGATCTTCCGATCCGTGCCACCGGCAATCGCGCCTGCGATCATGCCGAGCTCCCGCAGAATCGGGATCGGAATACCGATCGGAACAGGGCCGACCTCGACCGGAATCGTACCGATACCGGCGCCCTTGGCCATACCGCCGAGGACACCGTCGGTCTCGCGGTCGTAGGTGCCTTTTACGGATTCGCTGCTCGAGCCGTCGGTGGGCAGGATGACGATCTTCGACACGGAGGTCCGGACCGAGTCAGGCATATGCGAGACAGACGCCTGGCCGAGTGCGTTCTGATCCGCCGCTAACGACACATGCGCGATGGCGAATTGCAGGATCAGGGCCGGAACGAGTGATGTCTTCATACTCATGATTGTAGCTCGTCTTGAGAGAACCCCGCGATCTCGCGGTTCATCCGCGTTACCATGCTTATTCGACAGTCAGGGGATTGGAAATGCTCAACCGGATTTTCGTAGTGTGTGCCGCACTGGCGCTGACAGCCAGCTCGATCGCATTGGCCGGAGTTCCGAACAAGCTCGGGAAACATGGGGGCTGAAGCAAGCATGTCAGGACCCGTTTACGCCCTCAACCTCTTCAACGTCTCGAGCAAAGACGAGTATCTCGCCTACTCGCGCCGCTCGGCCTCGGAAGTCGGCAAACACGGCGGGCGCGTCGTGGCTCTCGGCAAGTTTCGGGAGGCCGAAGTCGGTGACATCAAGCCGCGCGAAGTTCTGATCCTGGTCGAATGGGAATCGCGACAGGCTTTCGACAACTACTGCAACGACCCTGCGATAACCGACTTGCACGAGCACCGCGAAAACGGCACTGAAGACTACATCTGGCACCTGTTCGACAAGCTCGAGGACTTGAGGCCGATTCTAAAAAACTAGCGTCCCGACTGGGGTTCGTCGGCCACTTCGGGTTCGTCCTGGAACAACCACCGTTCGATTGGTTTCTTGAGCGTAGTCGGAAACAGCCAGAACGCGAGCCCGAGGCCGATCGCACCCCATGGCGGCGCATATTGAACCACGTAGACAGGCCACATGAAGGATTTGAGCGTGTTCGTCAGCGAGTCCATCAGGAAGTCGATGATGAACTCGATCGCCTGGCCCCTGAAAACCGCACCGATGCCGAGAACGTCATCGGCGAGCGCGCCGATCTCCAGCACGATGAATGTCAACGCAAAGCCGCAGGCGTACAAGCCGCCGCCGCGGACTCTCCAGACCTTGCGAAACCACCGGCGAAACCAGCCGTGCCCCTTGTCGACCAGACCGTTGGTCACTGGCTCTTGTCGACTTTCGTGAATTTCGTGCCTTCAAGCGTCAGGTTGTACATCAGGCCTTTCGAACCGAAAATGAAGCCGACGACGGGGTCACGGATGTTGTCCGAATCGATCGTCTTGCCAACGCCAACATCGATCAACGCGACGGAGCCGTCAACGCCGACGCGCCAGCCTTCGGAGCCGCGGAAGCGATCGAGCGCTTCTCGAGTCATGAACGCGATGACGATCGACTTGGCCTGGGCGCCCAACTGAAAACCGATCGAACCGCTCGTCGTCCGATAATAGGCCACGGTCGATCCCCCGACGCGCAGCACGCCTTCACCGGACTCGCCGCCGACACCGGCGCCCGCCTTTATGACGCGCGGAAACACCAGGTAGCCGGCCGCTTGATTCAGGAAGACCTCGGAACCATTCACCTGCTCGGAAAACACGCCAAGCGTATGATCTACCTGCCGGTTGAGACTGCCTGCCGACGTTGCACAGCCGCTCACGCCGATGCCGCAAGCCAGCAACAACGCGATGATTAGAAGATTCTTCGCCATTCTCAATTCCCCATGTTCTCTGCAGTTTCCAGGTATACGCCGAGCATGGTGCGGAGCGTATCACGAAGACCCGACGCCTTTTCAGCGTCGAACGTCCTGGTCTGCTCGTCCATGTAGACCCGCTGTGCAATCTCGAGTTGCACGGCGTGAATATCGTTGCCCGGATCGCCGTAGTGCCTCGTTATGTAGCCGCCGCGAAAGCGCCCGTTGAGAACGGTGCTGTAGTCGCTCGACGCCGCAACGGCATCAATGGCCTGTTCCAGCGGATCGCCGCAGCTGGCGCCGTCGTTCGTACCTATGTTCAATGCAGGCAATTCACCGTCGAACAGCCTCGGCACCCGGCTCGGAATCGAGTGCGCATCCCAAAGCAACGCGTAGCCGTGCCGCTCGCGCAGGGCGTCCAGAGTGGCCCGAATCTTGTCGTGATAAGGCTTCCAGTATGTCTCTACTCGTGCCGCGATGTCGGGGGTCGTCTCTCCCACGTAAATCGACTCACCGGCGAACGTCTGTCTCGGGCACAAGCCTGTGGCTACTTGCCCCGGATAGAGCGCCTCGTCGGTTGCAGGGCGATTCAGATCGACAACGTAGCGCGAGTAATTCGCTACAAGTATGTTTGCCCCGAGGTCGGCGGCAAACTCATAGAGGCGGGCAACGTGCCAGTCCGTGTCCGGCAGCGCGACCCCCTCGGCGGTCATGGAACCCTGCATGTCGGCCGGCAAATGACGGCCGTCGTGCGGCACGCTGATCAGCAGCGGTGTGCCGCCTTCGCGAAAAGCGAAGACGTCGATCATGTCGACAAGCTCGGCAGCACGGACTCGGCGTAGCGGCAGTACTCCCCGTTATCGATCGTCGCGGCGATGCGGCGAATGTCTGACGACAGCGAGCGATCGTGTTCGTACACAGGGGAGATTTCACGGATGGCCGCGATCACGTCGTCGATTGGCGGCGAGCTCTTCTTGGGATGATGAAAGTGGATTCCCTGTGCCGCGGCGAGCAGTTCGATGGCGACGATGTCGGCAACGTTGTCGAGCATCGTGTGCAGGCGCCTGGCCGCATAGGTCGCCATGCTGACATGATCTTCCTGGTTCGCGGACGTCGGCAGGCTGTCCACGCTGGCCGGATGCGCGTGCGACTTGTTCTCGGATGCGAGCGCCGCGGCCGTGACCTGAGCCATCATGAAACCGCTGTTCAGCCCACCGTCCTTGACGAGAAATGCGGGCAGCCCGCTCAGGTTTTCGTCGATCAGCAGCGCAATCCGCCGCTCCGAGAGCGCGCCGATCTCGGCAATCGCGAGCGCGAGGTAGTCAGCCGCCAGGGCGACCGGCTCGGCGTGAAAGTTGCCGCCCGACAGGATCGTACTGGAATCGGAGAACACGAGCGGATTGTCGGTGACGGCGTTCGCTTCGGTCTGGAGTACCTTGCAGACGTGGCGCAGCACATCGAGACAAGCGCCGATAACCTGCGGCTGGCACCGGATCGAGTATGGATCCTGGACCCGATCGCAACCGATATGAGATGCCCTGATCTCACTGCCGTGCATCAGATCGCGAAGCACCGCCGCGACGGCAGTCTGCCCACCGTGGCCGCGCACGCTCTGGATGCGTCGATCGAACGGCGTATCGCTGCCCTTGACGGCATCCGACGACATCGCGCCCGCCACGAGTGCGGCCGAGAGGACGTTCTCGGTACGGAACACGGCGCCGAGCGCCAATGCGGTCGATACCTGCGTGCCGTTGAGAAGCGCGAGCCCTTCCTTTGGCGCCAGTCTGACAGGCCTGATGCCGGCGTCGCGCAGCGCGATTGATGCGGGTATCAGGTTGCCGTTGACACGGACTTCACCAATACCGATCAAAGCCCCTGCCAGGTGAGCGAGAGGCGCAAGATCGCCGGACGCACCAACCGAACCGCGCGACGGAATTCGAGGGTAGATGTTGGCATTGATCAGCGCGCACATGGCGTCGACGAGTTCTAGACGAACACCCGAGAAGCCCTCTGCCAGGGCGATCACTTTCATCAGCATGATGAGCCGGACGGTATCGTCGTCGAGGTCCTCACCGACGCCGACCGCGTGCGATCGCACGAGGTTCTGCTGCAAGTGCGCGAGCTCGTCGTCACTGACATTGACCGACGCCATCCGGCCGAAACCGGTGTTGACACCGTAGACCGTTTCGCCGTGTGCCACGACATCTTCGATCAGTTCCTGCGACTCAGCGATGGCGCGCCGCGCGTCGTCGCCAAGCGTCACCGCTAGCGGTTGGAGCCACGCCCTGCGCAGCTCATGCAACGTTACCAGTTGTTTGTCTATCTTGAGATTCATGTCACAGCTCCACCATCGGCAGGTTGAGACCGTGCTCGCGGGCGCAGTCGATTGCGATGTCGTAACCCGCGTCCGCATGCCGCATCACACCGCTGGCCGGATCGTTCCACAGGACTTTGGCGATGCGTCTGTCTGCCGCTTCAGTGCCATCGCAGACGATGACGAGACCGGCGTGCTGCGAGTACCCCATGCCGACGCCGCCTCCGTGGTGTAGCGATACCCAGGTCGCGCCGCCGGCTGTACTGAGCAGTGCGTTGAGCAATGCCCAGTCGGATACCGCATCGCTGCCATCGATCATCGACTCGGTCTCGCGATTCGGGCTCGCGACGGAACCGCTGTCGAGATGATCGCGCCCAATCACGACGGGCGCCTCGAGCTCGCCATTGCGCACCATCTCGTTGAACGCGAGGCCGAGTTTGTCGCGCTGACCGAGACCGACCCAGCAAATCCGTGACGGCAGGCCCTGAAAATGAATACGCTCGCGCGCCGCGTCGAGCCACTGGTGAAGGTGCGGATCGTCCGGGATCAACTCCTTCACCCTGGCATCGGTCCTGTAGATATCCTCGGGATTCCCCGACAGCGCGGCCCAGCGGAATGGACCGATACCCCGACAGAACAACGGTCGGACGTAGGCGGGCACGAATCCCGGGAAATCGAACGCGTTGTCGACTCCCTCGTCGAATGCGACCTGCCGGATGTTGTTGCCGTAGTCGAACGTCGGGATGCCCTGTGCCTGGAACTCGAGCATCGCCCTGACATGGATCGCCATCGACTTCGTGGCCTCGGCGACCACACCGTCGGGATCGCTTTCGCGCCTCGCGATCCATTCGTCGACCGTCCAGCCGATCGGCAGGTAACCGTTGGCCGGGTCGTGCGCCGACGTCTGGTCCGTCACGGCATCCGGCCGGACACCGCGCCTGACGAGATCGGGCAGGACTTCGGCAGCGTTGCCCAGCAATCCGACCGAAATCGCTTTCTTGCTTGCGACCGCCTCCTCAATGATCGCAAGCGCTTCGTCGATCGTCTCGACGGACTTGTCTAGATAGCCCGTGTCCAATCGCATCCGGATGCGATCTGGCTGACATTCGATTGCAAGCATCGATGCACCCGCCATCGTAGCGGCCAGCGGCTGCGCGCCACCCATGCCCCCAAGGCCGGCCGTCAGGATCCAGCGCCCCGAAAGATCTCCGCCGTAATGCCGGCGACCCATCTCGGCGAACGTCTCGTAGGTCCCCTGGACGATGCCCTGGCTGCCGATGTAGATCCACGAACCCGCCGTCATCTGCCCGTACATCATCAGGCCCTTGCGATCCAGCTCGCGGAAGTGCTCCCAATTGGCCCAGGCCGGAACGAGATTCGAATTCGCGATCAACACGCGCGGCGCATCGGCGTGCGTCCTGAAGACACCGACCGGTTTGCCGGACTGAACCAGCAGCGTCTCATCATCCTTGAGGGTTCGCAGCGTCTCCACGATCCTGTCGAAACACGCCCAGTTGCGCGCGGCCTTGCCGATGCCGCCGTAGACGACGAGATCCTGCGGCCGCTCCGCGACCTGCGGATCGAGGTTGTTCATCAGCATCCTGAGCGGCGCTTCGGTCAGCCAGCTCCTGGCTTGCAATTTCGTACCCGTCGGGGCTTTGATCGTTCTGCTCATTGTCTCAACTGCTCCAGTTTTACAACGTCGGGCGACGTCGAACGCGCTGTTCCGGGTGGTGTGTAGTGCGCCGTCAATTCGTAACGGCTGCCGGGATGGTGAAGACGCGAAAACGTCACGGGCCGCCCCTTCGACCAGGTGCGACGAATGACGACGAGGGCCGGCTCGCCCTCTGCCATGTTGAGCCGCTGCCTGACAGCAGCGTTCGGCATGGCAGCACGCACGACCTGCTCGGCCTCCTGCAACGGTGCTACCGACGTCAGGTAGGCGCTCGGTGTCACTCGCCGGAAATCCTGCTCCAGGCACCGCGGCGCGAAGCGCGCCAGCACGTGCCGGTCTTCGACCTGGACCGGCGTGCCGTTCTCGTAGTGCACGAGCAGCAGGTGAAACACGTCGTTCCCCTGCTCGACGTGCAATGCCCTGGCCACTTCGCCGCGCGCGTGCTGCCGCGACTGCCGTACGACCTCGCTCGTGTGCGCGTGGCCGCGACCCGCGATCTCGTCGGCAATGTTTTTTACTTCCAGCAGGTGCGACTGGGAGCGGAAATCCGAGACGAATGTGCCGCGCCCTGCAATGCGCTCGACGTAGCCTTCGTCGTGAAGCTCCCGCAGCGCACGATTTGCCGTCATGCGCGATACCTTCATCGCCTCGACGAGTTCGTTTTCCGACGGTACCCGATCGGCCGGACGGAGCTCGCCGCTCGAGATACGCCCGATGATCAGGTCCTTGAGCTGCTGGTAGCGCGGCTTACCGGTATTCATGACCCGATTCGCTTCAGCGTCGTGATGAATGCATCGCGCGCACGATCGCGATCGACGTGGACGCCATCCTCGACACGCCAACAGCCGTCGACCATCACACGTTCGATGGGCAGCGGATATCCGGAAAACACGAGAGCATCGAGCCGCGAATCGTCGTCGTGACCGGCAAGCATCGGATCGTCGTCGCCCAGCGCAACCAGATCGGCGGGTGCGCCGACGGTAATGCCGACCGTCTCCTGCCCGCTTGCCTTAGCACCGCCCTCGAGTGCGCGCGCAAACAACTCGCTCCCCACATGTCCTTCACGCAACGACACGACGTTACGCGTCTGTGTCGCGAGTCGTTGCCCGTACTCGAGCCAGCGGAGCTCCTCGAATGGATTGATCGAAACATGACTGTCCGAGCCGATCGCAATGTGACCGCCGGCGGCCAGAAAATCATGCAACGGAAAAAGGCCGTCGCCCAGGTTGGCCTCGGTACTCGGGCAAAGCACGACGACAGCGCCCGTCGGTGCCAGCGACTCGGTTTCCTCGACGTTCATGTGGGTCGCGTGAACCAGGCTCCAGTTGTCTCCGACGTCAAAGCTGTCGAGCAACCACTCGACCGGTCGAAGTCCGTACGACGCCAGACACTCATCGACCTCGCGTTGCTGTTCGGCGATGTGCAGGTGCATCGGCAAGCCGTCTCGCGAGGCGACTTCGACGATTCGCTGCAACGACGACGCGCTGACAGCGCGCAGGCTGTGTGCTCCGACGCCGAGGCTGACGCGGCCGGCACAGCGCTCGGCTGCGCGATCAAGGTGCGCCATGAATTCATCCACCGGCATGGCGAAACCGGCCTGGCGCCCGGTCGGCTCCGGTTCTTCGAAGCCAGCGCGTTCGTAGTGCACCGGCAAGTAGGTCAGGCGTACGCCGCTGTCGCGCGCGGCCGTCACGATCGCCTCGAACATCGTATCGACGGCGTCGCCGTCGGTCGGATCACGATGCAGGTAGTGAAACTCGGCAACCGACGTGTAGCCCGAGCGCAGCATCTCGCAATAGGCCTGGCGGGCAATGGCCGTCAGCGCAGAGGCACTGACGCGCCCGGCGAGTTCATACATCTTCTCGCGCCAGGTCCAGAAACTGTCCCTGCCCGCCGGCGAGCGTTGCTCGGTGTGGCCGGCAAGGGCGCGCTGGAACGCGTGACTATGCGCATTGCAAAGACCGGGAATGACACAACCCAGCGATTCATCGCCCGACACGGCGTCGACATCGGCCTCGATACTCGCGATACGCCCGCCGTCGACGTGCAGTCGGACGCGGTCAGTCCATCCGTCCGTAAGCAAGGCTTTGCGGGCAAACAGCGTTGTCATTCGGAACCTCTCAAGTTGTATATACAGGTTAGTGCATGATACCGTGCGATGCAATGGACCTGCTGCTGACCAATCTGAGCATTGCGACCATGGCCGGGCCCGATTACGGCGTCGTCGACGACGCTGCGATCGCGATCGAAGACGGCAAGATCGCCTGGCTCGGTCCGCTGGCCGACCTGCCCGATACCGAGGCGACCGAGCGGCGATCCTTCAATGGCCGCTGGGTCACGCCCGCGCTGATCGACTGTCACACGCACCTCGTGTTTGCCGGCAACCGCTCCGGGGAATTCGAACGTCGACTGCGAGGCGAGAGCTACGAGGACATTGCCCGCGCCGGTGGCGGCATCATGTCGACTGTCAGGGCGACACGACAGGCCTCCGCGGACGAACTCTACGCCGCGGCGTTGACTCGCGTTCTTGCCTTGCAGGCCGAGGGCGCAGGCACGATCGAAATCAAGTCGGGCTATGGACTCAACATCGAGAGCGAACTCAAGATGCTGTCAGTGGCTCGACGGCTCGGCGAGGCGACCAGCGCGACCATACGGACGACCCTGCTGGCCGCACATACGGTGCCGCCCGAGTTCGCGGACGATCCGGACCGCTACATCGACCTGATTTGCGACGAGTTGCTGCCCGAAGTCGTTGCCGGACGGCTTGCGGACGCTGTCGATGCATACTGTGAGTCCATCGCCTTCTCCACCAGCCAGGTCGCAAGAGTATTCGCGCGCGCGGCAGAACTCGGCCTGCCGGTCAAGCTGCACGCCGACCAGCTGAGCGATTCGGGCGGTGCCGCGCTTGCCGCCGGGTTCGGCGCCCTGTCGGCCGACCATCTCGAGTACGCCTCGGCCGACGGCGTCGGGTCGATGGCTCGCGCCGGTGCCGTGGCCGTGCTCCTGCCCGGCGCGTTCCTGACGCTGGGCGAGACGCAGGTTCCTCCTGTCGACTCACTGCGCAGCGCGGGTGTGCCGATTGCGGTGGCATCCGACTGTAATCCCGGCACGTCACCGATATGCAGCATCCGGAACGCAATGATGCTCGCCGCCCGATTGTTCCGGCTGACACCGGAAGAATGCCTCGCCGGCGCAACACGCGAGGCTGCGCGGGCGCTGGGACTCGACGATCGCGGCACCGTCGAAGTGGGCAAACGCGCCGACCTGGCCGTCTGGGAAATCGGTCATCCGCGCGAGCTGGCCTACTGGCTCGGAACGCCACAACTGGCAGAGTTATTGACCGACGGGCACACTACGGCCCCCTAGGTCCTGCGGCAGCACGCCTCGTTGAACACCGACCTCGCCCACCGCAAGCGCTTCGTCGTCACGCTCGGCTTGCTGACTGCCGTGGCGGCGCTGACCATCGACCTCAGTCTGCCCGCAATCCCCGCGATGGTCGAGGCGCTCGGCACGACCGTGCAACGCGGCCAGAAGATCGTGGGCGTCTTCATGATCGGCATGGCCTGCGGACAGATTCCAGCGGGCTTGTTCGCCGACCGATACGGTCGCCTTCCTACGCTCTACGTCGGTCTCGGCATCTTTGCGATCTCGGCAACAGTCGCTGCGATGGCGAGTGACATTGAACTCCTGCTTGCCTCGCGCTATGTGCAGGGCATCGGGGCCGCAGCCGCGATAGTCCTGTCACGAGCCATCGTCCGCGACGTTGCGTCGGGCAAGGACGCCGCGCGCCTGATGTCATTGATGACGATGATCTTCACCGCGGCGCCGGTCGTTGCCCCGACCTTGGGCGCGCTGCTCGTCGCGACCTGGGACTGGCGAGCACCGTTCATCGTGATCGCGCTGTGCGGCTTTCTGATCATTTTCGGCGTGCGCGCCAATATCCCCGAAACGCATGTATCGAACGTCAACGAGCATCCGATGCGGCAATTGATATCGAGCGTGCGCGAGTTCTTCTCGCACCGGCAGTCGATCTTCGGCCTGGTGCTGATCATCCTGCCGCCAGCCGGCTTCATGTCGATCATCGCCGTATCGGCGGCGCTGACCGTCGAGATTTACGGCTTTTCGATCCAGCAGTATGGCCTGATCTTCGCGTGTGCGGGAATCTCGATCCTCATCGGCTCCGCCGCCAACCGCTGGCTCGTCATGCGATTCGACCCGTTGCAGCTTATCGGTTTGGGTGTAGGCCTGATACTTGCCGCAAGCAGCCAGCTCGCGATCATCGCCTGGCTCGACGCAGCGCCATTCTGGTGGGTGTGGTTCAGCGTCTGCCAGTTCATGTTCACGATCGCTATCCTCATGTCGAATGCGACCGTGCTGGCGCTGGATCCATTGCCCCGCATAGCCGGTGTCGCCTCGTCCATTCTCGGCACGCTGCAGAACATCATGGCGGCGACGGGCGCACTGATCGGCGCGACGATTTATGACGGATCCGTGCGACACGCGGTGCTGATCATGGCGACCGTCGGCCTGCTGACGACTGTCGTGTTCGCGCTACGGCCGCTGATCGCGCCAGGCGACCTCGTGCACCACCCCGACGAACTCGCCCGAGACTGACCAGAGCGCTAAGGAAGCCTGGTCAGGACCTCGTCGACAGGCTTGCGCGCCTGCGACGGCGTTATCTTCGGGTAGCCGAACCAGATCACGCCGACGACGAATTCCCCCGCAGGGTCCGCGCCGATGATATTGAAGAGCCGCTCGTCCCGCGTGATGGCGCCCGAAGTCCACTTCGAACCGATACCGGCTTTCCAGAGGTACAGCATGAAATTCTGCACGGCCGCACAGCACGCCGCATAATCCTCTTGCTCGCGCAGCTTGTCTTCGCTGTAGCGGCAGGTAACGACGAGCCATCCGGGCTTTTGGCTCCACGTCTTGCGTTTGTGCTCACCGAGCTCCGGGCCCTTCTGTGCGGTTATCGTCTCGGCGCAGAGGTCGACAATACGGCCAATCGTCTCCTCGCCGGGAAGGATGAAGCGCCACGGCTCGGTCACGAAGTGGTTTGGCGCCCAGGTCGCGACCTCGATGGCGTCCAACACGAGTTCCTCGGGCACCGGCGTCTGGATGTACTGGTCGATCGTTCGCCGCCCGCGCAAAACGCGCGCAAACTCTCGCAGCTCCTGGGTCTCGTAGCTCGGCGCTTTCTTCACAGGTCACCGCCCTGGTTGTATTTGCGGCCGAGGATGACCCCTACGGAGACCCAGGCAACGGCGATCGCTGCACCGACGGCCGCGACACCGGTCAGGGTCAGGCCGAACGCACCGACGATGCCGGTATAGAACCATGCCGTCATGACGTCGCCGCCACGGTAGACGACGGTATCGATGACCGGTTTGGCCTTGTAGCGTTTCTCGGAGTCGACGAGCGTGAACAACATCTCGCGCGCCGGGCGTGTGATCGCGTAGTTGCCTGCGCGGCGAACCACTTGCACGACAAACAGGGTAAGTGCTGTCGGATTGACAGAGACGACCGTCCACGCCACGACCATGAAGGCCGGGACGAGCGCGAGCGTTCTTGGCATGCCGGCTTTCGTCGCAAGCCGACCCGTCGCGAACAACGCAGTTACCGCCGCCAGCAGGTTCACTGCGAGATCGATATTCGCCCAGATTTGCGACCGGCGGACCTGATCGAGATCGCCCAGCGGCTTGCGAATTTCGTAGTAGAGGAACGTGCTCATCGTTACGTACAGCAGGATGAACACGCCAATCCACAGCAGGTACGGACTGCCGACGAATTCCTTGAAGCCGGAGAACGGGTTCGCGCCGAGCCGGTCATCCCGTACGAGGTCCTTGGCAGTGTCCGGGTTCCCGAGCGCCGTGGAGCGCAACTTGTTGAGTGCGACCATGATCGGGAGGGGTGTCAACAGCAGCACGGCGCTGACGAACAACATGTTCAGCGATCCGATGTTGTCGGCGAACACGCTGACAAAAGCAGGGCCGGCGATCGCCCCGGTCGTGGCACCGACGGCGATCACCCCGAAAAGACGCTCGGCCTGCCGACTGTTGTACAACCCCGACATGAATGTCCAGAAGACGGACAGGTGGAACAGGCCGAACACGCTTGTCCACACATAGTAGATGCGGTTGACGATATCGTTCCCGCTCATCGTGGCGCCCGCGACATAGAAGCCAACGAACGAGAGCGCAAAGAAGACGTAGACGCTCGGCACGATGAGATTGAACCGGACACGCGAGATGACGGCCCCGTAGATACTGACGGCCACTGCGCTGAAGAAGAACGTCGACGTCCACAACCAGCTCAACTGCTCGTTGGTCCAGTCCGACGACAGGGAGTCCCTGACAGGTCGGAGGATGTACCAGGCACACATGACGAAGAACACCCAGAGGAACGACAGGATCGTTGCCCGGATCTCGTTCGGCTCCACGTTCGCCGCGGACTTGAAGACGCGTTGAAACATCCCTGCTTGCCGGGATTCGCTCATCGGTCGGTCTTGCTCCGTGCCTGAAATCGGAGCCCGAAGCCTACCATCTGCGGCTCTTAGTCTGCAGCAGCAATCCGTCTCGTGACCGCGAGCAATTCGTCACCGGGCAGGCGTGTCTTGACGTCGGGACTGACGTAACTGAATGCAATCATACCGTCGGTGTCTACGGCAAACACGGCCGGCACGGGTAGCGCGCCCTTCTTCGCCATTGACGAGCCTGTGATGTCCTGCCCTTTTTCGTGACGTCGGCGTATCGTGCGCTCGGATGCCTTGAAGGCAATGCCGAGCGCGATAGCGGCCTGCGCGTCGCCGTCAGACAGAATCGTATAGTCGAGTGCGGCAATATCATCCTTCGTAGCGGATTCGAGGCCCTCATAGAGCTGTGCGGGACCATCGCCGCTCAGGAACAGGACCTCGACGCCCAGCTCCCGAATCTCGGGAATGACATGACGTACCTCAGACAGGTGCATGTTGCAGTATGGGCACCAGCCGCCGCGAAAACTGAGCAAGACGACCGGAGCGTCGAGCTCCTTCGGCCTGAAGTCGAACGGTTTGCCTTCGACGGTGCGCACAATGAAACGTGGGGCGGGATCGCCGGCGGTCAGTGGTTGTACGTCGTCGGCCGATGCCGCAATCGGCACATCGGCGTGGCCCTGCCGTATGGCGTTGCTGTAGACCAGGCTGACAGCCATGACTACGGCGAGCGCGGCGGGAATCAGGTAACGGGGCATAGGGAATCTCCGGTATTTGGGAAAATGACCGGGATTCGGACGAATCTATTACATCGCCTTCTCGAGAAGATCGGTGCCGCTGATGTCGGTGACGCCGCGAGATCGAGCCTTGGCGCGATACATCGCCTGGTCCGCTTCGCGCAAGAGGCCTGTCAGCGTATTGGCGTTGTCGGGGTACAATGCGAGACCGATGCTCGCCACGCACACGAGTTCCTGACCGGCGATGTTGTAAGGCGCTTCCAACGCGCTTGTCAGTCGCCTCGCCAGTACTTCCGCGGTTTCTCGGTCGACATCCGGCACGAGTGCGACGAATTCATCACCACCCAGACGGCCGATGATGTCACGGGTACGCAGGCTCGTGCGCAGGCGTTCCGCCGCGATCTTCAATAGCTCGTCCCCGACCTCGTGGCCGTAACGGTCATTGACACCCTTGAACTCGTTGAGGTCGATAAAGAGCAGTGCACCGGTCGCATCATCGTCACTCTGGCTCAGTCGCTTCGATGCATTGCGCTCGAAACCGCGACGATTTAGAACGCCGGTCAGCGGGTCGGACATCGCGATCGAATTCATGTGCCGCTCTTTGGCTTTGCGATCGGTGATGTCGATGAAGGTGGCCGCGACGTCGTCACCAACGGGCTCACAGATGACTCGCAGCCAGCGCAATGGCATACCGGCGCTTTGCTGCCGAACTTCGACGTCCAGCACTTCGCTTTTCACGGCCGACATCGTGAAAAGGTCTACGAGGCTCGTCGCCTCCTGATCGCCCATTCCAGTCACAGCCAGGCGCATGATCTGGGATGCTGAACAATCGACGATATCGTCGACACGCGAGCCGAGAAATTTGCCCGCGGCGGGGTTGGCAAAGATGCTGCGAAGCTTGCGCTCGCCCGATGCGTCGTCGGTCCAGCGAAAGCGCACCACGCCATTGACCGAGTGGTCGATGAGCGTGCGCAACAGCTTCTCACTTCTGCGCACCTCGTTCTGAGCCCTTTCGACATCGCTCACGTCGCGGAACATCAGCACCTGCCCCCCTCGCGCCGAAGTACGGTGGGTATCGATCTTCGACACCTGCACGTGCAGGAAACGCCCCGAGTCGGTCAACAGTTTCCGCGGCTCGCCGGATTCCAGCGCTTCATAGACTTCGTAGGCACCTGTACCGAACAGCTCCTCGAGCGGGGTGCGGAGCGCCTTCGCCTCGTCAACCGACAGCATGCTTTCGGCGGTGTGATTCAGCCCGATGACGCGGCGGTGGTCGTCAATGACAACGACCGGATCCTGCATGTTCTGGAACACGGTTTCGTAGGCGAGTGGCGTGAACTCGATGATCTGCTCACCGACGATCAGCCATGTGTAGACAGGTAACATCGCCGCGAACACGAGCGGGACATAGGAAATCGTATTTGGACCGACACCGAGATCGTAAGCAACTGTCGCACAAATCGGCAGGACGCAGGCCGCGGCCAGCAGGAACAGCCCGCGGCGGTGCGCAGGGGCCACGCTGGAACTGTGGGCGATAAGGGTGAAGATCGCCGTGCCCATCAGGAGATAGCTGTATGGCAGATGTACGAACAGGAACCACGGTCCCCACTCCGTCGGGCGGGTCAGGAACTCACCGGCCTCGTTGGCGAAAGGCGCATACCACATGAACTCGTGATGGAAATTGGTCGCCGCCAGGCCAATCGACGCCACAGGAACAAAGCTCAACAAGGCGAGTCTGGTCGCCGAGGTCTCCGTACCTGTGTACTCGCGAAAGCATACGTACGCGACGATCGGCACGAGCGCGGTACCGACGAAGTGTCCGGTCCGACCGATTGAAAAACCGAGGAAGCTCGTCGACAGGAGTTCGATGCCGCCACCGACCACCCACAGGCTGATGGCCATGAACAGCACGCCGATCGGGACGGTACCGACGTCGCGCCTGAGAATGACGAGACGAAGACCGAGCAACGCATAACACGCTGCCGCGAAAATCAGCACTCCGGCAATGGCGACGTTCAGATTCATCGATAAGCGCTATTTAACGGAATCCACCCCCCATACTATTCGGCGTAAGCGTTTGATTCGCGGAACTGTTTCTCAGCTTGCGCACGTCAGCGGCGGCAGCAGCGGCAGGTACCGGTTTTTTAGGCGTATACTCGGCACAATTATTGTCAAATTGACCGCATGCCATGTCCGACGACCTCAAAAAGACCATGCGGCTGGTGCGCAAGAGCAAATGCATCACCGACGATCGAGGCAGAACCGTGTGGAACGTGCCGATCGAGAACACCGAGCTCGAGCTCCTGTCGACCGAGCGGCTCGAACAGATGATCGAGGCCGATGGTCAACGAGCGAAGGACCGCATCGCGAAAGCCGCAGCGGAAAAAGAAGGTATTCTCGCGCACAATGCGGAGGACGATCGCTTCCAGATCATCGACGACGATGACCTGTTGGCGGCCCTCAACAGTGCCGCCGACGTCAGCGCACGCGAAGTCAGCCTCGCGAGCGAAGGTGCGCCGACGTTCGACGACGCGGAAGGCGACGAAGAAGAACTTTCGCTTGTCAGCACGCAGATGCTGAAGCAACTCCTCAACGTCGAAGGCGACAGCGAGGACGATGTGCAGCCAGCCGAGTCAGGCTTCAATCCCTACGACAACAACTGATCGAACGCGGCCAGAAACCGCTCTCGGCCGAGCTCATCGAGCGCGGCCAGGAATACATCCGGAGTCCGCTCCGTGGCAAGAAGCTTGTTGCGATACTCGTCGTCGGGATCACGTTCACGCAGGCGCCAGTGGAATAGCGCAATCGACGTTGCGAGACGGGCCCGGACAAGGTCAAACAGCAATTGCAGTTCGCGTTTTTGTAGCGGCAGTGCCTCGTGGTATGCCTCGACGAATGGCACGATGAGTTCGAGCGGGTCGCCCGCACGCAGGTAGGCGGCGGCGATTGCAACGTCGAAGACAAGCGGTGCCCTCACCATGTCGCCGAAGTCGATGAAGCCTATTCCGCTCTCGCATAGCAAAACGTTGCCCGGGTTGGCATCCGAGTGAATGACCTGCGTGCGCAACTCACCCATTCCGGGGGCAATACGTGCGTCGAAATCATCGATGACGGTCTCAACCCTCTCGCGCAACATATCGTCTTCGATGAATTCCAACAGGTACCGGACTTCACTCGTGCGCTGCATATCCCAGAGCAGCAACGGATTCTGGCCAGGGTGCGAGAAACCCTCGAGCGCACGATCAAGTGCCGCCAACGCGGAGCCGAGTCGCCCCACTATAACGGGCGTGACGTCGAGTTCGGCAAGCGGCTGTCCCTCGACGAATTCGACGACGCGCAGGCGGCACGCGGTACCGCCGACTTCGATAGACGCCGAGCTCTCGCCGTTGATCGTGCGCACGACGCGCGGCAAGGGCAGGCTCTGCTCGCGCTCCAGATGCAGTAATGCCTCGATCTGGAAATCGGTGACGGCGCTCTCCTCTAGTGAACTCGTCACTTTTACGACATAGCGGCAACGATCCCGGGTTGTCAATCGAAAGTTCTGATCACGCTCGCTGACCAGCGATACGTAGTCGCCGGCCAGGCCAAATTCGGCCTGTACCTGCGCCGCAACCTCGGCCACGTCGGCCATTGGCGGCGCGATGGCGATGGCTGATAGCGAGGTCTTGCGGGGTGTCATGGCGCCGATTCAGTCTCTTTCAGCTTGCTGCGAGTCATTCGGGCTCGAACTCTCGCCGGAGCGCACCAATTGTCGTCAGGCGGTCCACTTCTCGACGTTTGGCGCGGTATAGCGCTCGAACTGCTGTATCAATCCGGCCGGGTCGGCATCAACCAGCAGCATGTCCCGATTCTCCGGACGAAGGAAGCCCTCCTTGCTGGCGTGGTTGAGATACGCGAGCAAGTGATCGAAGAAACCATCCGTGTTCAGCAGGCCGCACGGCTTGTCGTGAAAACGCAGCTGTCCCCAGGTGATGATCTCGATGATCTCCTCGAGCGTGCCATACCCTCCCGGCATGGCGACAAAGCCGTCAGAGAGGGCGGCCATCATTGTCTTGCGTTCGTGCATCGATGCGACGACATGCAGCTCCGTCAGTCCACGGTGGGCGATTTCCTTTTCGGTGAGCATCCCGGGAATGACGCCGTGCACGTTGCCGCCTTGCTCGAGCACCGCATCGGCGATAATGCCCATGATGCCTTTGTCGGCTCCGCCGTAAACCAGTTCGAGTTCATGGCGAACCAGCACTCCCGCCAGCTCGATGGCGGCGTCCGCATACTCCTGGCGATTTCCCGTACTCGAACCACAGTAAACGCAAACGCGCCGCATGATTCAGGCCGACAACTTCGGCGACTTGACCCGATGCACGATCTCGGCGATGTCGGGACGGTATTCCTGTAGCTCCTCGGGCGACAACGCATCGAGCTCGTGCGGAAACACGAGCCACTCTTCAGTCCTGCGCAGGTAGTAGTCCGGCGTGAGGTCAGTCTCGTTGCGGCCAGGCTTGAACCATGGCACAGCGACGCGGATATCCTCGGGCGTGTTGTCGCGCGCCCGCCTCGTCAGCTCATCGATGACAGCCTTGATCGTGTTGCCCGTGTCGAAGACGTCATCGACGATGAGCACACGATCGTCATAGTTTATTTTCTTGATGATGTAGTTCAGCCCGTGCACGGCGACGCTGCCGCGCTGGTCGATTCCCGTGTACGACGACGTGCGTATCGCGATATGGTCAGAGGCCAGACCGCAGTACGACAGCGTCTCCTGCAGTGCCATGCCGACCGGTGTTCCGCCGCGCCAGATCGCGATGATCATGGTCGGTTCGAATCCGCTGTCGAGAATACGGATTCCGAGTTCGATAGAGTCCTCGAGCAGGTCCTGGGCGGAAATTACAGTCTTGTGCATTTTTGTTATCTATAATGGCTGCCCACATTCTAGCTCAGCACGCCCCGGGTACAACAACCATGAACGAGCGATTCATCGCAGCCGACGACCTGCTTCGGGATTCGTTCCAGCTGGCCGCCAATATCTACGAGGCAGGCTTCAAGCCTGATTTCCTGGTAGGCCTGTGGCGAGGCGGCAGCGCCGTCGGCATCGCCGTTCAGGAAGGCCTCGACTATTTCGGCCTCAAAACCGATCACATCGCGATACGCACGTCGTACACGGGCGCACGAAGTTACTCTCAGATGGTCAGCAAAGCCGACTCGATCCGCGTGCATGGTCTGCAATACCTGCTGGAAAACCTGTGTTCGCACCACTCGATGCTGATCGTCGATGACGTCTACAGCACGGGTTCGAGCGTCAATGCGGTCATCGAGCAACTGACGCGGAAGACGCGACGCAATTTGCCGCACGATATTCGCATCGGGACGGTGTGGTACCGCCCTACGGAAAAGACGCTGCGCACACCGGAATACTACGTCCACGAAACCCGGGACTGGCTCGTGCTGCCCTATGAGCTGTCGGGTTTCTCGATCGCCGAGCTTCAGGAAAACCGTCCCGGAATGGCCGAACTGCTGAAGCGGCTCGCGCCGCACGTCCGTAGCGAGGACGAACTGCCCGTCGGATGACCGACGAACGCGAGTTCCTGCGTTTCCTGTTCGACGCAGCCGTCGCTGCCGCGAGCCCGGCGGCATGTATGCCGCTGTGGCTCGAGGATCGGCCAAAGGGCCGCGTCCTTGTCGTGGGCGCCGGCAAGGCCGCCGCCAGCATGGCGGCGATTGTCGAGCAGCAATGGGCGCCGCCGCTCTCGGGCCTCGTGATCGTCCCGTACGGCCACGGCGTGGAATGCGAAAACATCGAAGTCGTCGAGGCCGCCCACCCGGTACCTGATGACCACGGCGTCGCCGCGACTCGCCGCATTCTCGAGCTGGTCTCGAATCTCGGGGAAGGCGACACGGTGCTCTGCCTGTTGTCCGGCGGGGGCTCATCGCTGTTGTGCGCGCCGGCCGATGGCGTGACGCTGGCCGAGAAACAAGCCGCCACGAAGGCGTTACTTAGAAGCGGCGCACCGATCCAGGAGATCAACGCGAGGCGTCGCGAACTCTCCGCAGTCAAAGGCGGCAAGCTGGCCGCCGCATGCGCGCCGGCCAACGTGATTACGCTGATCATCTCGGACGTGCCCGGCAACGACCCGTCGGTCGTCGCTTCGGGACCGACCATCGTCGATGCAACCAGCGCCCGGGACTCGGATGTTCGCATTCTGGCGACGAGTGACGACGCACTGCAAGCCGCCGCGCTTCGCGCGCTCGAGCGGGACATCAACCCCTACCTCCTCGGCGACCTGGCTGGAGACGCTCGGGAAATCGCCGAAGAGCACGCGAAGCTCGCCCTCGACATCGCGGCCGGCGCAGGGCCGGTCGAAGCACCCTGCGTCATCCTCTCTGGCGGCGAAACGACGGTACACGTGACTGGAACAGGCCGAGGCGGCCGTAACAGCGAATACGGACTCGCTCTGGCCCTCGCGCTCGATGGACACCCCGGAATCTCCGCGATCGCCTGCGATACCGACGGCATCGACGGCGCGGGCGACAATGCGGGGGTATTCGTCCTGCCGGACTCGCTGGCACGGACTGCCGACGACGCCGGCGCAATGCAGGCGAACAACGACAGCTATGCGTTTTTCGGACGCCTCGGCGATCTCGTGATGACAGGACCGACGCGCACCAACGTCAACGACTTCCGGGCGATCCTGGTACGTTCAGGCGGCTAGAGCGCCACCGAATCGTCGCTTCGGCGCGCCTCCTCGAGTCGCTGGACGAGTACGGTGTGCTCCCTGTCGGCCATGCCGCTGCGGATGTAGTGCTCGGCGGCATCACAAACGGCCCGCAGCCGCCGATTTTCCTCGACCAGCGAGCCGATACCCTCGTCCGGCTGCTGGATCATGCTGCCGTCGCCGACCGGCAAGGTCTTGAGCAAGGCATCTATCAAATCGCTCGATGTGACGATGCCGACGACCTCACGGTCGCCTTGCACGACCGGCAAAGCATGGAAGCCGCTGCCAAAGAGGATTTCGGCCGCATCACGCAGGTTGGCGCTGATGTCGATGATCACGGGTCGTTTGTGCATGATCTGGTCAACCGTCATGCTCAGCGTCGCTGTCGCATGATCCTGCAGAAGGTAGAGTTTGTGCAGGTCGGATGACGACAGGATGCCGACCAGCTTGCCCTCGTCGACGACGGGCAAATGGTGAATCTTCTTCAAGGCGAATAACTTGCGCGCGTCGGCAACGCTCTCCTCATACCCGATGACAATCGGGTCCGGGGTCATGATTCGATCGATGGACTGGTCTCGCATGGTCGCTTCCGTTTCGGTAATCCGAGACTATGAATTCATTGCAACGGGTCCATCTAGTCGGGAACATACGTACACAACGCTCCTCCGACGAGGTACGACATGCAGGATCTACCCCACCTCTATACGGTCACCGCCAGCGCGGCCGGTAATGACAACGTTATTCTTGCAAGCACCGGAGTATCCAATATCGAGTCCGCCGGACCGCCCGAGTTCGGGGGTCCCGGTGACGTCTGGTCACCCGAAGGTCTGCTTGTTGCGGCAGTCGCCGATTGTTTCGTTCTGACGTTTCGCGCGATCGCCCGCAGCGCGAGACTCGACTGGCTGACGCTGGAGTGCAAGGCGGACGGGACGCTCGACAAGCTCGACGGCATGACCCAGTTCACGGAATTCAAGGTGACGGCAGAACTTCTCGTTCCGTCCGGTACGAACGAGAAGAAGGCCGCGACCCTTCTGCAGAAGGCAGAGAAACACTGCCTGATCACGAATTCGATGAAAGCCGCCTCGCATCTGGATGCCGGCGTCATTGTCGAAGGCCGGGACCGGCCTTAGCTGGTATCGTAGGTGCCGATGGCGACCGCGGAAAAAATGCTGCACGAGGCGTACTTCGCGTTCAACAGCATCAGCTATGGCGAAACGCCGGGCAACAAGCGAAACAAACGCCGCGCAACGTCGCTGTGTCACAAGATTCTGCGCAGATATCCGGGGACGACCGAAGCGGCCGAGGCACATGCCATCCTGATGCGTCTCGGCGAGGAAGCTTACACCTCGCAGTTGTCCAGGCAGCACACGAACATCACGCAGGAAGCGCATCCAGCGCCGAGACCCGCGCCGCAAACGGCGACGACCGCGACAGGGCAGAACGTCGAGACACTCGATTGGGCAGGTCTGATCGGCTGGCTTTTGTCGCTCCCGAAATTGGTGCTCGGGCTGATTCTGGCCGGCGGATTCGTTCTGTTCGGCGTCCTCGGGCCGTTGCTGTTCGTGCCGCTCGTGTTGCTCGTTCTGTTCACCGGTCCGTTTCGCGGCATGCTCAAGCCGGAGCAGAGGCGGCAGATCGACGACGTGGTGGTGTCGATCAATCGCGTCATCAGGGAGCAGCGCGCGTGACGTCCGGCAAGCCGATGCCGCAGTGAAGCGCCTAGCGCAGAAAAGGCGAATCGGCGAACAATCGCCGCTCGTGCTTCGCGGCCCTGCTGAATAACCAGCCGGACAAGACCCAGATAACGGAAAATATGGCCGTCATCACGAGGATGTCACGCGGCCAGATCGGTCCCGCAGCGCCGAGATCCACGGTGATGGCGAAAGCGGCCACGAGAACCTGTGCGATTGCGGTCGCGTAGAGAACGAGCGCCATACCCTGCGCCTTAAAGCGCGCGACAAAAGAACCCACGACGGCAACCCCGAGCACTCCGAAATACAGGAGGTTGGCGTCATTCCCCTCGTGGCCGATGATGCCGACCGCGCCGTTCACCCACACGAGGAAGAATGCACCCAGCACGGCGATGAGCACCGCCCCCCGATACGCGCGGTTTCGGGTACGCCGGCGCGCCAACGCAACGATCGCCATCAGGATCGTCAACATCGTGCCGAACACCAAAAAGTCGAGCAGGTCCCAGTTCATCGCATACTCCCGGCCAGATATCGACGTTCAAGCTTCGCGCATCAATATGGCGAAGGACTGCCGGAAAAGTGGCCAGCGCATGACGACACCGGGGCCACCGCGATACCAATCAGGACGCCGTTCCCGTCGCCTGCTCCCCGAGAATCCACGTGCTTGCCACGTTGCGGTCGTCGGCCAGCGTCATCAGTGCGAACAGCTTTTCCTCGATGGATTCGGCCGCTGCCGTTCGGCGCGCCGTGAGCTCGGAGCCTTCGAAATCGAGTACGACGAAATCCGCTTCCTTACCGGTTTCGAAGTTGCCGATCTTGTCGTCGAGGCACAGCGCCTCGGCGGCGCCCAACGTAGCAAGATACAAGGCGCGACTCGCCGGTAGCGCGTGCTCCTGCAGGTGCAGTACTTTGTAAGCTTCGCTCGCCGTCGTGAGCATTGACAGGCTCGTCCCGCCACCAACGTCGGTCCCCAGTCCGCACCGGATACCAGCCGCACGAATTGCCGGCAAATCGAACAGACCGCTGCCGAGAAACAGATTGGACGTCGGACAGAACGCGGCGGCGCCACCCTTGCCTGCCATCCTCGAGCGGTCTTCGTCGTCCATGTGCAGGCAATGCGCGAAGACAGCACGCTCACGCAGCAGGCCGTAGTGGTCGTAGACATCGAGGTAACTGCGACTGTCGGGAAACTGCCGGGCGATCTCCTCGACTTCTTCATGATTCTCCGCGAGGTGAGTGTGGATCCAGACGTCCGGGTACTCGGACGCCAACTGGCCGGCCAACCGAAGCTGCTCTCGCGATGACGTCAACGCGAACCGGGGCGTGATCGCATATCCAAGGCGGCCGTTGCCGTGCCAGCGCTCGATTAATGCCTTACTTTGGGCGTATCCCGACTCGGGATCGTCGCGCAGCGCCTCGGGGCAGTTGCTGTCCATCAAAACTTTGCCCGCAATCAGGCGCATGTCTCTGGCGTTCGCCGCTTCGAAGATCGCGTCGGCCGAATGCGCGTGCACGGTACCGAACACGAGCGCCGACGTCGTGCCGTTGCGCAGCAACTCGTCGACGAACGCTCGCGCGACGGTGCGCGCATGATCCGGGTCCGCGAATTTCATCTCGACCGGGTACGCGTATTGATTCAGCCAGTCGAGCAGCTGGGCGCCGAAAGAGCCGATGATGTCGAGCTGCGGAAAGTGTACATGGCAGTCGATGAATCCGGGCACGATCAGTTTGCCGCTGCAGTCGAGGATCTCGGCATTGGAGGGCAACTGCCTGAGCAACGCGTCCGCCGGACCGACGTCGGTGACATGGCCGCCCTCGACGATGAGCAGGCCATCCTCGAAACACTCGTACGCCGCGGGATCGGACGCCTCCCCCGGATCGGCCACGCAATGCAGCACGGATGCGCGAAGCGCCCGCATCAGGCGTCCTCCAGCAACACGGTTTCATCGAGCGTATGCTGATCGCAATTGGGTCCGCCGCCGCCGCCGCGGTCGACGACCAGAAACTCCTGGCCCGCATCGAACGCGATCAGCGGCATGTGCCAGGTGCCACGATGGTAGTTGACGCCCTGCTTGCCGTTGGTCACGAATGCCCGCAGTTCGCTGGCGTCCACACTCTCGCCGGCCGGGCCGACGACCACGACCATGCGGCACCGTGCAAGGGGAACGAATGCCTGGCTGCCAAGTGGATGGCGTTCCACAATGGCGACACGATACGGCAGGGCGGTCGGCGTGCGGCATCGTGCGACACTGATCGCGACGTTGCCGTCGATATCGACAGCGCACAGATCGTCAAAGCGTTCGAAACGCGAC
>JAAUYD010024582.1_pt1 | contig 72842 bp, 60 predicted proteins | sample 7278101 | NCBI WGS metagenome assembly JAAUYD01 (sample SAMN14350128, study PRJNA611818) | marine sediment metagenome | isolation source: surface marine sediment (0.6m) | place: French Polynesia: Moorea | collected 2018-08
CGCCCCTGCCCCTATAATAATTGGCGCCCGCTAAGGAATCTGAACGATGCGGCCTGGACGGATCGCCGCCTGAGCTACCGGGCTGAGATTGCTATCGGCAATGGGCGTTAAGAGCTTTAACCTTTTATTAGAGATCCGACTATTTGTCTTTCCTGATGACGCCACGCACGGAAACCGAAAAGACCAAACCCTTTCGACTGGTGAAGTATTTTACCTACACCAGTCTTGTGGTTATCTTTCTGGGGACCCTCATCCTATCGGCCCTCAACACCCACTGGGTGCGCAAACTGCAATACGAAAAAAGCGTCGACTACGCCCTGTTGCTCATCGAGAATCTCAACCACCAGGTGTTTCTCCAGTTCATCCTTCCGGTCGGGCTCAAATACGGCAAAATCGAACTCAGCAACAACGAGCAATTCGAACGCATGGACAATGTGATCCGCAGCACTTTACACAGCTTCAAGGTCGAGATGGTGAATATCTATGGCATGACGGACCAGATCGCCTATAGTTTTTCGGAAGAGATTATCGGCATGCACAATTTGGGCGGCGCCAGTTACAACAAAGCGGCCCAGGGAGAGGTCAGTTCTAAACTGGTTCAGTCCGGCAGCTTCTGGGAGATACTTCTGGGATTCCCAAAGGAGATCAAGATCATCACCTTTGCCCCCTTGAGGGCCGAAAAACCGCTCTCGCGCATCTCAGGACCGGTGCTCGGCGTCATCGAGATTGTCCAGGATATGTCGGAGGACTACAAAGCGATATTCAAATTTCAGGTGCTCACGGTGGGTACGATAACGGTCGTCATGTTCATCCTGTTCCTGACCTTGACCTATGTGGTCAAGCGCGGCGAAGGGATTATCCACAAGCGGGCCCTGGAACAGCTCCGTCTCAAGGAGCAGCTCAGCAAAGCCAAACATCTGTCGACACTGGGTGAGATGGTTGCCGGTATCTCCCATGAAATTCGAAACCCTCTGGGAATCATCAGCAGTTCGGCAGAACTGCTCAAAAAAAAGATCGACGACACGCCCCTAAACGCAATCGCCGATGTGATCGTCCAGGAATCGGGACGCCTCAATCACATCATCACCGACTTTCTCAATTTTGCCCGCCCGCGGACACCGGATTTTAGCCCGATTCAGGTTCAGGAGGTGATCGAGAAAAACATCGGCTATCTTTCCTCACAGATCGCCCAGAACGGGTACATTATAAAAACGCGCTATGGGAAGCAGCTGCCCTTGATCATGGCAGATTCGGAGATGCTCTATCAGGCCTTTCTCAATATCCTCATCAACGCCATGCAGGCCATGCCGGATGGCGGCGAAATCACCGTCATCATCGAACCCAGCGAGGAGGACTTGTGGGTATTTTTCGAGGATGAGGGCAGCGGGATTCCGACCAGCGTATTAGAGGACATCTGGGATCCCTTTTTTACCACCAAGGAGCAGGGTACGGGCCTGGGATTGGGCATCGTCAAGAACATCATCGAGGCCCACCAGGGACTTATTCGCATCGACAACAAACCGGATGCGGGGACACGCGTGTCGATCAAGCTCCCTCGACAGCAGAGGCGATGAGCATGGATACCATTCTGATCGTTGACGATGAAAGGAACTATCCCCTTATCCTCAGCGCCGTCCTGGAAGAGGAAGGATTCGAAACCCTGACGGCCAACAGCGGTGCCGAGGCGTTGGACATATTGGCGGAATCGGATGTCGACTTGGTACTCACGGACATGAAGATGCCGCAGATGGATGGCATCGAACTGCTGGAGCGTGTCAAGGCGTACAATCCCGACCTGCCCGTCGTCATGATGACGGCACACGGTACCGTGGAAAAAGCGGTCGAAGCCATGCAGAAAGGTGCTTATACCTATATTCTTAAGCCGTTCGACAATGACCGCCTGGTGCTCTACTCCAATAAGGCCCTGGATCTGTATCGGGTCATTAAAGAGAACCGCCAGCTGCGCACCGCTATCACCAACCAGTACAGCTTCGGCAACATCATTGGAAAAAGCCCGCGTATGGTGGAGGTTTTTGACATCATTCGCAAGGTGTCCCAGGCCACAGCCACCGTTCTCATCGAAGGCGGCAGCGGCACCGGAAAAGAGCTGGTGGCCAAATCGATTCACTACAACAGCCCCCGGCGCAGCCGCCCCTTCATCCCCGTGAACTGTGCTGCTTTGGCGGAATCTCTGCTAGAAAGCGAGCTCTTCGGCCATGAAAAGGGCGCCTTCACTGGGGCGGCGGCCACCAAGAAGGGGCGTTTCGAGCTGGCGGACGGTGGCACCCTCTTTCTGGACGAAATTGGGGAGCTCTCCCAGGGGTTGCAGGTAAAACTGCTGCGGGTTCTCCAAGAAAAGACGTTTGAACGCGTGGGCGGTGTTCGATCCCTGCAGGTGGACATCCGACTCATAGTGGCCACCAATAAATCTCTCAAAACCGAGGTGCAGGAGGGCCGCTTCAGGGAAGACCTGTTTTTTCGCCTAAATGTGGTGCACTTGGCCTTACCCCTGCTGCGGGAACGGCGGGAGGACATCCGCCTTCTGGTTGAGCATTTTATCGAGAAATATGGCGCTGAACGCAGTTCAACGGCTCCCATTTTGGGCGTCGATCCTGATGTTGAGCGCCTATTTTACGATTATGCGTGGCCGGGAAATGTGCGCGAATTGGAGAACGTCATCGAACGGGCCATGGTGATGTGCTCCGAATCCACGATACGCCTCGAAGACCTGCCGCAGGATTTTAGGGACAATGTCGAGGACAATCTTGGCCTCAGTCACATACCGCCGGATGCCAGACTGTATGAAACCTTGGCGCAGGTGGAAAAGGAGATGATCCTGCGGGCCATGAAACGGGCCAACCATGTGCAAACCCGTGCGGCGGAGATTTTGGGGATTGGGAAAAGCGGATTGAGTCAGAAAATCAAGAAGTATCAACTGGATTTCAAGGCGATCGATTGAGGACAACCGCCATTTGAATCCGGCAAGTCGCACCGCTACTGGCACCGTGGGCGCTCACTAGCTGTCCATCTTAACCCTTATCTGGTCACGGGCGAGTTCGGTGTAGGCCGAATCGGGAAAATCGGTCACCAGCCGTTCGTAAGCCTCGCGGCCCTTTTCACGCGCTCCAGTTTTGGCGTACAACCAGCCCAGCTGAAACAGGGCCTCTGCCGTCATGGCGCCTGCCTCCCCGGCCACAATCTCCTCGAAACGTGCGACGGACTGTTCGTGATCACCTGTTTGCGCCAGCGCATGCCCCAGTCCGGCCAGCACGACGTCGCGCCAGGCAGGGTCGTCGCCGAACGCCTTTAGGCTCGCCTTGAAGTGGGGTAGGGCCGCTTCAGCCCTACCTGCCGAGAGACAGAGTTGGGCGTAGTGTAAACGGGCCAGCTTGCCGGTCCGTTTGCTGCCGTAGGTTTCTATCAGTTGCTTGAAGTCCGCATCCACGGCAGCCAGCGCCGTTTGAGGGCCCGCCGGGTCTCCCGCGGACGTTTGAAGTGCTGACTGGTGGGCTGTCTTGATTTTCGCCCACATGTGAGCAGCCTTGTCCTCGTTGCGATCCGCCACAAAGCGGATCACGGCGATACTGCCAAGGAGCAGGATAATAGCCAGCACGCCGTAGAGAACCTGCTGCTGATAGGACCGCAGGAAGGATACCAGACGGCCCGTCAACACCATGAATTCATCCGGTTCGTGCAGCAACTCTTTGCGACTTTTTTTGACCTTGCTGGCCATTACCCCTCCGCTGTTTTTTTGATCCGTTCCCAGCCCGCATCAGAGATATTGGTTCCGACCACCCGACACACTTCGTATCCGCAAGCCGACGCAAGCGCACCACATTTCTGCAGCGAATATCCGTTGACCAAACCAAAGAGAAAGCCGGCCGCCCAGAGGTCCCCAGCACCTGTCGTGTCTACGGGAGTCGCACCGACCTTGGGGGCCACAGTCGTCACACGACCCTTGTGTATCAAAAAGCTCCCCCGAGCGCCCACCTTGAGAGCGGCCAGGGGCACCTCATCGCCCAGGGCTTCAAGCGCCTGCATCTCATCGGTGAGGCCGGTGAAGGCTTCTGCCTCGTCCTCGTTAGCAATCAATATATCCACGTAGGTCGCCACCAGGTGGGTAAGAATTGGCAAGGCCTCGGCTACGACATTGTAGCTCGCCAAGTCGAGGGAAACCAGCGCCCCGGCCCTTTTGGCAGCGGATAGTGCGGCTTCGAGAAGATCAGGATTATGCAACAGATAGCCCTCGATATGGGCAACCGCGGCGCCGTCGAAGTGGGCGGGCCGGATCTCCTGTGGCTGCGCCTCGGCGGATGCCCCCAGATAGGTGAACATGGAACGTTGCGAATCCGGCGTGATGACCGACAAACAACGACCCGTCGGGGCGTCCGAATCGATCAGATGGGGCTGAACGTTCTGCTTTTGGAGATCATTGCGAAATAAATTTCCAAAATTGCCATTACCGCACTTGCCCACAAATCGGGCCTTACCGCCCAGGCGACCGATTCCGACCGCGGTGTTGCAAGCTGAGCCGCCCGGCACATAGGTAGGCGTGTTGGTGGTGGCCGCCAGAGTTTCATCGATAAAGGTCTTGTCCACCAAGGTCATGCCCCCTTTGAGGGCACCTGTTCGGGTCAGGAATTCATCGTCTTCATGGGTCAGGATATCGACCAGCGCCGAACCGACACCCACCACCCAGTCGCTGGTATTGTCTTTCGCTTTGAAGGGGTTCATATCGCTACCATATCAAGGTCTTGTGAATCCAGCCGACATCGCCATCTGCGTGTTCAATCTGTAGCCAGACCCCTTCGCGCTTGGTGACCTTGAAAGGAATCCCGCGTTCGGCGACAAAATGAATCTCGTTTTCCGTGCCTGGCCCCGAGCGTACATTACAATTGTCTCGTTTCACCACAACGGTGTCCAAGGGTGCCACCAGCGATTTATGGATCCAACCTTCATCGCCTTCAAAGTCCTTGAAGAGATACCAGTCGCCCTGCTTCTGAACAACGAGAATGGGGTAGTATTTTTCCACCTGCCAGAGAATCTCGGTGTTTGTCCCCGGCCCGGATCGAATGTTGGCGATGTCACTTTTGATGGCCAGACGTTCGGCCAGCACAGGGTGAGCGCCCAGGGCGAATCCCGCCAACAAGATGAGAAGGCCCACGCGGGCTGCTTGTTGTATGGACGGCATCATTGGTCTGCCTTTTGTGATCTAAGGGTGCTAAAACGTGGCTCTCCATACATCATCGGCAAACGGGTTGCACTATTGAGCGGTTATCGTTTCCACCAGAATTTTACTCGCCAACCCTCGCCCCAGTGCAAGGCGTTTGAAGTCGAGGGCAATGACGATCTGGCCCTCACGCTGACTATTGATTACATCGATCCGATCCCCCACACGCAATCCCATCGTTAACAGGCGCATGCGTGCCTGGGCGCCGCCGCTGAAGCCCCGAATCCGAAGCGTCTCACCGGCTTTGGCACTCACCAGCGGAATCTCACGGCGACGCTTCAGAAGGCATCGATCGCAGATCCCGTATAGTTCCATGCGGTGCTGCAGCAAATGAAAGCCTTTGCCGGCAGCCACCTGCACCTGAAGCCGCTCGAGCTGATCATCGCTGAATTCGATGATCCGGCGGCACTTTGTGCAGATCATATGGTCATGATGCTGGCCCAGGTGGAGATGCTCGTAATACACTTCTCCCGTATCGAAACGGTTCTTCTGGGCGAAGCCGTATTGGCACATGAGTTCCAAGGTGTCGTGAATGAGATCGCTGTCCAGATCGTGTCCCGCATTTCGAACGGCTGCGTGAAGATCTCGGGTGGTCAGGTGCTGCTCCGTCCGCAGAAAGACCTCCAGGATATGGAAGCGATCCTCGAAGCGATCCACGCTGTCCTGTTGGAACAGTTTAATAAACTGTTCTTTTTCTTGAGAATGAATGCGCTTTTGCATGGGTGCCACCGCAGCACAGAGGGGTTACGAGCCGCAGGCGTTCGTCTACGCGTACTGCCGGTTTCTCACCCGCTGTTACTCATGGCCAGGGAGATTGTAGGTCGTACAGCTGCCGCTGGAGCAGGTACGTGTCTCGGTGGACGCTCCTGAGGCGCCAGCCCCACCCGGTGGTATGGCAAAGTTGGTCGTGCTGAGAACCCGTTCAAGATCACCGGATTCGCACTCGGGACAACACAATTCGATCATCTCTTCGTCGTTCATGACGAGCTTTTCGATAAACGCTTCACACTGCATACATTTGAATTCAAATATGGGCATCTTGCATTACCTCGCTGGGATCCACACCGTCGTGGGACGGCTTCTGTTCGCTTAAGCGCGTATGTTTAGTCCCAATCGCCACCCGCTGTCAAGATCGATGGCAGATAGGAGGGCGGCCAGGCGGCCCCTTTAAGCGCCCAGCATCTCCCGTGCGTGGGCCAAAGTGGTGTCGGTGATCTCGACCCCTCCCAGCATGCGGGCCAGCTCGCAAACTCGTTCCTCTGTTTCCAAGGCTGAAATGGTGGTGGTGGTGCGGCCGCTGATGACCTTTTTCGCGATCTTGAAGTGTGCCTGGCCGAATTTGGCGATTTGGGGCAAGTGAGTGATGCAAATTATCTGATGGCGGCGGGCGAGAGCGTCCAACTTGGCCCCAACGATTTCGGCCACTTCGCCACCGATACCGGCATCCACCTCGTCAAAAACAATGGTCTGGACCGCATCCGTCTTTGCCAGGATGGCTCTCAGCGCGAGAACAACTCGCGATAGCTCACCGCCCGAGGCAATGCTGGCCAGGGGGCGAATCGCTTCGCCCACATTTGGCGATATGAGAAACTGCGCCCGATCCAGACCCTTTTCAGAGAGGGACCACTTCTCATGGACCAAACTGGACTCTGTCTCCGGTGTGGCCTCGACCCGGATTAGCGCCACATCGAACTGGATGGGTGCCATTTTGAGCGCACCCAGTTGAGCTTCGATTTGACGGGCCATTCGTTGGGCTTGGTGGTGGCGCTTTTCTGAAAGCGCCAGGCTGAGATCGATCAATGTCTCCCGCTGCTTGGCGATCTCCTTGTCCAATGCTTCCAATTCGGTATCCAGGTGCTCGGAGGCTTCAAGTTCGGCCGTGATCGCTTCCACACGGGATGCGATCGCCGTCAGACTGCCACCATATTTACGCTTGAGACGGTTGATCAAATCGAGCCGCTCCTCTGTAGCCGCGATTGAATTGTCCGCCACCTCTAGTGTACGACCATAATTGCGCAGCCGTTCACAGATATCCTCCAGTTGATAGACGGCTTCGGCCAGCCCAGCCACTATTGGATCCAGGGATCCATCCATACGAAGGGCTGCTTCAACCATCTTGCGGACTTCAGTAATGGTTTCGATAGCCGCTCCGGGGTTGCTGTAAAGCCCGTCAAGGCTGCCCGAAACGACCCGATGGAGCTGCTCGATATTGCGCAGCCGAGTGCGTTCCGCCTCCAGCTGCTGGTCCTCCTCCGGTTCGATAGCTGCCCCGGTAATCTCGGTCAGCTGGAACTGGAGCAGCTCCATCCGCTCGGCTTTCTGGGCCTGCCGTTCAGCCAGCGTTTTGCGTCGGTCGAGCAGAGGGGCAAGCACACCATATTGCTGCCGAACAGACGCACGCAGGGGCATCAGCCCGCCAAACTGGTCCAATAAGGTCAGGTGCAGCTCCTCTTTGAGCAGCTGCTGATGGGCATGCTGCCCCGATATGCTGGCCAGATTTCCCGTGATCTCCTTCAATAGCTGCATGGTGGCCAAGCGTCCGTTGAGATAGATGCGGTGGCGATGGTTGCGTGAAACCACCCGGCGTATTACCAATCCCTCGCATGGATCGTCACCATGCGCCTTCAGAAGGGTGGCGCTGCGGGATTCGGGCGCCACTTCAAAAAGTGCTTCCAGCTCAGCACTCTCCTCCCCGGTGCGAATCAGATCGACTGACGCACGTGAGCCCAGGAGCAGATTGACGGCATTGATCAGAATCGATTTGCCGGCCCCTGTTTCACCGCTTAAAATGGATAAACCCGCCTCGAAATTGATGCGCAGGTCCTCTATGATAGCGAAGTTGCGGATGGAGAGTTCTCTCAGCATGGTCACGTTGTACTGCGGTTGGTCTAATGATGGATGCAGACCAATGGGCTGCTCCGGGCTGTAAAAGTTAATGAATGCGGTTTAACGACCGTCGTCAATATGGCACACCCGGTATACAAATTCAAAAGTCGATCCGGTTTGGTCTGCCGAGCGCAAAAAGCGAACCGGGCTGAATTGACGTCCTGCGCAAGTGCTGACACACCGTCAGTTCCGGCAGTTAGGGATGGTCATCAGCTAATGTGCCGTCCGCTCTTTGTCACGCCAGGGGGTGACAAATCAGAATTCTGATTGATCTTTTCAGCAATGATGTCAAACCGACGTCAGCTCCTTTCGGTTCAGTGATTATCAAGCGGCCGACCGCAAGAAAGGCGTCATCGGTCCTCTCATGCTTGAAAGCGCAGGTGAAAACAGGCTAATCTTAGTGGAAAGACCTAACCGACCATCGCATCAGAGAGGAGGCACCATTACTTACCGCTCCGCTTTAGTATCCGATCTCGGGTTGCTGGTTCTCGCCATAGGATTGTTCTGCCTGATGATGGGATGTGGGAAACAGGAGACCGCTAGCGAGCAACGCGTTGAGAGCGCGCCCGCCGGTTTCACTTTTCTTGATCTGGGGGCCAACACCCCGGTCGGGGATGACTTGCGGGACCGCCTCAAGCGACGTCTGGGCTCAGTGGCCATTGTTCGCCGCACAACCATCGATCTAGATGCCAACTTCCCAGGATTACTCCAGGCCCATTTCAGCGATCTGGCCGAGTTGAACCGTCGATTGAATTGGCCTCCGCGGGAGCGTGTGGAACACGCGGTCACCCAACTCACCTACCGCTATATCGATCCAGACGAGCTGCCCTTCGACAAGGTGGTGCTCCTGTTCGCCGACGCCACCGGTCTTCCGGTCCTCCTAAACGCCTACAGCGACGATGTAGGGGCGTCGCTGCGCGCCTCTCTGGAAGAGAAATATGGTGTCCCCACCGAGATCTCCTGGAACTCTGGCCGCACCTGGGTATGGACCCAGGGCCAAGATCGGTTGCTCTTCACCGCCTGGCGCGACCAATACGATCGTCCCCGCCACACCATCACGATCTACTATAGCAAGAATCTTCAAGCGCTGATGGCGCTCGAGGAAAAGGGCGGTCTCAAACCGTCCGGCGCCGACAAATCGATCTTCTGACGCGATCCCGACACCGTTCTGAGAAGATCCAGCCGAGATGTACGCTCCCACCCCATGCGCTCATCGTGAATCTGCATCGGCAAAACCAAAAGCGAACAACATCTCCCGAATGGCGGCATCCAGATCCTGGGGCGCAAAGCCGAATGCCCTGGCCTTGCGGTTGTTCAGGCTGACATCGCGCGGTCGGCGCGCGGCCATGGAAAGATCCGCCTGGGTGATCGGTTGTAAATGTGCATCTCCGACACCCAGCACCGCCGCGATTCGCTGTCCGAAGGCATAGCGCGAGATCCGCTCCGTCCCCCCCAGATGGTAGATATCGCCCGGCCAGCGCAAGGCAGCCACCAGGGCTTTGGCGGCGCAGACGGTTGACAAGGGCGTTCGGAACTCGTCGGTGAAGAGGCGAATCGGTCTCTTGGCGGCGATGGCGATCACCATCTCGTGGGCGAAACCCGTGGCCTCCGATCCGCCGAAGCCGAACAGAAGGGGCAATCGACAGATGACGGCGTTAGGGCAATATGTTTGGATAGCTGCTTCGGCGCTCACCTTTTGACGGGCATAGGCATTTAATGGATTGGGTTGAGCCGACTCCCGGTAGGGGGGCTGCTTGCCATCAAACACCAAGTCGGTAGAGGTGAATACCAGCGGTTTGGCGTGTCGGGCGCACCAACGGGCGATGGTGGTCGACGCTGCCACATTCACCGCGGCGCTGCCCGTGGCGTCGGTCTCGCATTGGTTGGGTTGAGAGACGGCGGCCATGTGTATGACGGCACGGGGACGGACCTCATCCAGGTTCTGCAGCAGAGCAGGCTGATCGGCCAAGTCGACCGAAATCGGAGAGACGCCGTCAATTGGGAGTCGCCGTTGATGACAAGTGGCAACGACCTCTCCCGCCGCCAAAGCAGACGTCTGGATAAGATAATGCGCCAAAGAACGGCCCAGAAACCCGCTCATCCCGGTTACCAGTAGTCGCATGTGCGGCACCATCCTCTATGGAAATATCGAGAGCCACGCCACTAGACGCGCCCCTCCTTGTATCAGCAGCATCGCCGACATGACATACAGGAGGAGGGTCAAGGCCCGCCGGTAGGACGCCGGCGTGACCCGACGTTGAAGCCTGAACCCGATGGCCAATCCCGCCAGGGTTACCCCGGCGAGGGGCACGGCTGGGATGAGATGGGACAAGTTGAGGACGTCCAGTTGTGCGAAGGTCAGTGCCTGGGTCAACTTGCCCAGTAGAAAGCAGAAATTAAACACCTGCACCACGGAGCGCATGGGCAGGCCGCTCTCCAAGGCGAACACGATGAGGGCCGGCACCATGACGTTGACGGTGCCCGCTAAAAATCCGCCGATGAGGCCGAATACCAGCATGGCCAGACCCGTCCGACGCCTGACCCATGCGAGCCGGCTGCCGAAACGGGCGGCCTGGAGATAGACCAGAATAGCGGCTGCGAGGAGCAGCTTGAATGGCTCGGGATCAACGATGGCCAGCAGACTAGAGCCTGCAGCACTGCCCACCACGCCCCAAATGGCCAGCGGATAGTAACGTCGGATCTGCCGCTGCCAGTCACTACCCCGTATGACACTGACGAGATTGATGCTGACGGTTGGCAGCAAGAGCAGCAGCATCACCCGACGGACATCGATGAACAGACTCAGAAGGGGAGTGGTCACCAAGGGAAATCCCATCCCGAGAATACCGTGTAAAAGGCCGCCGCACAGCAGCAGGAGGGCCGTACCGACAAGGCCAAGCAGCCCCATATCATTCGTCAACAGCGTATCCATCGGTATCTGGTTACCTCGCAAAACGGGTCATCGCTCGGTGGCCTGCTAAACGCAGATCTCTATCACGGTCACCCAAATTCCGCCACCCAGGCTCCGATTCGAAACGCCCTGCGTCGTGCGGCAAGGCGCTCGAAAAATGGCGCTGCCGCACCTGACTTGGGCGCCGTATCGGGGTAAGTTTTCGAAGCAGACCCACCGGTTACCATTTGACCGTATCTGTCAGGTCCACCAGATAAGAGGATCGACGGACGTCGATCCCAGCAACACCGACGGAGGAATTCATGGCCTTAGCGAATATTCCAATACTACTGCTCGACATCCAAGCCACCGCAGCGGCAACGGCCGGCGGCACTCTCCTGGAAGTGGGCTGGCAATACCATCCCGCACCGAGCGAGGATACGGCGGTGACCACCTTTCTGGTCCGACAGCCCGCCATCAATGTTTCCCCGCGACTCGCCCGGTTGACGGGTCTCCACCCGAACGACCTGCAAAACGGGTTGCCCCCTGATCGACTTTGGCATCAAATTCAGGCCGCAGCGGCAACCGTGGCGTCGGCCAGATCTGGTGGCGACGGTACCTGCCCCATCGTGATTCACTATGCCCGCTTTGAACGCCCTTTCATGGAGCGGCTCCGTGTCGACGCCGCCAACAACCTCACCGTACCCCTGCACTATGTCTGCACCCACGAGATCGCCCGTCGTCTGCTGCCCGGTCTGCCCCGCAAGGGTCTGCGAGCGGTGGCCGGCTATTTCGGCCATGACACGCCGCCAGCCCGCCGCTGCGCCTACCACCTGGCGGCGACTGCCGTGATCTGGCGCGGACTGACGGCCCAACTCACGGCCAGCCACGGTGTGGCCACCATGGCGGAGCTCGACACCTGGGTAGAGACAGTCCCGGTGCCGCAGAAAGGCGGACGCATCTTCCAGGTTGCCCCTGAAGCGGTCGCCCACCTGCCCAAGCGTCCGGGCGTGTATCGCCTGCTCAGCCGTGCTGGAACCCCCCTCTACGTGGGCAAAACCAAAGATCTCCGCCAGCGTGTGCGCTCCTATTTCCAGCCACGTCGTCGCCATGCCGAACATATCCTGGAGATGCTCAGCAGGGCCGCCGACGTAAAAATCTCGCCGACACGCACCGCCATGGAAGCTGCCCTGCTCGAACAGGATCTCATTAAAAAGCTTGAGCCCCCCTACAATGTTGCGCTGCGCTCGGATACGGCCGAATTGCAATACTGGTCCCGTGATCTTACGCACCGTACTTCCAGCCGGGACAGGCACCACCCCTGGGGCCCGGTTCCAGATGGTCCGTTCGGCGCTGTCGTGGCCTCACTGGCCCGGCTTTCGGCACCATCTGCGAGTGCATCTCCAGCATTGCGCTCGCTGAAGCAAGCCCTCGCCGGGTTCAACGCCGCCGAATTGAACATGGCCTGCCTGACCCAAGGTCTGGATCTGTTTCACACCTTGCATGCTCCCCGCCCGATCCCTGCGCAAACGGGCCCCGCACTGATGGTCATTGCGCGTCGGTTGTGGTTGGAACGCCACCCGGCGCAGCCATCACAGGAGGAACTTCCGGATAGGGATCGTCAAGATCAGACACCCGTTGAGGATCCCAACGACGGGGCATCGGCTCCCATCTGGGATCCGAACCAGGTCTGCCGTTGCCTGGAGAACGCCATCTGCACCATCGCCGCCCTGCTGCGGCGCGGCCGCTGGCTGACGCTTATTGGGAACGCCGCCATCGCCTGGGAAACAGGAAATGACGGCGGCCCCGCATACCGGCACCTGGTGTTTCGAAAAGGGCAGGTAATTTCACGGCGCAGCGAAAGGAGGTTGGCACCCGGTCGCACGCGCTTGCCCGCGATTGGCCACCGTCGGTGGCAGATTCAGGACCGGGTCGTCTACGATCGTCTGCGCGTGGCCACCACCGAATTGCGCCGTCTGATCCATGCACAGCGAGCCGTGTCAATTCGATTGGGCCGCTTCACGGAGAATGCCGGCAAAGGGGGATCGACAGGGGGCGTGCTGGGTCGCGTCCAGTTGGTCCGCCTTTTGAGCTGGATCTAGCCCATGGACTTTATCTCTCCCGCCGCCCTGCCGATAAAGGAATACAGTTCGATCCGCTGGGTTTCGGTCGTTTCAATTTATCTCGTGCTAAAGATTCTGAGACATGGCTTCTTCACAGGCATTCACCGCCCAAATTCCGTCCGCCATCCCCAGGGCGGCCGTTTCGTCAGAGATCCCTCCGGCTGATTCTCTTCAAAATCATCAGATGTATGGCGCCGCGCTGACCGAATTGAACATCGCGCGCAAAAATCTGGCCATATACCCTGCCACCCATCATCAGGTGCAGCGCAGTCTGGAAAAAGCGAATGCGGTCCTCGAGGGGCTCCTCAAGCGGGTCGCGACGTTCGCCGTCGGCGTGGCCGATGTTCATCTGATGGTGGCCGAGGAAGTGCTCGACACCACCAATCCGGCCCTCACAGAGCTTGCCACGGCCCTGAAACAGCATCATGTGGCGACGTTGACCATAACCGCAGGCGTGACCAAAGCGGAGTTGACCCAATTGCTCAAAAAACTGGGGTGCGCACCCGAGAATGGGAGCTCTCCCCTCCAGACGCTGAACGGCGTCTGCCAGCACATCGACATTCGATTCGTGGATTATCGTCGGTTCAATCTGACCCGCGAAGCCAGCATATTGCGCCCCTCCTCAACATCGGCAAAGGGCACCGAAGGGGGGGAGATCTGGCACGACTTCACCAGTCAGCTGCTCTGCGGGCTGGATGACGTTTCCGATCCGGCGGCACTGCTGCCGTCCGCCCAGGGGATGCCGCCGGAGACGCTGGCGGAGTTGCTCAATCGTCATCGGCCGGATGCGGACTCGGTAAGCCAGAGCTATGAACACATTCTCGCCGCCCACCTCGAACAAATTTCGGACACGGCGGGAGAACAAACTGAAACGGCGGTGGTTCTGGACAATCTCAACCGCCTTATTCAAGAGCTCAAACCCCAGCTCCAGCGCCAATTTCTCGAGGCGGCTTTCCAATACTGCTCCGGTGCGGACACCCCCCCGTGGGTGGAGCGCTTCCTGGGCGGCCTTTCCGAAACGCTCGTGGTGGACATGATTCGGCAGGCCAATGAAAAGGGGGAGGAGATCTCACCCTCCCTGATCAATCTCGTACAGAAAATCGTGACCACCATCGATGACGACGTGCTGGCGAGTTTGGCGCCCCTGAAAGCGGCGGAAGATCCAGCGCGTGAAGAGAAGCGCTCCGATGATCCGGCCTTAAAATCGCTTTTCAACCGAGAGGACTACGAAACATTTGTCATCGACGAGTACGACAAGGTACTCAAAGGTCTCAGCGACGCCGTGGCGGAAGAGCCGGCGGAGGATGCCGGCGACTTCCCACTGGCCCAGCACCTCCAAACCATGGAGGATTCCCATCTGAACCGTCAGATCGCCCGGGTGCTCCTGGCGTTCATGAACTCCACCGCCAGCAGCGACGCTTACGGTGACTACGCCACCAAGTTGATGCGCCTGGTGCCGGCGCTGCTCAACCAGGGTGCTTTCGATCTCATGGAAAAGGTCTACTTTGCCTTCGAGCGTCACGAAAAGCAGCACCGTAGACCGGCCAAGGCCCAGATCGCAGCCCAATGCCGCCATCGCTTCGGCGTGTCGCCGCTGCTAGAAAAAAGTATTACCGCTTTCCAGCGCTGCGCCGATCAGCAGCCCAAAGTCTCCCTCGGCTTTTTCCGCATGCTCGGCCCGGTGATCGTGCCGTATGCCATGGCGCTGCTGGTCAAAGCGCCGCAGGAGGAGTCGGTCGACGGCCTCGTACGCCTGCTGAAGCTGCATCCAGGCGAGGCGCAAAAGGCCATTGCAAAACACTTAAAGAACGGCAACCCCAGAGAGATCGGCAACATCATCCGCCTGATTGACCGATCTGAGGCCCATCAGCTCGCCAAAGAGCTCAAGCCCCATTTGGACCACCCCGATATGGCAGTTCGCCGACAAGTTCTGGACGGGTTGGCGAGTCTCAAGGAACCATGGGCCATCGTTCATCTGCGTGACTGGCTGAAGAGATCCCAAGCGGAATCGACGGCCGCCATCGAGATCGCCGGGGCTCATCAAGTGATGGAGCTCGTTCCCGATCTTTGCGCGCTAATGGTCAGGGCCTATTTCCGCAAGGCCACCGTCCGGCGCAACATCAACATCATCACCGCTTTGGGAAGGATTGGCGACCCCTTCGCATTGCCGATACTCGACAAGGTCGTGCACAGCATCTGGCCCCTCTACCCGCGACTTCGCCGTCAGATGAAACAGGCCGTTTATCAGTCTCTGGCGGGCTACCCAGCCCAAAGCAGCCGAACGCTGGTCAGTTTTGGTCTAAAATCCAAAGATGCCCAGATCCGACGCATCTGTCTCGATCTTCTGCGCAGCCGGCAGCAATAGCAACGACCTGTGCGCACCCTTTAGGTAGAACCATGTCCCGAAATGAACACCATGCCAGTTTCGACCGCATCACGGCATTGCTGACGGCGGCCATCTCCAACGCTCGTTTGTACACCGCGGACCATCCCCAGGTCGTTCGCTACCTGGATGCCGCCTACCAAGCGTTGTGTGTTCAGCTGACGGTTCATCCTGAGATCACCCTATTGGTGATTGGCAACGATCTGGTGGTCAACGACCAGACCATCGACAGCCAGGGCCGTCAGCATGCCCAACTCGTCGGGCTGCTGCGCCGAAACGGTATTGGTCGGGTAAGTTTTGCAGCCGGATTGCAGGCGGTCGATCTGACTGCCTTCGTGCAAGAACTGAGCTCCGAGGAGAGCCGGGCCATCCATAGCCGGCCCGGCATCCAATTGGGTCAAGTGGAGGTCCGCAGCTCGGAAGCCTCCGATGCTGGTCCACCCTTCGCTTCAGGCGCCGAGGACCAGGAGTTGCTGGAGACGATCGCCAGCTTGGCCAGCCTGCGGGACATCAAATTGGAGGAGCTCAAGGCGCTCTACCATCAGACCCGCCGCTACGAAAAGATCGACCTTGGCAGCATCGACGACATGATCAAGAAGTTCATCGGCGGCTTTTCCCGCGGGATCAACCCATTACGCCTATTGGCCGACATCAAGTCAGCAGACGAATATACCTTCACCCACGTGGTCAACGTCTGTCTTCTCACCATGGGTCAGGCCGAAGCCCTGGGCTTCACGGGCCGCCACCTCTACGACATCGGCATCGCCTCGGTGCTCCACGATGTGGGCAAGCAGTTCATTCCCGACGAGATCCTCAACAAGCCGGGTCAACTCACCCCGGAGGAGCGTAAAATCATCGAGACCCACACCATCAAAGGCGCACAATATCTCCTGGGCCTTGAGGAGATTCCCAAGCTGGCGGTCCTGGGGGCGCTGGAGCACCACATCCGTTTTGACGGAAGCGGCTACCCGGCCATCGCCGGCGACTGGGAGCCCAATATCGCCAGTCAGATGCTGGCTGTCGCTGACATGTTCGACGCCATGCGCAGCCGGCGCCCCTACCAGGAACCCAAACCCCAGGAGTTGATCCTCAAGATCATGCGGGAGGAGGCAGGCACCTGCTTCAACCCGCTCCTCGTGGACAATTTCATCCGGCTGATCACCCGGACAAATCCCCTCGCGCAAGCGGCGTGAAAGCGACACTTATCCGTTCTGCCCCTCGCGCCACTTCAGATGGGCCAGCACCAGTTTAATCTCCCCATATCCGACGCTGCGATCCAGACGATCTCTGAGCCCCTTGTAGGAGACCCGATCCCATCCGTGGACCCCCATTTCGATGGCGGCGCGCACATCTTTGGCCACAATGCGGTCGATGGCCAGTCGGCCGGTAGCGACCCAGTGGGCCAGATGACCTTCGATAGTGGCCCGCGCCAGGTGCCGCTCCGCTGCTATCTGGGCGATATCGCGACCCTGCTCGAACAGATCCAGGCTGAGCTGCTTGGTGTCAATCCGCGATGCAGCGGCAGGTTGGGGCGGTGGATCCGGTAGGGCGACGGTCTCGATACCGTGTGTCTTCCGATATCGGGACACCACGGCCACCAGCGCCTCACCGTAACGCTCGCTCAATCGATCGCCAATCCCTTTCACCCGCTTGAGGGCGCTCAGCGTATCGGGCAGGTGGACCGCGATCTGAACCAGGGTTTTCTGATGGAGGATCCGATAGGCGGGCAGCCCCTGCGCCTTGGCCTCGGTGTTGCGCCAGGCCTTGAGCGCATCGAAGAGCGCCGGGTGGCCCACATCCGCCTCTGTGTAGGTCGGTTGGGAGGCCGCTTTGGGGGCGGGCGCCGCCGTTGTTATGGCCTGGGCCAGGGCGCGGCTGCATGCCTCGGGCGAGAACCCCTCCCCACAGACGGCCATCACGGCCGATTTGACGGCGCAGGTCGTTCGCAGATCTTCCATTATCCGCTTCAAGCGACGACGAAGTGCCTTGTTGTCTGTTTCGATGATCAGACGATCCAGCAGGTGCCCCGGTGATGTGGCCAGTGTCCTTTCAAAGTAATCCGCCGCCCGCGAAAGACGTTGCCGGACAGCAGCGTCCTCCCCGGGTAGTCCGCTCTGGGGAAACAAATCCCGCAGTTGGCGCTGGAACTTTTCGCCGACCACGCAGATCTCGGTTCGGACCCGCTGGCAGCAGTCGGTGATCTCTTCAGGCCTGGCCCCAGAGATATGCAGCGCTGCGGCGTGTCGCCGGACGAGATCGTCCAGGCGCCTTAGGTGTTCTCCCAGTTCACGGAAGTCGAAGCATTCGAGCAGCGAATCCTGGTGATAGGCACTGGCGGCACGCTCCAGCTGCTGGCGGGTGGGGGCCTGTTGTCGACAGTCTGTCAGGAATTGCTGCACCCCTCTGTCCGTGGTGATGGCCTCCTTCGAGAGCGGTGTACTGAGCACCAAGCCCTCCAAGCTGCGGCATCGACTCAAGGCCACATATACCTGACCATGGGCGAAAGCGGCCTCGGCGTCGATGATGACCTTGTCGAAGGTCAGGCCCTGACTCTTGTGGATCGTGATCGCCCAGGCAAGTTTGAGAGGGTATTGGCAAAATGTGCCGGTGACCGTTGCGGTGATGGCGGCGGTGTCCGCATCGATCCCGTATTGCACATTCTCCCAGGCGACTCGCTCCACGGCAATGGGTGAACCCTCTTCGGCACAACGGACCTCAATGTGGTCGTCGTTGAATCCCACAACCTCGCCCAGCTTGCCATTGAAGTACCGTTTTGCGGAGCTGGGGTCATTGCGCACGAACATCACCTGGGCCCCTAATTTGAGCCCCAGGGTTGCGAAGGTGGGGTAGGCGTGGGGCGGGAAGTCGCCCGTCACCTCCGCTTCGAAGCTGCGCGCCTCGCCCGTTAAAGCGGCAAGCCGTTTGGCATTGATGGTGTCCGCCCTGCGGTTATGGGTGCACAGGTGGATATATCCCGCATGGGTCTCCGATGCGGTGTCATTCCGAAGACGGGTGTTGAGTCGTGCCAGACCACCTGAATCCAGACGTCCATCCCGCACTGCATCGAGCAGGTCGATGAAGCGCTGATCCGTTTGACGGTAGACACGCTGCAGTTCGATGGTCACCAGTTCAGTGCGGCTCAGCGCGTTGCTGCTGAAAAAATAAGCGGACGCATAGTGGGATTGCAGCAGTCGCCACTCATCATCACGAACCACCGGGGCGAGCTGATGCAGATCCCCGATCAGCAGCAGCTGAACCCCACCGAAGGGCGATTGCCGACGGCGCAACCGCCGCAAGATTTGATCCACTGCATCCAGTTGGTCGGCGCGAACCATGCTGACCTCGTCGACCACCAGCAGATCGAGGCTCTTGATCAGAAGGCGCTTTTGCCTGCTGAAACGGTAGGGGTGTTGCGATGCGTCAGTACCCGGTATGAAGGGGCCGAAGGGCAGCTGAAAAAAGGAGTGCAAGGTGACCCCGCCGGCATTGATGGCCGCAATCCCCGTGGGGGCCGTGACCACCATGCGTTTGGGGCAGGTTTGATGTAGACGTCGTAGAAAAGTGGTTTTGCCCGTACCGGCGCGTCCCATGAGGAAGAGGGCGCGATTCGTTTCGCGGACAAAGGCCTCGGCCAGTTCAAGCTCGGGATTGGGGGACGGCATCGCGGTACCCCTCACTCGTGGTCAAAGAGATACCCGATAGATCTTAGACTTTTGAAATAAATCGGTTTTTTGGGATTTGGCTCAAAATAGCGTCGCAAGCGCACGATAAAATTGTCCACCGTGCGGGTGGAGGTTTTTCGGGTGTACCCCCAGCCGATTTCAAGAAGCTTCTCACGGTTAAGGGGCTTTCCGCGGTAGGCGATGAAAAGCTTTAGGAGGCGCAGCTCCTGTTCGGTGAGATGGACGTGACCCTGCTGGCAGAGAGCAGTGGCCTTGACAAAATCGATCCGGTTATCGCCGAACGCATAGGCTTCCGGTCCTGCCGCCGCGGAGAGGGCGTCGCTATTTGCCGTGTCCTGCCCCCACTGCGAGCGGGTGAGGAGCCGCTCAACGCGAAGAAGAAACTCCTCCAGGTTGAATGGCTTGGAGAGATAATCGTCCACACCCAGGGAGAGGCCCCGAACCTTGTCCTCGGAAGCGGCTTTGGCGGAAAGGACCAGAATCGGCAGGCGTTCATCCGCGAGGCGAATGCGCTGCAATACAGAGAGACCGTCGATGCCGGGCAGCATGATATCCAAGACGATCAAATCGGGACGCAACTCCTGCCACTGTTGGAGACCTGTCGGTCCGTCGCCGGCGATATGGACGGTATAGCCTTGGAGCTCCAAATTCAGCTTGAGCCCTTCGGCGATGTGCCCCTCATCCTCAATTATGAGAATCATTTTTGCGCTATCGGTTGGTGTCATGCGCGCTTCCATTGGTGGCCCGTGAGGGGCAGGGTCAGGATGAAGCGGGAACCCTGTCCGGGACCTCTGCTGGCGGCCGTGATACGCCCCTTGTGAATGCGGGCGATGATCTGAACCAGGTGCAAGCCCAGTCCGCTGCCCTTCACTCCCATGCTGTCAACGTCGCCGATCTGGTAGAATTTCCTGAATATCTTTTTAATCTCGCTCTTGTCAAACCCGATCCCGTTGTCGCTGAACGTCACCTCCAGCTTTCGACCGCGGCGGCTGAAGGCGATCTCCACCGCGGGTTTTTCGGTAGTGTTGTACTTGATGGCATTGGTGAGCAGGTTCATGAGGAGCATCTCGAAAAGGGAGGGGTTGAGGGTCAGCGGATAGGCACTATGAGAAGGATTCTCGAGCGATATGGCGCAGTTCTCAAACAGATGGGCATTGTTGCTGAGAAAGCGCCGGATGAACTGCACCAGCTCCAGATCCACAAATTCACCGGAGTAACTTTTGCTCTCGATCTTGGCGAGATTGAGGATGCGGTCGATGGTGTCGGTGAGCCGGCTCACATCGGCAATCATGTACTGGACGTATTTGAGCTGTGCTTCTCGGGAGAGCTCGTGCTTGTTGAAGGTCTCGAGAAAGAGTTTGAGAGAGGTGACCGGCGTCTTGAGTTCGTGGGTGAAGTTGTTGATGAAGTTGTTCTGCGTCCGGTATAGGCGCAAGGTTTTCTGACTGTAGATGAAGATCATCAAAATGCCCAGGAGAATCAGCCCCACCAGTATGCTGAGGACCAGTACGACCACCCAGGTATCCGACCGAAGCACCTGCTGCGGATCGATGTTACTCTTCTTCAGAAGGGCGTTCAGACCGCTGCTGGCCTCCACGTACCAGTAGATGTAGAGAGAAAGGGAGGTTCCCAGGGCGATAATGCTGGTGATGAAGATCAGGATGGGGTGTAGAAACCACTTGGTCAGGTTCATGCCGGATCCGGCTCCCTTGCATTGGTGATCCGTGTATCAGGTCCAAATGGGTACCGTATGCCCATCGTTTTGTAAACCCACGCTGACGGCTTGTCAGATAACCCGCAGACAGACTGGCAAAGTGCACATTCAAAATAGAAAACCCCGCCGGCACCATGGCCAGCGGGGCGGAACCAATTCCCAGGAGTGTCGGCGAATGCCCGGGCAGTAAAGATGGTATCGAATCAACGGGCGCGACAGACCCGGCGTTACTCGATGGCCTTGGACATCAGATCGCCGACCATCTTCGAAAACGCGCCTGGATTGTCCACCTTGCCGCCTTCGCCAACAACGGCGATGTCGTACAAGAGCTGGCTGTAATCGCCCAGGGCGGGGTTGTCGCGATCTTTCTCGAAGAGTGTGTTGATCTTGTCCAAGAGGGGATGATCGGTGTTGAGCTCCAAAATCCGCTTGGTTTTGGGCACCTCCTGGCCCGAGGATTTGAGTATCTTTTCCATGTAGGCGCTCATGTCGTAGTCGTCTCCGCTGAGACAGGCCACCGAGTCTTTGAGCCGCACCGAGGGCTTGACCTCTTTGATCTTCTCCTCGAGCTTGCCCTTGATGAAGCCAAACAGGGCATTGAAGGTCTCAGGGTCCTTCTGTTCTGTATCGTCGAGCTTCAGGTCGCCTTTTTCAGCGCTTTTGAGCTTTTTGCCGTCATACTCGGTGAGCGCCTGAACCACCCACTCGTCCACCGGATCTGTCATGAGGAGCACTTCGTAATCCTTGGCCTTGAGCCGTTCGAGGTGGGGGCTGCCCGCCAGTGCGGCCAGGTTGTCGCCGGTGATGTAGTAGATATCCTCCTGCCCCTCGGCCATGTTCTTGATGTAGGTGTCCAGAGAGACCCACTTGTCGTCGCTCTTGGTGCTCTTGTAACGCGCCAGGGCGGCCAGCTTCTCCTTGCGGCCGTGGTCGGTATAGATCCCCTCTTTGATGACGGCACCGAACTCCTCATGGAACTTGATGTAGGTATCCTCTTCCATCTTCGCCAGCAGGTCGAGAACCTTCTTGATCAGGTTCTTCCGGATGTTCATCACCAGACGATCCTGCTGGAGAATTTCGCGGCTGACGTTGAGGTTGAGGTCGGCCGCGTCCACCACTCCTTTGACGAAGCGCAGGTATTCGGGCAGAAGGTCCTTGCAGTCATCCATGATGAAGACCCGCTTGCAATAGAGCTGGATACCGTGTTTGCGGTCGGCATGGAAGAGATCGAAAGGGGCCTTGGCGGGGATGTAGAGCAAGGTCTGATATTCGGTGGTCCCTTCAAATTTCATGTGGAGACGCTCGAGAGGCGGATTCCAGTCGTGGGCCAGGTGCTTGTAAAACTCCTCGTGCTCTTCGTCGGTAACCTCGTCTTTGGGACGGGTCCAGATCGCCTTCATGGAGTTGAGCGTTTCCTCCCGCACCACCTTGCGGGTGGTCTCGCCAATGGGCTTGCCCTCCTTGTCCTTTATCTGCTCTGCTTCCGGGATGGGTTCATCGCGCTCAACGTCCATCACGATGGGGTACGCCACGAAGTCCGAGTGGCGCTTGACGATGTCACGCACGACCCACTCCTCGGTAAAATCCTTCCCCTCCTTCTCTTTCTGCTTCAGATCAAGGATGATGGTGGTGCCGCGGCTGTCGCGAGTGGTCTCCTCCAGTGAATAGCTGCCGTCGCCATGGCTTTCCCACTTGGTGGCGGTCTCTTCGCCGGCAGCGCGCGTGATGAGGGTCACCTTTTTGGCCACGATGAAGGCGCTGTAGAAGCCCACTCCAAACTGTCCGATGAGCTCTGGCGCCAGCACCTCGCTGCTCTGGGCCGCCTCGATCGCTTCGAGAAAGGCGGCGGTGCCGCTCTTGGCGATGGTACCGATGTTTTCAATGATCTCATCGCGCGTCATGCCGATGCCGTTGTCGGAAATCTCGAAAGTTTGAGCGATACCGTCCGGTTTCAACTTGATCTTGAATTCCCCATCCCCCCCCAGAATATCCGGATCGGTCTGGGCCTTGAACTGGAGCTTGTCGATGGCGTCGGAGGCATTGGATATCAATTCCCGCAGGAAGATATCGGGATTGGAATAGAGGGAGTTGATGATGAGGTTAAGCAGTTGCTGGACTTCGGTTTGAAACTGGAAGGTCTCGGGCTTGGCTGACATGGGTTCTCCTGTATTCAATTTCGGTATTATGAAATTTTCCAACTGGTTAAGCTTGTAAAGGGGGAATATTTCTGGAATATAATGGGGTCCAATTCGGATTTGTCAAGACCCGTCACCCACAGATTGGCGGTTCATGCTGCAGGGGGTCCTTTATCCATTCAGGCGGCGCCCATTCTGGGGTGCCCGGCGGCTGGGGACCAAGCGCTCAGGTGATTGGCCGTTTCAACGACTCGCCCAGCGGCGAACCGGCGAGCTGGCGGATTGCCCGCATCGTCTCACCACGGCTGGCGACCGAAGGGCGGGGAGGCGTGACGATCCCATTTCGCGAACGGCGGGGGATTCGATCGACTTGACTTGAGGGGCGGCGGCCATCATTCTTAGCATGCCCGCTGGGGTCGCCGCCCAAGCGCCGCAAAGGGCCCTCATCCCCCGAACCCTCAACGATGCATGAGGATGGCTATGGACCAGCAGAACACGGATACATACGATTTGTGCGTCATCGGCTGCGGTCCCGGCGGTTTCGCGGGTGCCATGCGCGCCCTGGATGCGGGCAAGCGGGTTTGCCTGATCGAAGCGGATGAGATCGGTGGGGCTGGCGTAAAATGGGGTGCCCTCTCCTCAAAAACGATGTGGGAGCTGGCAAAGGATTATACGGTCGCCAAACGCGAAGATCGCGGCTACCGGGTCGGATTGATCGACATCGATTACGGTGAGCTGCGCGCAACGGTCCTGGCGGCCGTAAAGGAGAAGCAGTATCAGATGCGATCCCAGCTGGAAACCTTCTCCCCCGCCTGCTGGTCCGGGCCCGGCAGCATCACCTACAAATCCGGCGCGGCCGAGTTTGTCTCCGAGCATGAAGTCGGCATCAACCGCGCCGACGGCTCCCAGGAGGTGATCCGGGCGGATTATTTCCTCATCGCCACCGGCAGCGCACCCCGCGACCTGCCCGACATCCCCTGCGACCACCGCCGGATTCTCAACTCCGACAGCATCCTGGCCTTGACCGATTTCCCCCGCCGCATGATGATCATCGGCGCCGGTATCACGGGCTGTGAATACGCCACCATCTTCTCCAACTTCAGGCAGACCCAGGTGACCTTGGTGGACAACCGTGAACGGGTGCTGCGCTACGAGGATGCCGATGTCAGTGCCTTCGTTGAGGCCAATCTGGAGGAGAACGGCGTCACCATCCTTCACTCGGCGCGCCTCCGAACCATCTATCAAAAACCCGATCACCTCGAGGTGGTGCTGACCTACGCCGACGGGCATGCCCAGGTGATCGAGGTGGATACTGTGCTGGTCTCCATCGGCCGCATCCCCCGATTGGCAAGGCTTCGACTGGAAAAGGCAGGGATCCAGGCCGATCAATACGGCTATCTGGCCTGCGACGAGAACTGCTGCGTGAAAAACCACATCTACGCCGCTGGCGACGTGACCCATCGACCGGCCCTGGTCAATATGGCCGTTATGGAGAGTCGTTACGCCGTCAAGCACATGTTTGGCATCAAGCGCTGGCCCCTCACTTACCACAACTTGAGCACTGTGATGTTCTTCTACCCGGCAGTGGCCGCGGTGGGGTTGAGCGAGAAGGATTGCCAGGAGCGCGGCATCGCTTATCGGGTGGCGACCTATGACAACGCTCTGGTACCGCGGGCCATCGCCATGCGGGCCACCCGTGGATTCATTAAAATCCTGGTGACCGATGACGACGCGTTCAAACTACTGGGAATGCGGGCCGGCGGCCCCCAGGTCTCCAACACCATCATGTCCATCGCCCTGCTGATGGATCAGGACAAAGGGATCCACGATGTCCTGAAATCCACCTACCCCCACCCCACCATGTCGGAGGGGATTCAGGAGTGCCTGCGCCTGCTCCTGGGGAAATCGATCTACAAGCCCCAGGCGTTCCCCAATCGGCTGCGGGTGCGCCGTTGGCATCCGGACAAGGGCTACCTGGAAGTCGCCTCTTCAAAGCGTTGATACGGAGCGGTTCCGGGTTTAGAAAAACGATGCTTCGCCGAGACCCACCGCCTGGTGCAATTGTCGGCAGAGCGCGGTGCAGGGCTCGATCGCCTCTCCATCAACAGCAACCACTGGCACAGGGCCCATCAACGCGTTGGTGGCCATCACCCCCCCAGCATGGATCAGGTCGGTGGGATAGAGCGGGCGTGCGTCGACGGCATACCCCCAGGCCCGGAAACGATCCATCACCGCTGCCTGCATCGTGCCGGGAAGAGCGCCGTGGCTTGCGGGTCGAATCACCCGCTTTCCATCTAGAACAAGCAGGCTGGCCGTGTTGGTCTCGCTGACCCGTCCATCGCAATCGAGGATAAGGGCTTCTTCAACCCCCTGGGTTGCCGCCCACTGGCCGGCCAGGTGGAAGAACAGATAATTGAGACTCTTGTGGGCCAGCAGCGGGGAGGCAATCGGCGCCGGGAAGGTGCCCAGGCGTAATCCAGACCGACCGAGGTCGGCCAATCGATGGCGGTAGGGTCGGGCAGTGGCCACGATATTGGGGCGCTGCGGCTTGCGGCCAGGGGAGCCGTAGGTCGCCATGAGTTTAACGGCAGCTTCCGCTCCGCTGAGGCCGTTGGCGTCCAGGAGCTGACCGATGATGAGCGCCCATGAGAGGTCGGGAGACGGCACCTCGAAGAGGGTGTTCCAAGAGCGGCGCCACCGCTCCAAATGGGCGGATAGGTTGTGGGGTTCTCCCTGATGGATCCGAATGGTCTCGAAAAAGCCGTGGCCATACTGCACCCCCAGATCATCAATGGGCAGACGGGCATCTTGGACAGGCATCAATAGGCCGTTCATCCAGGCATGGCCACCGGCGCCCCTGGGCACCGCCACTTGGTCCGAGCCCGCCAAGGCGCCCATGAGGGTGCGCCCTTTATGGAGCGTCTCCTCGTATTCGGCCTGCGGATCGGAGTCGAAAACCACCCCGCCGCCCACCGAAAACCGAATCTGTCCATCGGAAATTGTGGCGGTACGGATGGCGATGGAGAGGTCCATGGTTTCGTCAAAGCCGATATAGCCCATCGCGCCGGTGTAAACGTGGCGCCGGGTGGGCTCCAGTTCATCGATGATCTCCATGGCGCGAATCTTGGGGCAGCCGGTGATGGAGCCCCCGGGGAACGTGGCCCGGAGGAGATCGATGGCATCCTTGCCCGCCTCCAGTTCCCCTTCCACGATGGAAACCAGGTGGTAGACGTTGGTGTAAGCCTCCACGCGCTTGTGTTCGCTGACGCGCACACTGCCCCCGGCGCATACCCGCCCGATATCGTTGCGCAGCAAGTCGACGATCATGCTCAGCTCGGCATCGTCTTTGGGGCTTGCGGTCAGTTCGGTCCGCAGAGCCGCATCCTGGACCGGGTCGCTGGACCGCGGTCGGGTGCCCTTGATGGGGCGGGTCTCAACGGCGTTTCCCTGCAGAAGCAGATATCGTTCCGGCGAGGTGGAAACGACCTGGTGGTCACCGGCCTGGACGAAAGCGAAAAAGGGTGCTGGATTGGCATCGAAGAGATCCAGAAAAAGGGCATAGGGATCACCCGTGAAGGGGGCTTCAAAGCACTGCGACATGTTGACCTGATATACATCGCCGGCGGCAATGTACGCTCGGATTCGCGCAACGGCGGCCCGGTAAGTCGCGGCACTGAATCTCGAGTGAAATTCGCCGCTGATCCCATAGGCGGGGCTCGGTGGCGGTAGGGACCCCAATTGGGCTTCCAGAACCCCTTTGGCAACCTCGGACCGCGTGGCTGCCAACGCCGTGTAGATCGGCGTCAGGAGGCGGGCGCGATTTTGATCGGTTTCCTGTACGATCAGCATACTGGGCGCATAGAGGCAGAAGTCTGGCAATCCGAAGGGATCCACTGCCGTGCGCGGTAGCTCCTCGAGATGGTCTTTGAGGTCATAGGCCAAATAGCCGAAAAGTCCGTTACTCACCGGTGGGTTGCCCATCGCCTTGGGATGCTTAAGGCAGGCCATCACCTGCTCGAGCAGCCAAAAGGGATCGGCCTCGAAAGTGTACCGGGTCTCGCCCAAAACCGCTGAGATCTTCTGTCCGCGCCCCTCCAGCTGCAGCCATGGAGCGGCCGCCAGGAGGTGGTGGCGGGCGCAATCCAAATCGCCGCCGCTGAGGAGCACCACGGTTCCCGTTTGGGCGGCCAGCGGGGCAGCGGTCGTCGGAAAAGCGTGCGGGAAATGGATGGGCGTCGTGGTTACGCCCGAGAAGCTACGGCCAATCGTCGCCAGGTCACGCAGGAACGCATTGGGCATGACCAACCTCCGTCCCCTTCAACGGCCCCAAGGCGAGGAAATTGGCGATGAGACGATCGCCGTGTTCGGTGAGGAAACTCTCTGGATGAAATTGGACTCCGTGCAAGGGTCTGCGCCGATGAGAGAGCCCCATGATGACACCCGTCGCTGTCCGGGCGGTGATGGTCAGGTCGCTGGCCAGGGATTCCGCCTGGGGAGCGGTCACCAGAGAGTGGTAGCGGGCCGCCAGGAAGGGCGTCGGCAATCCCTCGAAGAGACCTCGGCCGTCGTGGTGGACCGCGCTGGTTTTGCCATGCAGGGGTTCTGGACTGCGGCGGGTGCACCCCCCAAAGACCTCGTTAATGCTCTGCATTCCCAGGCAGACGCCCAAAATGGGGATCTCCCGGTAGAATCGCCGGATCACGGCGCAGCTGATCCCGGCGTGGGCCGGATCCTTGGGCCCCGGGCTGATGAGCAGGTAGTCGGGGCGCAGCCCCGCCACCGTTTCCAGATCCACCCGGTCACTGCGGAAGACGGTGATCTCCAGGTCATAGACCTTAAACATCTGCACCAGGTTGTAGGTGAAGCTATCGTAGTTGTCGATCACGATCAGCTGGGTCACGCCGTCCTCCAAAAAAAACAGCCACCCGACGTGAGTCTGGGTGGCTGGCGGGTTCGCGAGCCTATTACATAACTCAATTGATTCGGCCCTGTGGCGGACCGGTTGCCGTCATGAGCACTGAATGCGCCAGAGTGTATCCAAGTTCAGCAACGATTTCAAGACCAGATCAATGGTGCCACCCATCGGTGCCGCTCCGCTTTGCACTGACAATTGGCGGCGCATATGGTAGGCTGCGGCTCGCCCGATGATGGCGAGAGGAATTCCCCAGGTGTTCAACAGGGGGATCGCCAAGGACCAAATGGAAGCCACCGCCATGGGAACCCCTCCGACAGAGCGCAAGGAGTGCGTGATCGTTTTTGGCCGCTATCCCGTTCCGGGTCGTGTCAAAACGCGTCTGATCCCCGCCCTCGGGGCGGCTGGCGCCGCTGAACTCCATCGCCGCTTGAGCGAGCAAACCCTGGTGACCTGCTTCGACTATGGCCGCCAGGCCAACGCCCGGATCCACTATTGTTATGACGGCGGGACGCCGCAGCAGATCGACCGTTGGCTGCCCCTGCCGGGCATCACCCATAGCCACCAGCGAACCGGCGACCTCGGCCAGCGCATGGCGGGGGCCTTTGATGCCGCCTTTCATGAGGGCTGTGAACGGGTGGTCCTCGTCGGCACTGACGTCCCAGATCTATCAGCGGCGCAGCTGACCGCGGCCTTCACGGCCCTGGAGAGCCATGACGTGGTCCTGGGGCCAAGCAGCGACGGCGGATACTGGCTAGTGGGGTTGAAGCGGCGGCTCGACCTTTTCAGCGACATGGCGTGGGGCAACCACCGGGTCCTGGAAAACACCCTTAGAAGAGTACGCCGCCTGGGGCTGCGCCATGCTCGATTGAAGGTGCTCCACGACCTGGACACGCCCGAAGATCTGAAGATCCAATACAGTCAGGCCAAGTGGCCGCGACCCTACCTGTCGGTGGTGATTCCCGCCCTGAACGAAGCGGAAAATCTGGTGACCACGCTCGCGCCACTAAGGCGCCCAGATGTGGAGGTGGTGGTGGCGGACGGCGGCAGCCAGGATCGCACAGCCGAGGTGGCGGCAGCGATGGGCGCCCGGGTAATCTCGGCGCCGCGGGGACGCGCACACCAGCAGAATGCGGGGGCCCGCAAGAGCCAAGGCGCCGTGCTGCTCTTCCTGCATGCCGATACCCTATTGCCCGCCGACTTCATGGACCAGATCTTCGAAATCCTCATGGATCCGCTGGTGGCGCTGGGCGCCTTTGGCTTCAGCACCGATGCTAGCGGCCTCGGCATGGGCCTGATTACCTGGGCTACCCAGCTGCGCTCCACACGCTTCCATCTGCCCTACGGTGACCAGGGGCTCTTTTTGCGTCCCGACACCTACGTCAAACTGGGTGGCTTTCCGGAAGTTGTCATTGCCGAAGATCTGCTGCTGGTGCGTCAGGCAAGGCGGGTGGGAAAGATCGCCATCGCCCCGTCGGTGGTGGTCACCTCTGGCCGTCGTTGGCGTCGCTACGGCGTGCTGTGGACCACCTTGGTCAATTACCTCATTGCCGGCGGCTGTCTGGCAGGAGTGCCCCCCAGGTATCTGGCATTCCTATATGGTCGCAATCGCGCTGCCCGAAGAAACGTCACCATGGCGGAGAAGCGCTCGTGAGGCGAAGGGTCAAACGCACCCCGCGCCGCCGCTCTCGACACCTCGGTGATCCCCGGGATCAGTCAACCGTCGGAGAAACGGCAGGTAAGCCCCAAAAGCTGGCGGCCCTCGTGGCAAATGGGGCCGGCGAAATCATCGAGTTGGACGGGTATGCCGCAGTGGGCGCCGATGGAGAGGTGTTGGAAGCCCTGCATACCGGCAATACCAAGCCGCTGCCCCATGGGAGCGAACTGATGCTTCTGCCGGAGCGTCAGCCCATTCTCTTCGATATCGCCGCAGGACGCACCGTCTGTCTCAGTGCACATCCCGATTATCCAGGGGTGGCAATCTATCCCGTAGCGGCCTTCAACTCTCCCGGTTACATCCTCACCCACACTTGCGCCCATGCGGCACCCTCCTCGGCCGCCGAACTGCCGCTCTTCGCCTACGGCGCCGTCGGCTGGCAGGCGGACGGCTTCCGTTCGGCGGTGGCGCGGGTCGATCACGAGCCTCGCCAGGATCTGCGGCGAATGCCAATGACACGTGTCCGGGGCGGTGTGCGGCGCCTGCGTCGCCAACTGCCGACCAATCGCCTCTGCCGCCATCTGGAAAAATGCGCCCTCACCTATGGTTGCCCAGCGGCCAAAAACTTCTTCATCGGGCGCTACGAGGCACCTTTGCCGACGGCTGAAGGCTGCAACGCCCGCTGCCGCGGCTGTCTTTCGCTGCAAGAGGGCGGTGCCATCCCCCACAGCCAGGACCGCATCCGCTTCACTCCTTCACCCGTGGAGATCGCCGAGATCGCCCATCTCCACATCGCACGTGTCGACAAGGCCGTGGTCAGCTTCGGCCAGGGCTGCGAGGGGGATCCCCTTCTGGCCGCGGCCGTCATCGGGCCGGGAATTCGCGAAATACGTCGTCGGACCGCGGCGGGTACGATCAATATGAATACCAACGGCAGCTTGCCCAGGACCTTGGAAGGACTGCTCGATGCAGGGTTGGACAGCATTCGGGTCAGTATCAATAGCTTTCAGCCGGCATGTTACACGGCCTATTTTCAGCCGCGCAATTATCGCTTCGAGGATGTCCTGGAAAGTGTGGCGATGGCGCTGGGAAGGGGCGTGCACGTTGCCATCAACTATCTGAACTGCCCGGGATTCAGCGACACGCCGGCCGAGCGCGAAGCCCTGCTGGCGTTCCTGGAGCGGCACCCCATCCAGATGATCCAATGGCGCAATCTGAATTTCGATCCGCTGCGCTACTGCCACCTGATGAAAGCAGCCGCACCACGTCTGGGGCGTCCAGAGGGAATGCGGCGCCTGTTGCATCGCGTCCGCCAGGCCGCACCTCATCTGCGCTTCGGCTATTTCAACCCCCCCAAGGAAAGCTTCCCCGAGTCGCCAACCAAACCCCTTTCAGCGCGCGATGGACAGGGCCCCTAAATTCGCTTCGTCAATAAACGGGCGCGCTCCCGGCGCCAGCTCGCCCAGGACCCTGGGGGCGAACTCCCGGCTCACGTCGATCACCGCTGCCCCTTGACCCTTTGCGGAGGCAACGGATGCGGAAGGGTAGGCCAGTGAAATCGCATCGGTGCCATCCTCGAGGAGCGCCTGCCCCACAAGCGTGGGCGCGGATGGGTTACGAATGTCGTAGATGGAGAGACCCGTCGCCGTGGTGATGTAGAGATGGTGTCCAGATTTCCAGAGCCGGTTCCCGCTGATAGCGGGTTCCACCCGGTAGTAAATGTGCTGTGGATCCTGGAACCGAAAGGTCACGAGACCGCCGACGCTGTCCAGAGCGAAGAGGAAGGGCGGGTGGACGGCGACCTCGGTAATGGCCGTCAGGTGACTGCGTGAACCGCTATCGATGCGGATCTGGTCCGGTGTGACGGTGGCCACGATACGGGGGCCGTCGGACGAGCGCATCTCTGCCACGACAAGCCCGTGCGCGCCCGCGGCGATAAACGCATACGGCGTCGCAAGGGCGGCATCCAGAACCGCAAATCCACCTTTAGCGGCGAGCGTTGCGAGTTCGGCGGTCAACAAGGGCGGTCGCTGCGCAGATCCATCTGCAATGGTCGTGTTGGTGCGACTGCCGCTGAGATAGCGCCCACCGTCATCTCGATCTAGCTGATGAGCGGGACCGCCAGTTTCCGATTGCAAGGCCATCTCGACCGTGGAAGGGTCGGAACATCCACTGACAGGCAAAATGTCTCCGGCAATCCGGCGGTCGCTCTCGACGATCACCTCGAGTATGTGTTCCGCATCGGTAATTCCGCCGTTACCATAGGTGATGCGGTATTGCCGTTCCAGCAATAGGTGCAACTGGTGGAGCGTGTCCGCCAGACCAAGGGCGTTCGGGGCGTGGAAATAGCGGCCGCCGGTGCCGGCCGCCAATTGAAAGAGGCTCTCAGCGTCGGTACGGCCGACGCCAATGGTGAAGACTGGTACGTCACGCTTCACGGCAAAGGCGATGACCCCGTCGAGGGTCTGGCGGGAAAGCCGGTCCTCACCGTCGCTGATGGCCACAACGGCCCGGCGGCCGTCGCGCCGGGCAGTGTCCGCCACCGCGCGCTGGACGGCGTCGTAAAAGATGGGGGGGGATCCTCTCTGCGGCCAGGGCTGGACGATGGCGCCCTGGAGCAACCGCTTGCGTTGCGTGAAGGCCTGCACGACCTCTCCCAGGGCGGCGAACTTAATCACCTCTCCCCAATCATCTTCGCCCATTCGATCGACAAAGCGGGCGACAGCCATCTCCATCGTGCCGATCTCCTCGACCCTCGCGGGGCCGCTGTAGTCCATGACGAAGGCCACGGACAACGGGGCGGCCACCGCCGGCACCCACTGGACCTGAGCCGTGTCAGAGAGTTCTCCGCCTGAAAAAACCGCAAAATTCGATGGAGAGAGCGCTTCGACGGGCCGTCCGTCAGCATCGGTTACCGACACATAGGCCTGGATTCGGGGACAATGCTCTTGGACCAGTTGGTGAATCTGGAGGGTCATCTCACCGGTGTGCGTTCCGAGGCGTATGGCATTCCCACCGGTGACAGCCGTTGGATCCGCCTGCTGGCCGGTCACTGCCGAGCCGCCGCCGCTGCACGCCATCAGAGACCACCAAAGGATGAGGAGCCAAATACAGGTCGATGGGCCAATCCCTTTAAGGGAGCGATGGGGTCGATACTCCGGCGCGGCGTGCATGTTATGCTCCTTGAGCTTGCTGGGCGATTTGATTGCGTAAGGGAGCAAGGAGCTTGCCAGAGCGAACGGTAAAGTTTGCAACCATCCTAAACCAATAGACATTTTATGATTCATCCACAGAATTTCTCCACGGATGGCGGCGATCGGAAGCGAAAATATGGAAAAACATTTCATAACTGATTGGGGCATGGAAATTATTTTCATACCGCTGAACGGGGCATCCGGAAAGTGCACCGGGTCGGCGATCCATCGTCCCTCTGGCCGTTGAAGACAACTGCGGGGCGAAATGAGATCTATCCGTTGACAGCGGCCAGATTCTGCGTAGAGTGATAGGTAGGGATGTCGAGTGCCGGCAGCCGGTCTACCGGCAACCCCCGCGGCAGCGGCCTGGCGGCTGTCGATAACAGAGGGGTTCCGCTTAAAAGCGTTCACGTCTAATGCAGGTTAGCGGTCGGCAACCCCTGTTCGTGATTTCAAGGGGGCACCATGAAAACCCGGTACAACCGACGTAGGGTTTCGCGTTACCTGGACCGCCGCTCCAGCGACGATCGTCGCAGAATATATAGTCTCAACTATTTTTTAAGGGGCGGTAATGAGCGCCGGGGCATTTTTGACCGACGTCAAGTCTTAGACCGGCGCCACCATCCAGTGATCCATCCGATTCAGCGCAGACCGACCCTAAGTTGAGGTCTGTCGCCACCTCGCCAGCCCCTTTGCCAAACCGTTGAGGAACGCACCTTCCTTGTAATTCTCGTCACACTAATGTTATTGTCGCCTGTTGCAGCCACGGCAGCCTCTCCGATTTCGCTGTCCCCATGACCGATGGAATTCTATGCGTTTCAATAATTTTCTCGCTTACAGCCGCATCATCTGCTCCTCGGGTTTTCTCAACGCCGTGCGGGCCACCCGCCGCAATGTTCTCGCCGCCGAGCGAGGCGAAGCGCCACCCCATGGGCCCTATATGGCCGAGTTGGACATCACCTATCGCTGCAATTGTCGTTGTCAAATGTGCCAGCGCTGGCAGGATCCACGGCGGGGGGAATTGTCGCTGGAGGAGTACCGCTCGTTGGCCGACACCTTGCACCGCATGGGCGCCCACCAAGTGAGTGTGGCCGGGGGCGAGCCCCTCGTGCGCAAGGATGCGTTCGACATCATCCGGGCTTTCTCGAACCGGGGCATGTCGGTGAATCTGTGCACGAACGGTCTTCTGCTGGATCGTCTCCACCAAGAGGTCTGCGACAGCGGCCCCACTTGCGTCACGGTCAGCCTCGATGGTGCCACGGCGGAGAGCCATGATCGGATCCGAGGCCGGGAGGGTGCCTTCGCCCGGACGGAGCGTGGGGTTATGGCCATTTTGCGCCATCCCCGCCGGAAACGCCCCATCATTCGGGTACGCATGACGGTGAATGCCCTCAACCAGACGGAGATCGGTGCCTTTTATCGTCGCTGGAAGCATGTGGCCGACGATGTTCTCCTGCAGCCGGTCCACGATTGCGGGGATACGTATTATCAGGTGAGCGGAGACACCGCCGGACGCGTCGATCCCGAGATCATTACGGCCCAGACCCGGGGGACCCCCTGGTCCCGTGATGCGTATGTGGGCCGATGGGTCGCAGCGCTGCGCAACGGAGAGCACTTTCCCTGGCAGACCTGCTACGCCGGCGTCATGATGGGCCGCATCGATCCTTGGGGCAATCTCTATCCCTGCCTGGAGCAGCACGTACGCATCGGCTCCATCCGCGATACGCCGTTTGAGAAACTTTGGCGCAGTCCGGTTTTCGAGACGGAGCGCGAACGCTTGGCAACCCATCGCACATGCCGCTGCTGGTACAACAACACCGGCGTCATCGGGCACTACGGTCGTCTCTTGAAAGCCACCGGTGGCATCGGGAATGGGCGCAAATCATGAAATGGGTGGCCGCCAGGGTGGTGCTTGATGGAGATGGAACCGAATTGGCGGCCGATCTAATTGCCGATCGTTTCTTCGACCTGGGTCTAAAAGGAGTGGTCATGGACGACCCCGACCTGGCACCTGCGGAGGGCTGGGGTCTGGGTGCCCAAAGGCCGTCGTCGGATCGCGCCGTCACCGGTTACTTTGAAAATGACCAGTGCAGCGACGGACGCTGCCAGCAATTGGAGAGGGCGTTGGCCGTGTTGGCGGAGCGGGAAGGTTTCCACTACGCGCTGACGTACTCCCGTGTAGACGACACCGACTGGTCCGAAGCGTGGAAGGCGTTCTTCTATCCGGAGATCATCTCTCCCGGATTGGTGGTCAAACCCTCCTGGCGCGATTATTTGCCGCAGGCGGGCCAGGTGGTGGTCGAGATCGACCCTGGTATGGCTTTCGGCACTGGCACCCACCCCACGACCGTCATGTGCCTCGAACTCATCCAAAAGTACCTGCAGCCGGGTACAGCGTTTCTCGACGTCGGTACCGGCTCGGGCATCCTGATGATTGCAGCGGCCAAGCTGGGGGCACGACAAATCACGGGCGTGGACAATGACCCCACCGCCTCGGCGGTGGCCCGCGGGAACCTTGCGGCGAACGACATACCGCCGGAAAGGACGGCTGTCCACACCGGCAGTCTGGTGAACGATATCGAGGGTTGCTTCGATTTGATCGCCGCCAATATACTGGCGGAGGTGATTGTCGAACTGGCTCCCGCGCTCCCGGCGATATTGTCGCCGGGCGGACGAGTGATCTGCTCGGGCGTCATCCGATCAACGGAGAGAGCGGCAGTGGATGGACTGAATAGAGCGGGGCTGACCATCATCGAAACCCGCCGTAAAGAGGAGTGGGTCGCCATGGTGGCGGAGTGCAGCGGCGTCCACGACCATCGTTAGCCATTCAATTATTTGAAATTTATTGACTTTTTATTGTACGCTTGTCTTCATCGGCAAGTTGGGATATTGTCTGCTGCAAACCGGTAACGGACATTAAAAGGCAGGTACCGATTTGGAGAATGAGAATGTTTTCGGGGGCAAAGTCGTCCTGATCTACTTGGTCAACGCGCCAGAGTCGTTTTCTGGTGGGATTCCGGTGGTGAACCCGACGATCGAAGAGAAGGAGGGGCGGAAATTCGTCATCGGCCATCTGCCAAACAACACCAATGACTGGAGTTCCGGCCTTCCCATTGGCGTGGCAATGGATCAAATCGCCCACTATCTGACCTTTGCCAGCGAGGAGGATTTTGCCAACAAGTCCGAATTCGCTTGGCTTTCATCCGGCTCGCTGCATTGACAGCGGGGGACGCCGCTGTCACCTGACGCCGAAGCGACAAGTCACCGCCCGTTGCCAAGCCCCGAGAGAGCCGATCTCGCACAGGGATGCCTTTCCCCTTATCGAATGGTGAAACTGGCCCGCCATAACCGCCCTTCACGCCGCAGGATCACGTCATCGGGGCGGATCTTGACCACGGTGTAACCCGCCACACTGTCCCCCTCGTGCAGGACACTATTGTTGATAACGGCGATGCTGTTTTCTGCCGGCTGTGCCCAAGAGATAGCCTGAAGATTGATGGGGCTGTTCGGCTCAATGCGTGGCACATCTGCGTAAGGATCCTCAGGTGCTTCGGGCGTTGACGGCGTCGGTGGGGCAACTGCAGTTTGATCCCCTTTTTCCGCAGGTGGCGTGGTGGGCTCGGGGGGGAGTGTCGGCGCAGATGCCGTCGACGGCGCTGCAGGCCGCGGTGTGGCGGCGACCGCTGTCTGAGGCGGGGGCGCTTGCGGGAGCGGCTGAGATACGGGCGGCGCCGCTGAATCAGATGTGCGCTTGGTTTCGGAGGGTGTGGCGCTCCCCACCGGGGGCGCCGAAGCGGAGATGCTTCGGTCCAGTTCCACCGCCATCGACGGTGCTTTCGGCTGGGCGTCGGCTGGTGCGGAAGACGGAGGACCGCCACCCGCCGCCTGGGTGCCGGGTACGGTTTCAGGGGAGCTGGCACCACCCGTGTCTCCCGGCTGTGGCGGCGGGTAAACCTTCGGCATGGGTAGTTTGTCGACCGCCGCAGTATCACTTGCGGGAGGCGGTTGGGGGATGGGTTCAAATTTTGGTGTGGGGACCGATGGCGTCACGGTCGGTCGCAGGAAAATGAAGAGCACCAGACCCAGGCTGAGAAGCGCGGCGCTGATCCCGATGGCGATCCAGATACGTTTCGGGCGTGATGAGCCGGTGCCGGCTACCGGCGTCTCCCCCCGTACGGGGGTCACCGCTGCCGTGGACTGGGTTTCCTGCTCGAGCTTTTTCAGTGCTTTGAGAATGGTGCTCACAACATCCACCTATGCAAAGGACCGTCCGCCAGCACCTCCCGGCGATCGACCATAATGTCAGGAGCTCAGGCTCGGCTGCCAGAGTTTCGGATTGTCGTTGTAGAGGCAAATTTTGGTCATCGGCCCCACCAAGCCATCGACTTTGAGACCATATTTGAGCTGTACTTGTCGAACGACCTGCTCGGTGAGTTCATCGTACACCGGAGCGATGACGATCTCGGTGTGTCCCATATCGCGCAGGAGCAGTTTCAGGGCGATAACGGTCTCAGGGGCGCTACTCACTGGAATCGTTCCCGGATCCGATAGAAAGTCTTTCCAAAACAGATGGATGGGACCAGACAACTGGGCCATCAGCTCCGGGATGGTAACCTCCACTTCCCAGGGGGCCTCTGCACCGCCGCCGCGCAGCGTGGCGCGGTTGTCGGAAATTGCCACCAGCACCGCAAAGCCGGGATCCGGTCCGTCGGGCCGCTGAAGAGCGACAATGGCGGGTCGGTTGAGGCGGCGCACGAGGGCCAGGTCTCCATCGATGGTCTGTACCTGGAGATCGTAGCGCAGGGCGGAGAGTCGGAAGAAGGATGCCGCGTCGCCCGTGCCGAAATCGGTGATGATCTGACCGGCGGAGATCTGCCAGAGGTTCAGCAGCTCAACGAGACTGTCATGCCGCGATTGTCTGGGATCGATCGCGGCGATCACCTCGGGCCAGGTGTGCTCGATCGCTGCGTCTGGCGCGGCGTGCGGAGGGGGGGCAAGGACGGCGGGATCGTTGATGGGGAAACGCTTGGCCTCGGCGGTGGCACTGGCGAGGCCCCCCTGGACACTTGAGAATTTCCGTGCGTATTGCACCTGGAGCACGAGCTGCAGCATGAGCAGCAGCAGCAGCAGCACGCCGAGCAGTGGGGCCCAGGTGGGCACGTTGACGCGTGCTCGGGTGCGCCGGGCCGGCAGCTGCGCCTGCAGCTCTTTGACGACGGTGCGAACGGTGGACAGCGTCACCCGTTTCTGATTGGTGCTGTAGGTTGCCAGTAAGGCACGGTCACAGACGATGTTGATCCGCCGCGGAACGCCTTCGGAGTAGTTGAAGATAGCCCGGTGCGCGGCGGCGGTAAAGAGATTGAGCTGCTTCTGAGCAGCGATGCCGATACGATGCTCTACATAGGCCCTCGTCTCCCGGCGACTCAGGGGAACCAGGTAGCAGGTCAAGTTGATCCGCTGGCGGAGCTGGCGCAAATCGTGGCGTTCAAGCTTTTCGCTGAGTTCGGGTTGTCCCACCAGGACAATTTGCAGCAGCTTGGAACGGGTGGTCTCCAGATTGGACAGCATCCGGATCAGCTCAAGGTTGGCGGTGCTTAGATTCTGTGCCTCGTCGATGAACAGCAAGATGCGCTTACCGTCGGTGCGCTTCTTGATTAGAAATGCGTTCAGATCATCCAGATGGTCCTTGAGGGTGGCATGCGGGCTGCGATTGCGGATGCCGAATTCACTGTTGATGGTGCGCAGCAGTTGGAGCGACTCCAGGCGGGGATTGAAAATGTAGGCCGACTCGGTGTTGGCGTTTAGATTTTCGAGGAAGACCCTGCAGAGGGTGGTTTTGCCGGTACCCACCTCACCGCTGATCTCTACAAAACCATCCCCTTCATTGGTGGCATAGGTCAGGTGGGCGAGGGCATCTTCATGGCATTTGCCCAGATAGAGAAAGGCCGGGTTGGGTACCAGCTTAAACGGTTTCTCCTTGAAGCCGAAGTAGGCGTTGTACATGCAAGACGTCCCTATGGAAGTCTATGGCGCAGCGTTAGAGAACGGCCTTCAATACGAGATGATGGTTCTCAGTGTGCGCGCGGCAGAAGATGTCGCGACGGCAACCGCCAGCGACGGACCCACCAATTCCGCGTCGGTCGGTCGCCAACCACTATTGCAGAGAAGTCGACCTCGTTCAAGCCCACCGCTGATGCTGCCGCCTACCCGGCCACTTGCACCACAGCGGAGACCGGCACCAGTGAGACCTGTTTCTTGAGGTCGGGCAAGCCGGCTTTTATCAGCTCAATGGTCAGCGGGTGGGGATGTGCGATGCCGATGGCGTACCCCTGGGCGTAGGCCCGCTGGATCAGGCGTCGCAGTTGCTGACGGATGAAATCGGCATCCTGAAAATGATCGATGAAGATGTCACGCTCGGCGAAATTGAGCTGAAGCCGTTCGGCCGCGGGCCGCCCGACAGTCTCTTTGGTCGTACGGCTGTCGATGTAATAGAGTCCCCGAGCCTTGAGACGGGAGAAGATCTGGCGCATCTGCGGTGCCAGGGTACTGAGGCGGGAGCCCATATGATTGTTGACCCCTTTGACATGGGGGATGGCCGCCAGATCGGCGTCCAGTTGGGCCAATAGCTCGTCCGGCGTCATGCCGGCCAGAAGGGCGCCCGGTCCTGGGCTGACCTCGGGATACTCCATGGGTTCCATGGGGAGGTGCAGCATGATCTCGTTCCCTTTGGCGTGGGCCTCGGCGATGATCTTCCGCGTGAACGGCCCACGGGGCAGCATGCTGAACGTGAAGGGACCGTCCAGCTCTAAAAAATGCGCGGCCAATTGGTAGTCGTAGCCCAGATCGTCAATGATGATGGCCACCAGGGGGCGTCGTTTGCCATCAGATGGAACGGGTGGTTGGGGTGTCGCTTCAGGTTCGGGTGGTGTGTGCTGGTCGAAAATTTCGTAGGCCGGCACCTTGTGGCGCACCGCAGACGCCGTCGGTCGGGATTCGCTCGCGTGAGGGGGCGCTGCCGGTGGGATGGGTTTGGCAAGGCGACCATAAGGGGCCCGCAAAAGCAAGTGGTGGGCCATGGCAGCGGCGCTCACCACCAGCATCACCAAGATGGCCAGCCCCAAGACCGCCTTTGACAGCTGCCAACTCAGCCGGTGTTGGAGCGGATGGCGATTTCGGCGGGGGCGATGGGCTCTCCCCTGGGCCGTGCGCTTGGTTCTGCTTTTGGATGGTCCGCTGCGGCGCGCAGGAGCGGACCGTCGAGCGCCCTTTTTAGCCATTCTTCAGTTGAGTAAAGATATCGTATGAGATCAGAAGGTCCAGTGCCCGCCGAACCTGCTGATCTTTAAGAAGTTCCTGGCTCTCGACAGGGCTGTGTCGGGTCTCCAGGCGCATCTGACGCTCGTTTGGTTCCTGCGGCGTGCTCTTTTCATCCTCTGCATTGAGATGATTCTTAAGATCCTTCTCCTTGATCAGGTTCTCCGGTTTGGCGCCGTTCTCATCGATGCGGCCCGGATTGACAACGATGTCGGGCACCACCCCCTTGGCCTGGATGGAGCGGCCGCTGGGGGTATAGTAGCGGGCGATGGTGAACTTGAGCCCATAGCCGTCTCTCAGCGTTTCCACGGTTTGTACAGAGCCCTTGCCGAAAGAGGTGGTCCCCATGATGAGGGCCCGCTTGTGATCCTGGAGTGCACCGGCCACGATCTCGGAGGCGCTGGCACTGCCGCCGTTGATGAGGACGACAAGGGGATAACTGCGCGGCGTGTCATCCACATGGGCCTTGAAGACCTTGGTGTGTTTTTTGAGGCGACCTTTGATGGAGAGAATTTCACCCTCTTCGAGGAAGATGTCCGAAATCTGAATCGCCTGACTGAGAATCCCGCCGGGATTGTCGCGCAGATCCAGAACCAGCCCTTTGAGAGGTGCATCGCCGCCCTCCATCTCCTCGAGGGCTTTGAGAAGGTCCTCGCTGGTGTTGTCACGGAAGTTGGTTACCCAGACATAGCCGTAGCCCGGCTTCAGGATGGCGTGTTTGACGCTGTAAATGGGAATAACATCGCGAACGATGTCGAATTCCAGGGGATCGGTCTCCCCTTCTCGCAAAATTGTGATGACCACTTTCGTGCCTTTGGGACCGCGCATTCGTTTGACCGCCTCGCGCAGGTCCTCGGTGGTCTCCCCATCAACCTTGACAATCTTGTCTCCGGCCTTGATGCCGGCCTTGTAGGCGGGGGTGCCTTCAATGGGCGAAATAACCGTCACGAGATTGTTGCGCATGGTGACGTGGATGCCGATGCCGGTGAACTCCCCGTGGGTGTCGATTTGAAGCTCCTTGAAGGCCTCGGGCGGAAGGAGGGCGGAGTGGGGGTCCAGGCTGCCCACCATACCGCGCACGGCCTCCTCCACCAGCTTCTTGGTGTCCACCTTGTCGACGTAGTTGTTCTCGATGAGTTCTATAACGTCTGAAAACACCTTCAGACCCTCGTAGGTCTCATCGTTGCTCGTCGCCGAGAGATCGCGGTAAAACCCTTGTCCCAAGGTCCAGCCGGCTACAATGAGAAGCCCCACCAGCCAAATGTTGAACCAATGTTTCTTTGCTGTTGCCATTTTATCCATCGACTCCTTTTTTGCGGTCAGATGCAGCACTATCGGTGGAACGCAACCATGGCAGGGGATCCATGGGCTTGCCATGGTGGCGGACCTCAAAGTGCAAGCCTGGGCCCACCAGTGTTGCCGTGTCCCCCACCGTCGCAATGACCTCATCCGCATCGACCGCCTCGCCACGGGCCTTAAAGAGCGCCTCAAGGTGGGCATAAACGGTGTAGTAGTGGTCACCGTGGTCTATGATCAGCATATTACCGTACCCTTTGAACCAATCGGCAAAAAGGGTCTTACCATTAGCAACCGCGTGAATGGGTTCGCCCCGATCGGCCCGAATCAGGACACCGCTGCGAAAGTTCATCACGTTGAATTCGGCATTTCGGTAAGGGCCATAGGAACTCACAATTTTACCGCTCACCGGTAAATTAAGCAATCCTTTTAGCTTTATAAAGGGGGGTGACGCGGTTTCGGGCGGCGGGGCGGCCATCGCCGTGGCCGGTTTCAAAGTTGCCGCTGTCGAAGTTGGGTCGGCTTCGGTCTCCCTTGCAGCCGGCACGGCCAGTTGGCCGATGGCAGCGTCCAGCTCCTTGGCCGACGCCTGCAACCCGCGGATAAGCGCCTCCTGTAAAGTCTCCTCGGATTTGATGCGTGACAGCATCTCGCTGCGCTCCGCCAGATGGGCGGTCAGCACCGCCAGCTCCTGGCGGAGATTCTCCTCGAGCCGCTGCTGCTCACTGCGGCGCTCGTTGAGCTGCTGCAATAGCGCCGCTTGCTGCTGTCGACTGGCGACAAGGGCATCCAAGGTTTCCCGGTCGTCCGCTAAGATGCGCGCCAGGGCGGCCCTGCGCTTGAGAAAATCCATCCAGGACTCAGATGTCGCCAATACCGGCAGGGTGCCCAAGGTATTGAGCTGATGCAATGCCCTGATCCGTTGACCGGCATACACCGAATTGGAGCGGATGCGGGACGCGAGGTCAGTGAGCTGGGTCTGCTCCGTATCGATTCGATTCTCCAATGCACTGAGTGCCGCCTCGGTGGCCATCACCTGCCGACGTTTGCGGTTCGAGCGCCTTTCGGCCTGGTCGACAGCGTCGCTGAGGGCCGTTTCCCGGTCGCGTAGTGCGGCCAGCTCGGCTTCGGAGGACTTGATTCGGTCTTCGATCGCCTTTTTGCGCTGAGGGGGTTGGGCGGTCGATACATCTTCCGCCGCCTCGGCGAGCAGTCGGACGTAGGTCGGCTCGTTGAGGATGTACCCGGTATGGCCGTCGTGGTGGATCTTCAACCAGCCGTTTTGTCGCCCCAAGACGGCAACGACCGCGCCGCGTTCCAGGGTCTTGATGGGACGCGTCTGCTTGCCCGGACCGCTCCGCATGGTCAGGTCCATGACCCGGATATAGCCGGTTTCAGCGCCCGTCACGGGGAGGGGAATCCCCAGGCTTCCCCCCCCTGCAAGGAGAAGCAGGAGGATGAGATTGCACATGTTTCGCAGTATCGGCATCACTCCCAAACCATCGTCTTTCAGCTGCGCATGTCACGCCTTGAGGTATTGTTTCATGGAAACCAGACAGCCCAGTGCGCCAACCAGCATCCCGGCGATCAGAATTCCGATGCACCAATACCACGGAAAAAAGCTCATCGTCGGCAGGGCACCGTACAGGCTCTGCTGGATCTGACGGGAAATGCCGCTGTAGAGCGCCAATAGAATGGTCAGACCCAGCAAACTTCCCACGGCACCCAGGAGCATGGCACAGATGTAAAATGGCGCGTTGATGAAGCCGTCGGCGGCCCCCACCAGGCGCATGATCTCGATCTCATCGCGGCGGTTGTATATCATCAGACGAATGGTATTGGCGACAATGAGGATGGCCGCCAGGCCGAAAATCCCACCCAATCCATACCCCACCAGTTTGAACAGGTTAAAGATGGTCGAGAAGCGTTGCAGCCATTGCTGGGCGTAGAGCACCTGGCCGACCTCCGGCAAGGCTTCGATTTCGGCGGCGATGCGGTCAAGGCGCCCCGGGCCCTCATGGGCTGTCGGCCGAAAGGTCAACTCGAACGCATCTGGAAGGGGATTCCCCCGCAGATGGTCCAGCACGCCGGACTGTTGTTGCAATTGGGTTTTGAGCGTCTCCAGCGCCTCAGCGCGGGAGATGTAGACGGCCTCCGCCACCCCGGCGATGGTTTTGATGCGGAACTTGAGGTCCAGGCGCTGGGCATCGCTGATGCCGTCCTCCAGATACACCATCATGCGGATGCCGCGCTGCCAATCCAGGAAAAGGCCATTGACGTTGTAAAAGAAGAGGCCGAAGGCCCCGGCGAAAATCACCGCCAGTGTGATGGTGACCACTGTCACAGCGTTGAGAAAACGGTTCAGGGCGATGTCCCTGAGGGCGCGTCTAATTGCGGGGGGCATGGCTTGTTCTGGCTCCTAGTTCGGGCAACGGCTGCAGCCGACCGCCCTCCAGGCAGATGACGCGTTCTTGGCTCGCTTTGATCAGCTCGATATCGTGGGTCGCCACGATAACGGTGGCCCCCCGCTGATGGAAATGTCGCAGCAGCCCGAAGATGGCCTCGGCCGCAGCGGCATCCAGGCTTCCGGTGGGTTCGTCCGCCAAGATGATTTTGGGATCGCCGATGACGGCCCGCGCCACGGCAACCCGCTGCTGCTCGCCACCCGAAAGGCTGGGGGGTAAGGCGTCGCCGCGATCGCCCATCTCGACCATGCGCAGCATGGCGCCCACTTTTTTCTGGATGAGGCGCTGGCGGACCCCCCGGGCCTCGAGCACCAATGCGACGTTGTCGAAAACGGTTTTGGATGGGATCAATTTGTAATCTTGAAAAACGATGCCGAATTTGCGCCGCAGCGACGGAATGCCTCTGCGCTGGACACGCGCGAGGTTGACACCGTCGATGAGGATCTGGCCCTCGGTGGTCGATTCCGCGAGATAGAGCAGCCGGAGCAGGGTGGATTTACCGGCGCCGCTGGGGCCGGTGACAAAGAGGAACTCATTGGGAGCGACATCGAGACTGATGTCGGTAAGGGCCGTCTTCTTGCCGAAGCGCTTGCTCACATGAAACAGGCGGATCAAGGCACCGCTGTCACCATTGACGCTGGTGACGCCGGGGGCTCTCATTCAGCCTCCTGCGGCACTGCGATCGGGGCGGCAGGTCGCCGCACCCCATACCCAATGAGTTGGTCGGAGAGATCAGAAAACACTTGCAATCCAAATACTTTCCGGTGCGGTAGATCCATTGACACTCGGTTCGTATTGTTGCTAAGAAGCCGAAAGAGTTCAGGGAGTGCTGATCCCAGTTTTCCCTGCTCAAAAGCCTCCACTGTACCCACACAACGGCTTCTTCCAACCAGTGGAGGCTTTTCTATATAATTATTCCTATAAAATCAAGATATTATTTGATTCAAGCGCCAGGCTTAGGCCTGGAGAGGGGTGCCCATGAAGGCTGAACTGATCCAGTTATTGTGTCAAAAATCCTTTAAATACAGCGATACACCCTCTTTCAAGCTGGTCTCCGGCGCCACCAGCCACTACTACGTCAACTGCAAACCCACCACCCTCAGCGCCCGGGGTATGTACCTGGTCGGCCGGTTGATGTTCGAGGCGATCAAGGATGTCGGTCTGGACGCCGTGGGCGGCCTCACCTTTGGGGCGGATCCCATCGCAGTGGCAACCGCGTTCGCTTCCGAGTTGGGCGGTGCGCCGCTCAATGCCTTCTCGATCCGTAAAACCCAGAAAGACCATGGCATCGTCAAGTGGATCGAAGGGGATTTGGCGCCCGGCCAGCGGGTGGCCGTGATCGATGACGTGGCCACCACCGGCGGCTCCACCATCAAGGCGATCGAGCGGGCCCGCAGCGAGGGGCTGGAAGTGGTCAAATCCGTCGTGCTGGTGGACCGTCAGGAGGGTGGATTGGAGAACATCGCCAAGCATGTGCCCGACGTGAGCGCGCTGGTAACACGGGATGAACTGATGGCGGCGAGAAAAGCGGGGCTAGCGTAACCGGGGCTCCACTGCACCGCACAGCCAGTGCACTGAGGCTGAGCGGCGGTGGCGGTAAGTAGGTGGCGCAGGCGAACCTGCGCCCCGCGGGACACTCACGCGGGGGGAATGTAGGTGGCGCAGGCGAACCTGCGCCCCGCGCGACACTCATGCGGGGGGAATGTAGGTGGCGCAGGCGTTTTCCGACTCCCAGGTGGTCACCCGGGTAACGCGCACCCCAGGGGTTTCGAGTTTCTTGGACAGCTCCTCGGCGATGAAAACGGCCAGGTTCTCCGAAGAGGGCGGGTAGGCATCCGTATCGAAATATTCCAGCTCATTGAGAAACTTGTGATCCAGGCGCTTCATGATTTCCCGCACGTGGGCCTTGATCTCGCCAAAATCCACCAGCACACCGGCCTTGTTCAGTGATTCCCCCCCCACACAGACTTCCACCTTCCAATTATGGCCGTGTAGATTTTCACATTTTTTGGCCACCATTTGCAATTGGTGGGCAGCGGCGAAATGGCTGATGACTTTCAGTTCGAACATTGGCAGATTCTCCGGGCACTCAATTTAGCGGGTGGCAATCCGCTCACCCTTCAGGATGTTCTTCAACTTGGTGGTCAACTTCTTCTCTTCCAGTTTGGCAAATTCCTTTAGCAAGGCCTCCTGCTTCTTGTTGAGGCTCGTGGGGGTCTTCACATTTATCTGCATCACCTGATCCCCACGGTGACCGTTGCGCAGGGAGGGAATGCCCTCACCCCGAAACCGGAGGATATCGCCCGGCTGTGTGCCTTTGGGAATGTGCAGCTCTTTTTCTCCCTGCAGAGTGGGCACCTTGATGGTGTCGCCCAGAGTAGCCTGAACAAAGGAGATGGGAATGCGGCAGATCACGTCGGTTTCATCCCGAACGAAGAGTTCGTGCTCCTCTACGTGGATAAACACGTATAGATCGCCATTGGGACCGCCCATGACGCCGGCCTCACCCTCCCCGGAGAGACGCAGACGGGAGCCGGTGTCCACGCCGGCGGGAATCTTTACCGCCACTTTTTTATGGACCAGAATACGCCCCTGACCCCGACAATTTTCGCAGGGATGGGTGATCACCTGTCCCTGGCCGCGGCAGTGGGGGCAGGTGGTGCGAACGGTGAAAAAGCCTTGGCTGCGGGATACCTGCCCGGCCCCCTGGCAATGGGGACAGGTCTCGGGGTGGGTGCCCGCTTCAGCGCCGTTCCCCGAGCAGGAGGGGCAGGTGGCGGTTTTTTCCACCCGGATCTCCGATTCGGTCCCGAAGGCGGCCTCCATGAAGGAGAGCCGCATGTCGTAGCGCAGGTCGGCACCGCGCTGAGCGCGGGAACGCGATCGGCGACGCCCGCCGCCGCCGAAACCGAAAAAATCTTCGAAAATATCTCCAAAACTGGAAAAGATGTCTTCAAACCCACCGAAACCGGAAAATCCTTGACCTTCGAGGCCCTGGTGGCCGTATTGATCGTAGATCTGACGCTTTTGAGGGTCTCGTAGAACTTCGTAAGCTTCTGCGGCTTCTTTGAACTTCTCCTCTGCGACTTTGTCGTCGGGGTTGCGATCGGGATGGTATTTTAGCGCCAGCTTGCGATACGCCGCTTTTAGTTCAGCCTCGGTTGCCGTACGTTCAGCGCCGAGGACCTCGTAGTAGTCCCGCTTGGTTGCCATCAGTTGTCCTAAATCGTCTAAGGAACCTTCAACCGGTCTGGTGAGGTGGGTATGGTTATGTTATGAGCGATGCTGAGCGCGCTACTCAAGCATTACTTCGTACCTCGAAATAGTGTTCAATATTAATGCAAAAACAAGGGTTGTCAATGCGATCCAGCGAGCTCCCATTTGTTCAATCGATGTTCGATCACATCGCGCCGCATTACGATCTGCTCAATCGGATCTTGAGCCTGCGCCAGGATGTCATGTGGCGGCGAAAGTTGGTGAGCGCCCTGGATCTTCCCCCTGACGGGCGGCTGCTCGACGTGGCCTGCGGGACCTGTGACGTGGGGATCGAAGCGGTGCGAACCCTGGGATCGGAGATCCGGGTGACGGGAGTGGATTTCAGCCGCCGCATGCTGGCCCAGGCACGGCGCAAGATTGCCCAGGCAGGCCTCAGCGAGCAGATCCAGCTCATCGCCGGAGATGCCTTCGACCTGCCCGTCGCGGCCGAGGGCTTTGACGCCCTCAGCATCGCCTTCGGCATCCGCAATCTCCAGGACCGAGTGGCCGCCCTGGTATCCTTCCGCCGCCGGCTCAAACCGGGCGGCGTCCTCACCGTCTTGGAGCTGACCACTCCGCCACCGGGGATCCTCCATCGTCTCTACCTGCTCTACTTTCGCCGTCTGCTGCCCCGCATCGGTGGCGTTTTCTCCCAAAATCGGGCGGCCTACACCTACCTTCCAGATTCGGTCCTCAAATTCCCGCGCCCCCTCGAGTTTGCGCGCATGATGCGCCGGGCCGGCTACGCGAGGGTGACCTGGCTACCCCTTAGCATGGGCATCGCCACCCTGTTCAAAGGCCGCACACCGGTGCGCCTGTGAGCCCGCCACCAATACGCCCGTAGAAGATTATCGGCCCCGTAAGGCCCTGATTCGGCTCACCGGTGCCCCGCCTAGTTGACCACCGGCCGTCGCAGAATGGTGTCCTTCTGCCACACCCGGTCATCTCGCCGGGGGTAGCCGATATTGTAGTGCAGTCCGCGACTTTCCTTGCGATGCAGTGCGCTGGTGATGATCAGCTCGGCCACCACGGCGAGGTTGCGCAACTCGATGAGGTCGGGGGTGACCTTGAAATCCCAGTAGTATTCGCGAATCTCCTGCTGGATGATCTGCATGCGTCGTTCCGCCCGTGCCAAGCGCTTGTCCGATCGTACGATGCCGACATAATTCCACATGAAACGACGGATCTCATCCCAGTTGTGGGTCACCATGATCTGCTCATCACTATCGGTGGTCCCCACCTCGTCCCACGATGCCAGCCCGACCTCGGTGAACCGCCCTTTGCCCAGCTCCTCAATGGCCTTGGCGGCCGCAGAATCGGCGTAAACCAGTGCCTCCAGCAGAGAGTTGGAGGCCAGTCGATTGGCTCCATGCAGGCCGGTACAGGCGCATTCGCCCACCGCGTAGAGGTGGTGAATATCGCTGCGGCCGAACTGGTCGGTGGCAATGCCACCGCACATGTAATGGGCCGCCGGTACCACCGGAATGGGCTCCGTCGTCATGTCGATCCCAAATTTACGGCAATTGGCAGTGAGGTTGGGAAAGCGGTCCTCGATGAAGGCGGTATCGCGGTGGGAGATGTCCAGGTAGACGCAGTCATCACCGCGCGTTTTGAGTTCGGTATCGATGGCGCGGGCCACGACGTCGCGGCAGGCTAAATCCTTGAGATCATCATATTTGGCCATGAAGGGGTCTCCGGCCGCATTGCGCAATACCCCCCCTTCGCCGCGGACGGCCTCGGAGATGAGAAAATTCTTGGCCGCCGGATGGAAGAGACAGGTGGGATGAAACTGGACAAACTCCATATTGGCCAATGTGGCACCGGCACGGTAAGCCATGGCGATGCCATCCCCGGAAGCGATATCGGGGTTGCTGGTGTATAGGTAAACCTTCCCCGCACCGCCGGTTGCCAGAAGGGTGAGCTTGGCGCCGAAGGTGATCACCTGCTGGGAATCTCGCTCCAAGACGTAGACGCCGCAGCAATGGCTTTCGTGGGTGGTCGTCACCAGGCCGCGCTTCATGCGGGTGGAGCGGACGATGAGATCGATGGCGATATGGTTTTCGTAAAGGCGGATATTGGGGTGCTGTCGCACCACCGACAAGAGGGCGCGTTCCACCTCGCGGCCGGTCATATCACGGGCATGGACGATGCGGTTCTGGGAATGACCCCCCTCGCGGCCCAGGTCCAATTCACCGGCCGGCGGCGCGGTGGGGACGGCATCCGTGCGGTGCGGTCTGGCCTGGGAAAAACGGACGCCGAGATCCATCAATTCCCGCACCATGTGGGGCCCGCGGCTGACCACCTGGCGCACCACATCGGGATTGCAGAGGCCGTCTCCCGATTTGAGGGTGTCCTCGATGTGCATCTCGAAGCTATCCTCGGCGCCGAAGACCGAGGCGATCCCACCCTGGGCCATATTGGTGTTGCTGTCCACGGCCGCTTTCTTCGTTACCACCGTTACGCTGCCATGATCGGCCACCTTGAGTGCGAAGAGGAGCCCGGCCACCCCACTGCCGATGATCAGAACATCTGTCTCTAGTTTCATCTGTCTGCCTTGTTTTATCCAGCGGCTGAGCCAGATATGAATCGGGCGGAAGGCCGCCGCCATGGCGTCCTGCCGCCCGAGGGGAGATTCAAGATGCGCGCGGCGCGGCGTTATAGCAGCGAGGAGCGACGCTTTTGTCGGCGGGAGCTGAACCCGATGATGAAGCCAATGAGCAGCACGCCCGCACCGGCAAGAAACCATTTGATATTTTGATTGCGCAGCAAGCGCCCGGTTTCGTCTTCGAATTTATCCGCCTTGGTCTTGGTTTCCTCCAATTCGTCGGTAACTTTTTTGAATTGTGTCTTCAGCTTGAGGAAGTCGGTGGATTCGACCTTGAGACTGTCGAAATCGCCCGTCACCCGCTCCAAACTGGCCTGCGTGCTGGCCAGTTGGGCTTCCAGGCGCTGGTTTTCCGCCTCAAGGTCGGAATTTTTGGTCTCCAGCTCGGCTTTTTCGGCCTGTAGCTGATTGAACTCCGTCTGTAGCCGCTCCTTGACCAGGGCGCAGGGTTCTTTGGGGGAGAGATAGCGACTCAACACCCATCCGGTTTTGTCGCTCGGTAGTCGGATTTCGGTCCACTCCTCGCTTTTGGATATCTCCTCTACCCGTTGACCGCTGCGGATCAGGGCGATGATCTTACGATCCACCCCCGGTCCGGTGCGCATGGTGATCTCGAAATCCTCGGTCACATAAACCGTGCTGGCCGCGGCCGTAACGGTGCCGATGATGAGTGTCAAGACCACGGTGATCATCAACTTGATCGGTTGAAACATGTTCCGCTCCCTGGGTGTTTGGCCGATGTTGGTGCAGGACGCCAACAAAGGAAAATCGAGGTTATCGCTTGACCCCCCTAGCTAAAAACGGGTTCATTTGTCTTGCAAAAACAGTAATATGTCAATAATTTCTTTCACAGATGGTATGGTTGTGGTATCTGGCGGCAAGAGAATCATCCGAGGGTGGGTTTTGAGCAATGATCGCCTATGATCTAAAATGCGACCAGGGGCACCTTTTCGAAGGCTGGTTCGAAGATGCCGACGCCTTTGAAAACCAGCAGACCAAGGGTCTGGTGACCTGCCCCGTCTGCGACAGCGCGGCGGTGACCCGCCAGTTGTCGACCTTCGCCATCAAGACCTCCACGGGCAGCGGAGCGGATCGCCCCAAGATCGATTTCGAAGCCCTGGGACGCCGAATCGTCAATTACGTCCAAAACAACTTCGACGACGTGGGTTCCGATTTCGCCACCGAAGCGCTCAAGATTCATTATGGTGCCAGCGAGCCCCGCAACATCCGCGGCGTGAGCACCGACCGCGAGGAGCGCATGCTGCGCGAGGAGGGGGTCCCCTACTTTAAATTCCCCGGCTCGTCCAAACCCCCTGAAAGCGGCAGCGGGGACGATTCATCGTAAGAGGCGCTCCATCGGCCTTAGCGCCGGTCACGGCGACCGGTGCGGTTGAGTCTTGTACCGGCCATCCCACGTGCCCTCATTCGGCATCGGCTGAAGCAGCCGCTTTGAGCCGCAGCGCGAGTCCGGTCCGCCGCTGCATCGGCCGATCGTTGGCCAGGGCGATCCGAAGCGCTTTGGGGGACCCCACCAGCACCACCAGCCGCTGCCCCCGCGTAATCGCCGTGTACAGCAAATTCCGTTGCAGCATGACATAGTGCTGGGTTACCAGAGGTACCACCACGGCGGGGTATTCGGATCCCTGGGACTTGTGGATGGAGATGGCATAGGCGAGACTCAGCTCCTCTGTTTCATCGCCCTCGTAGATCACCTTGCGGCCCTCAAATACCACCACCGTCCGCTTTTCGGCCGCATCCAGTTCGGTGACCGATCCCACCTCTCCATTGAAGACCTCCTTGGTATAGTTGTTGCGCATCTGAAGGACCTTGTCGCCGACGCGAAACCGCGCTGCAGACGCGGTACCCGCTGTCGGCGGATTGAGGGCCGCCTGAAGTGCCCGGTTGAGCTGCAGGGTGCCGACCTCGCCTTTGTGCATGGGGGTTAATACCTGGATATCGGCCAAGGGATCCAGACCGAAGCATTCCGGCAGCTGCTGCCGGCACAGGTCGACGATACGCGCCGCGCTCTGTGCCGGTCCCTCGGCGGGTAAGAAGTAAAAATCTCCGCCGTCCATGAGATTCACGGTGGTCGCCGAGGCGGGTATCTCCAACGCCGGCGCCTCTCCGCGCCGGATACGGTGGGCGTTGGCCACGATCTCGCTGTGGCGGGCCTGGCGATAAACGCTTTCCAGCTGAAATGTCGAAACCGCCCCGGAGGCAATGAGGTCGGCCAGCACACTCCCCGGTCCCACGGATGGGAGTTGAAAGACATCGCCCACGAGGACGATTCGGGCAGCCAACGGAAGCGCGTCGAGAAGATGGTAAAAAAGGGGCAGGTCCAGCATGGAGGCCTCATCGAGGATGAGGATGTCCAGATCCAGCGGATCGCTGCGGTCGTGACGGAAGCGTCCTTCGGCGACACTGTACGCCAGCAGGCGGTGAATGGTGTCGGCCCTGCGGCCGGTCACGATCGAAAGGAGGCGGGCCGCCCGGCCGGTGGGTGCCGCCAGGGCGGCGACCTGCCCCTGTGCATCGCAAACGGTGGCCAGCGACCGGATGAGGGTGGTCTTGCCCGTTCCAGGTCCGCCGGTGATAATGGCCAAACGCTGGGCCAGAACCCCCTCCAGCACCTGCAGTTGATCGTCCGCGAGGGCCACCGCCAGGTCCCGGGTCACCAGCGTGCGTAGCTTTTCTCCGTTGGGCGGCGGATCCACTCGGGGCAGTTGGGCCAAGGCGGCCAATTGACGGGCGATTCGGCTTTCGCAATGGTGCAGAAAGGCGGGGTATATCGCCGGGCTGGGGGGGGCGCTGGGATCGTTCGAGTCCCATCCAGGGGCGGTATCGGTGACGACCTCATGGGTGGCAGCCAATGCCGCCAAGGCGGAGCGTGCCAGCTCCTCCTCCAGGTCGAAGCGCTGGTGGCCGAGGCGAAGAAGCTGATCTTGGGGGAGATAGCAGTGCCCCTGGGACGCGGCCCTCTCGAGAAGGTGCAGCAGACATGCCTGGGCGCGCTGATCTGCCGGGATAGCCAGGTCCGAGCGCTGCACGATGGCATCGGCGATCTCGAACCCGAAAAGGGGAATCTCGGCAGCCACCCGGTAGGGGTCGTTTTTGAGCACGGCCAGGGCCTCGTCGCCGTAGTATTTCATGAGCCGTGCGGCGTGGGCGGCGGAGACGGCATTCTCCTTAAGAAACGCCATCAACTGACGGGCGGCGTGATGCGCCTGCCAAGCGGCGGCGATTTTCGTGGCCGTCTTGGGGCCCACGCCCTTCACCTCGGCGAGCCGCTCCGGTGATTGGTCGAGAATGTCGAAAATCGCGGTGCCGAAATGGTCCACCAGGTCGCCACCCTTTTTTCCGATGCCTGGGATGAGGCCGCCGTTGAGATATGCACGGATCTCCTCCAAGGCCGCGGGCAGGATCTCCACCACTGCGGTGAATCGGAACTGATCGCCCCAGCGCGCATGCCGCTCCCAGCAACCTCGCAGATGGAGGCGAGCGCCAGCTCTGGCGTCCGGCAGGTGCCCCACAATGGCGATGGAGGTATCCACCTCATCAGTCCGAAAGCGGGCGATGGTGTAGTGGCTCTCTTCGTTGTGGAAGACCACCCGTTCCAAGCGGCCGGTGATGTCGATCTGACGTTTTTTCATCTCAATTGCGGGCGCGGCACCGCGCTGACCGCCTCTCACTTGATCGCAGCCGGGCCCCCTTCGCACCCTTGGGCGCTTTCAGCCCGCCGCCGTCATCCATCAGACCCCCCGCATCAGGCTGCGCTTGAGGGTGACGGATCGAGGATCCACTCGGCGGCGGCGGCGAGATCGGCGGCCACATGGTCGGGCCCCGGCGCCTGGCGGGTCAAGTCTCTGGAAGCGATCGATCCATTGCCGGTCAGGACTAGGATCGATTTATCACATCCTGCCGCCTGGGCACACCGGATGTCCGTGACGCTGTCGCCCACGAAGACGCTTTTGGAGAGGTCGAGACCGTATTTGGCCGACGCTTGCTGCAGCATGCCGGTAGCGGGTTTGCGGCAGTGGCAGTGGGAATCCGGAAGGTGGGGGCAAAAGAAGATATCGCGGATGCGGCCCCCCGCCTGGGCGGCGGCGATGCCGAGACGGTAATGGAGACGGGCCAAACCTGGGCGGGAGATCAGCTCCCGACCCACAGCGGATTGATTGGAGATCAGCATCAGGGTAAAACCGGCACGGGTCAGGCGCGCCATGGCCGAAAGGCTGCCGGAGATGAATTCGAACTCCCGCCAGCTTTTGATGTAGTCGGGTGAATCGCGGTTAATAACCCCGTCTCGGTCGAGGAAGACGACCTTGAGGGTCCCCCCTGCGTGCTGGAGAGCACTCTTCATTCGGCCACGATGAACGCCTGCCCGTAGCCCGCCTGGACAAGCCGCTCTTCAAAAAGGGCCGCCTCCTCAAGCGTGGTGCAGCGCCCCACCCGAACACGATAGAAGATATCATCACCGTTGACGAAGGGAACGATGTGGGCGTTGGCGTAACGCTCTTTCAGCTGGTCGCGCAATCGTTCAGCGTTGCGGCGCTCGCCGAAAGCGCCCACTTGAAAGGTGAACTGCCCGCTGTAGTAGTCGATGGGCGTGTAGCGCTCCCCCCGGGCCGTGTCCGGTTTGCGGACACCCAGAGCGACGACCTCCACTTTCGCCGTACCCGGTCCCACCACACCCAACTTTTTGGCCGCGCCATAGGAGAGATCGATCACGCGACCCCGAACAAAGGGTCCCCGGTCGTTGATGCGCAGCTCCAAACTGCGGTCGTTCTCCAGATTGCGCACGCGCACCCAGGTTCCCAGGGGAAGGGTTTTGTGGGCCGCCGAGAGACCGTACATGTTGTAGGTCTCGCCGTTGGAGGTCTTGCGGCCGTGAAAGGCCTTACCGTACCAGGAGGCGATCCCTCTCTGGCGGAAATCCTCGGCCGAGGCCATGGGCTGGTACCACACGCCGTCCACCCGGTAGGGCTTGGGCTGCCGGACGGGCGCCGTGGCGGCGGGATCTCTTGGCGCGCAGGCGCTGAGTGCTAAGAGGGCCAACAGCGCCGTCAAGCACCAAAACGGAAGTAGATGGCGACCCATCTCAATCGGCCTTTATCGCGAGCTTGAGTACATCCTGCATTTGATCGACGAAGTGGAATTCAACCTCCCGCTGAACTTTTTTGGGGATATCCACCAGGTCCTTCTCATTCCACTTGGGCAGAATGATGGTCTTGATCCCGGCCCGGTGCGCGGCCAATACTTTCTCTTTGATACCGCCAACGGGCAGCACCTGTCCCCGCAGGGTGATCTCGCCCGTCATGGCAAGATCCTTGTGAATTCGCGTGTTGGTGATCAGGGAGACCAGGGCGGTGAGCATGGTTACGCCCGCCGAGGGACCGTCTTTGGGGATGGCGCCGGCGGGCACGTGAATGTGAATATCGTTGTTGTCGAAGAAGTCGTTGTCGATGCTCAGCGGCTTTGTATGAGACCGAATCCAGCTCATCGCGGCAGCGGCAGACTCCTTCATCACGTCGCCCAGCTGACCCGTCAGCGTAAGGCCCTTTTTGCCCGGCATGGCGGTGGCCTCGATGAAGAGCAGGTCGCCGCCGACAGGGGTCCAGGCCAGCCCCATGGCGATGCCGGGGATGATACGGCGGGCCTTGGATTCGGCCGTGAAGCGGACCGGGCCGAGATACTTGGCCACGTTGACCACCTTGACCACCGCCTTTTCGATCTCTTCCGAGGCGATTCCGGCCGCCACACCGCGGCAAATATTGGCGATTTCGCGCTCCAGGTTGCGGAGACCGGCCTCGCGGGTATATCCGGAGATGATGCGCCGCACGGCGCCCCGGGTGATGTTGATCTGGTCCGATTTGAGACCATGGGCCCGGCGCTGCCGCGGGATCAGGTACCGGTTGGCGATTTTAACCTTCTCGTCTTCGGTGTAGCCCAGTAGCTGGAGCACCTCCATGCGATCCCGCAGGGCCGAAGGAATGTTGTCGAGAACATTGGCGGTGCAGATAAACATCACCTTTGAAAGATCAAAGGGCACGTCGAGATAGTGATCTGAAAAGGAGAAATTCTGCTCCGGATCGAGGACTTCCAGAAGGGCCGAAGAGGGGTCGCCGCGAAAATCGCTGCCCACCTTGTCGATCTCATCCAGCATAAACACCGGATTGTTGGATCCCGCCCGCCGGATCCCCTGAATGATGCGCCCCGGTAGGGCGCCCACGTAAGTTCGGCGATGGCCCCGGATTTCGGCCTCATCGCGCACGCCGCCCAAGGAGATGCGGTGAAAATTCCGCCCGAGGGCCCGCGCGATGGAATTGCCGAGACTGGTCTTGCCGGTTCCCGGCGGACCGGCAAAGCAGAGGATGGGCCCTTTGGAGTCTGGTTTGAGTTTGCGCACCGCCAGATATTCGATAATCCGCTTTTTGGCTTTCTCCAAGCCGAAATGGTCGTCGTCGAGCACCTTGCGGGCCTTCTTGATGTCCAGATTATCCGCTGTCGATTCACTCCACGGCAGCTCGGTGAGCCAGTCCAGGTAGGTCGACGCCACGGTGTACTCGGCGGATGATGGGTGCATCTTGGCCAGGCGTTCCAGTTCGCGCTCAGCCTCCTTGACCGCCTCTTCGGGGAGGTCGCCCTGCTCAATCTTGGCGCGGTACTCGTCCACCTCCACACTGGATTCATCGGTCTCGCCGAGTTCCTCTTTGATCGCCTTGAGCTGCTGGCGCAGATAGTACTCCCGCTGGCGTTTGTCCATATCTCCTTTGACCTGGTTCTGGATCTTGTGCCCCAGTTCGAGGATGTCCAGCTGATGGGTCACCAGTTGGGTGACACGCTTGAGGCGTTTCATCACGTCGAGGCTCTCCAGTACCGACTGCTTCTCCTCGGTACTGGAGTTGATTGTGGAGGCGACCATGTCGGCCAGCGTGCCCGGTTCCTTGATACTATTGGCCATCGCACCGATCTCCTGGGGCAATCCGGGCGACAGCTCCACGATGCGGGTGAACTGTTTGATGACGTTGGCCATGAGGGCTTCGATCTCGTTGCTTTTGGACTCGTCGTCCTCGAGATGGGTCACCCGCGCCTGAAGATAGGATTTACCGTCGATAAAGCCTTCGGTCCTAAAGCGTCCCAGACCTTGGACCAGCAGCTGGGCCTTATTGTCTTCCGATTTGGCCATTTTGAGGATGAGGGCACTGCAGCCCACCTCGGCAAGGTCAGTGGCGGGATCGGGCTGCACATTGTCCTGTTTGTTGGATACCAGCAGCCCGATGATGCGGTCTTTGGCCATGGCTTCGTCGATGAGCTGAATCGATTCGCTCTGCATCACCACCAGCGGCAGAACCATTTTGGGAAATAGGGCAGCGTCGTACAGTGGTAATACCGGTAGCATTTCCGGCATGTTATCTGTATCCACAGGTGCAGTCTGGGTATTTGCTTCCGGCATGAAGGCCTCCATGAAGTGCGGCATTTATGGGAACGCGGTTGACTCACCGTCGGGGATCGCGCGCCCTGGCGAGATATCGTTCGTCTAGTGGGTTACTCTTCGGTGATGGGCACACTGAAGGTCAGATCCTGGGGCCGTTTGGCAAGCCGTAGTTCCAGGAAACCGTCGGTGTAGTTGGAGGATACAACTTCGGTGTCTACGGGAGATGGCAGGTAGATGATCCGCTCGAAACGGCCATATTGAATTTCGGCCAGGCGATAACTGGAATCGGGAACCCGTGGCAACTCCCTGCGATGACCGTGGATCCGGATGGCCTTGGAGTTGATCTCAATTTCCAGATCATCCTTGTCGACACCTGCCAATTCAGCGCGTACGATCAGTTGCTGCGGAGTGTCGTAAATGTCCATCTGGGGTGTCCAGCAATGCTCCCGGGATGAGAACATGGGGCTGATGGGACGGGGTCTGAAGATGTCCTCAATCGTTTTTTCGATGCGCGAACCGATGGGATCGAAGTCGCTGCCGAACCGGATCTTGATATAGTCCATATTCTCGACTCCTGGGGGATGAGAGAAGGATTACGGGCCACCCCGTCGCAACGACGGTTAGGGGGCCCCGCAGTCGAAGGAGCGCTTGACCGGGCTCAAGGTAACACCGGTGGCCGGTTTTGTAAAGGATGGGTACGGATGACGTTGAGGTGAAAGTGCCTGTTATTAGGCTATTTTCTGGGCATAGCCCTCATGTATCAACCCCCGCCTCGGCCCGGTTGACATGCCATCAGCGGTGCTTAAAATGAGGGGACACCACCTCGCCCAAGCCGCCCACTATCCACTGCACGCCGACCGTGGCAACGCGTGTCCAATGGGGATGGTGGCTGCTGTTCGGCAGACACCCACATCAGGAGGTCGCTCATGCCGCTGGTCAAATGGGATCCTTTCCGCAACGTGGCCACCTTGCAGGAACGCATCAACCGCCTTTTCGAAGACTCCTTCCCCCACTCTCAACGGGTTGAAGACGATATGGCGATATGTGCATGGCGCCCCGACGTCGACATCTACGAGGTTGAGAGCGGCGTTATTCTAAAGGTGGACCTTCCCGGCGTCCGCAAAGAGGATGTATCGGTGGAGGTCAAGGACAATCTGCTGACCCTGAGCGGCGAACGCAGGGAAGATCCCGACATACCCGAGAGTCGTTACTTCAGACGCGAACGAACCTGCGGCAGTTTCCTGCGAGCGTTCACGCTCCAGGCGCCCATCAGTCCGGAAAAGATCAAAGCCACCTTCAAAGACGGCGTCCTCAAGGTCAGCCTGCCCCACCCCGAGGAGGATCTTCCCCGTCAGGTGAAGGTAAACATCGACTGATTCCGGTCACTTGTTCACAGAGGGGCCAACCCGCTAGTGGGGCGAGTCCGATGTCTCTGGTGATGTGGTGAAGTGAAAAACCGGTCCACCGATACATTGCGTCTGCCCCCCTTTTCCACTATGGTGGCGCCCCATGCATCCACCCGCCACCGCAACCCGTCGCATTCTGGCTGCCCAGTACTTTGTCTACTTCGGCGGCGTTGGCATCTTTCTACCCTATTTCAATCTCTACTGTTATCATCTGGGCTTTAGCGGCACGCAAATCGGTGCCCTCTCGGCACTGCGCTCCGTGGTACTGGTCCTGCTGCCACTGGCCTGGGGTGCCCTGGCGGACCGCTTCCAGGCCCGGCGGGGACTCTTCATCCTCTGCAATGTGGTCAGCGCCCTGTCTTGGAGCCTTGTCTTGGGAGTGCACAGTTTCGGCGCCATGGCGGCGGTCATGGTGGCATTCACCATCTTCTACGCGCCGCTGGTCTCCTTCCTGGAGGCCTTTACCATGGACACCCTGGGCCCTGAAAAACGGCGCTATGGCCGCATGCGCGTCTGGGGTTCCCTGGCCTTTATCCTGGTGGTCCTGGTGCTGGGACGTTTCCTCGAGGAACAGCCCCTGCGCTGGGTCGTCATTCTCATCCTGGCAGGCTTTGTCATCCAATCGCTCATGGCCCTCTGGATACCGGCAAGCCCGGCCAGCAGCGGTCGCCGTTTCGGCACTGGCTTTCGCCACCTGCTGCGACCGCGGGTGATCGTCTTTCTCACCGCGGCCTTCCTCATGCTGGTCAGTCATGGCGCATATTATGGATTCTTCTCCATTCACCTAGAGGAATTGGGCATGCCCCGCAGCCTCATCGGAGCTTCCTGGGCGCTGGCGGCCACCGCCGAGATCTTCGTCATGCTCAATTCCGACCGGATCCTGAGCGCGTTTTCCTATCCCGGTGTGCTGCGGTTCTCTTTCGTCATGGCCATTGTTCGCTGGTTGCTGCTATGGCAGGTCACCTCGGCTCCCGGCCTCCTGGCCGTCCAGGTACTGCACGCATTTACCTACGGCAGCTTCCACATCGCCAGCATCCTGTACATCGACCAGCTGTCGCCCCCCGAGGTGAAAACCCTCGGCCAGGCCATCAACAACGCCGTTACCTATGGCCTGGGGTTAATGGTGGGATTCTTTCTGAGCGGTTGGGGATATGAGCTTCTGGGGGGAACCCGCGACCTTTTTTTGGCCAGCAGCGTCGCCGCCTTTCTGGGGGGCGCCCTTATCTGGAGGCAGCGCGGCCCTTCGACCGGTGCGGCCTGAACTGGAGAGGATCAATCATCCCGGGTGGGAAAGAGGCTGGCCCGCAGCCACCCCAAAAGCGAGTTGCCATTCAGGAGCGCCTGGTCCCAGGCCTTGAATTCGTCTGCCAGGTTGTGGGCCTGGTCGAACCAGCTTTGGCGGGTGACGAAAGCATTGGTCGTGTCCAGCGTTTTGACCACCCGGGCGGGGTTGCCCGCCGCCACCGAGTTGGCGGGAATTTCGCGCACCACCACGCTGCCGGCCCCAATAATGCTGTTCTCACCGATCTGGACCCCTTTGCAAACGGTTGCCCCGTCACCGATCCAGACATTGTCCCCGACGCTCACCGCTTCGGCCCGCCCCATGGCCAGACGGTTGTAGATATCGTGCCAATCGCTGTCGGTGACATAAACCCCGTTGGCCAGCATGCAATTGTTGCCGATGGTGACGGCGCAGGCCGAGCTGACGCGTACGCCGGGACAGAGCAGACCATAGTCGCCGATGGCGATGCGCCCCTGGCCGACCGCCTGGGGCCAGACGGAAAGCCGCACCTTGGCGTCCGAAGCGGCGATCACTGTCGCGCAGCGGCCGATTTCGATGGGGGCACCGAAAAGCTTCACATGCCAGGGCCGCATAAACCGGTCTCCTCGGCCAAGGCGTGTCAGCTGCGGCGCAATGAAGTGACGCGTGTAGTGTTTTTCCAGTTTGATGAAGGCGCGTTTGATCGCCCAGGGGCGATGATCTTTGCGCATGTAGGCACTCCTTAGATGCCGATACCCATCTCATCCCAGAAGCGATGGCTGAACAGCTCAGCGGCCGGCGTCAGTCCATAGAGGGCGTCGGCAGCGAGGAGCACGACGGCATTGGTCCAAGCGATTTTCTCCTCCGGCCAGATGATCATGTCGGGAAAAGTGAAGCCGCACCAGAAAGTGCCGTCCCCATATGTGTGGTCGCAGGTCCAATTGAAGACGATGCGTGCCAGATCGCTGTTGCCCATGGCGGCCAGGGTCAACACCAGCTCGCTGCTCTCGGCGATGGTCACCCAGGGCTGATCCGATACACAACGGACGCCAAGCCCCTCCACAACGAACTTTTTCCAGCCGCGGTCGATGCGCATACGGGCCGCCTCCCCTTTCACCACACCGCAGAGAATGGGGTAGAACCAATCCATGGAGAAACGCGCTTTGGTCATGTTGAAGCGGTGGGGTTTATTTTGGAGGGCTTCGCCCAGACGCGACAGACCACATTGCCAGGCGGTCGGCACCCGCCCCAGCAGGCGACCCACAGCGATGGCGCATTTCAGACTCATATAGATGGAACTGCAGCCAGTGAGCAGCGCCATCTTGTCCACCCGCCCCTCGGGGCTGATGGCCCAATAGATCTCCCCCTCGCCGGTCTGGAGACGCAGAGCGAAGTCGATGGCCCGCTGCAGGGTGGGCCACATCACCTCCAGCAGCGCGAGGTCGCCGGTGATCAGGTAGTATTGCCAAAGCCCCACCGCCACATAGGCGGCCATGTTGGTTTCGCGGGTCTTGTCAGAGGGGCCGTCGATTTTGTAACCGGCATACCAGCTGCCATCGGGCAGCTGCATCTCCCGCAGCCATTGGAAGGCCCGCCGCGCCGCTGCCGTTCGGCCGGCCACGGCCAGACCCATGGTCGATTCCACATGGTCCCAGGGGTCGGTTTTGTCTCCCTCGGACCACGGAATCGCGCCGCTCGCCAATTGTGTGCGGGCGATGCGATCGGCGATGGCGCCTATGGCGATGGCGGGCTTAGCGGGCTGCAGTGCAGGGCGTTGTCTCATCTCGACCCGGATGATGATGAACGGTTGAAAATGAACAGCCATTCAGACAGTGACACCGTTCATAACCGGATCGCGCGCACCATGCAAGCGATAAATCGGCCGATAGCGGGTCCCGCGGTCATCTTGACAAGATCTGGCGAGGCGCATATTCTCCCATCTCAAATTTCCCCGTATCACCCCTGTGCAACATGTGACCACCACGTTCGCACCGGCCCTGCCGGGTGTCCGCCCGTTTCGCAATGGGTCTCAGCGCAAACGCAGGACGAAGGTTGATCGATGACAGCATTGGAAGCACTCCGGGAAGAGATTGTCGCCAAGCATCACCGCGTCAATGCCATCAAGGCGGAGATCGCCAAATTGCTGGTGGGCCAGGAGGGGCTGGTCGAGGGGCTCCTCATCGGCCTCTTCACCAAGGGCCACATCCTCATCGAAGGGGTTCCCGGCCTTGCCAAAACCAGTGCCGTCAAGGCCCTTGCCGACACGGTGCAAGCGGAATTCAAACGGATCCAGTTCACACCCGACCTTCTGCCGGCAGACCTTATCGGCACCGAAGTCTACCGCCCCAAAACCGGCGATTTCACGATAAAGAAGGGGCCGATCTTCAACAACATCATTCTCGCCGACGAGATCAATCGGGCCCCCTCCAAGGTGCAGTCGGCACTGCTGGAAGCGATGCAGGAGGCGCAGGTCACGATCGGCGACGCCACCTTCCCTTTGGCGCCCCCCTTCCTCGTGCTGGCCACCCAGAACCCCATCGAACAAGAGGGCACCTACCCGCTGCCCGAAGCACAGGTGGATCGCTTCATGCTCAAACTCCTCATGGATTATCCCAACAAGGCGGAGGAGAAGGAGATTATGCAGCGGGTGGGGTTCACCGACGATCCGCAGATCAGTAGAGTGCTGACCCCCGGGGAATTGGATGAGATTCACCGCCTGATCCGCAGCATCTACATGGACGAGAAGCTGCGTGATTACATCGTCGACCTGGTCTTCGCCTCGCGAAAACCGGCCGACTACGGCATCGATATCGCCAATTACATCCAGTTTGGCGCCTCGCCCCGGGCCACCATCTTTCTCAGCCTGGCGGCGCGGGCCTATGCCTTTCTCCAGGGGCGCGCCTTCGTGACCCCCCAGGACGTGAAAACCGTGGCGCCGAACGTGCTGCGTCACCGCATCCTCCTGACATACGAGGCCGAAGCGGAAGATCTCACCACCGATGAGATCATTACCAGCATCTTTGAGGCCGTGCCCGTACCCTGAGCGAAAGCTCATCGTAACCATCAGGTCTACCCGACATGCTCTCGCCAGAGATCATCGCCAAAATCAAAAAGGTCCACATTAAAAGCGGCCGCCAGGTCAACACCCTCATGGCCGGTCAGTACCGCTCAGTGTTCCGGGGCAGCGGGATCGAGTTCGAGGAGGTGCGTGAATACACGCCCGGCGACGAGGTGAAGCGCATCGACTGGAAGGTGAGCGCCCGCCTGGGGCGCCCCTTCGTCAAACGCTACCGGGAGGAGCGCGAACTCATCGTCATGCTCCTGATCGACCTGAGTGCCTCCAATCGATTCGGCACCACTCAGGCCACCAAACGCGATACCATCGCGGAGGCGGCGGCCATTCTGGCCTTCAACGCCATTCGCAACAACGACAAGGTAGGCGCCATCCTCTTCACCGACCAGGTGGAGCACTATATTCCTCCCAAAAAGGGGTCCGCCCATGTGTGGCGGGTGCTGCGCGAGATTTTCAGCTTCAGGCCGACGGGCAGGGGGACCGATATCGGTACGGCGGTGGGGTTTCTGGGGCGCGTATGCCGCAAACAGAGCGTCAGTTTCCTCATCTCCGATTTCATCGTCCCCGCCATGGACGATGCCCTGCGGCGACGGCTGCGCTCCGGCGGGCGCCGCCATGAGCTCATCGCCCTGATGGTGTCCGATCCCGGAGAAGTAGTGCTGCCGCGGGGCGGACTCGTCGCTCTGGCGGACCTGGAGAGCGGCCGGCAGCTCACCTTCGACGCTGCCGATCCCCGCAGTCGCGCCGCATTCGCGCGCCTTCAGCAGGACGCCCGCAGGGCCACCAAGGACCAACTGGCCAGCCTCAAGATGGACACAGTGGATCTGAGCACCGCGGGGGACGCGGCCGATGCCCTAGTTCGCTACTTTCGCATACGGGAGCGTCGCAAACGATGAAAGGGGCTTTGCACATAGAACGACTCGCGCCGCCGCTGGCGCTGCTCCTCTGGCTGATGCCGGCGACGATCTGCGCCGGTGCCCAACCACCGGCACCGGTTGCCGCCAGCATAGGGTCGAACCAACCAATCCTCGATTCGACGGGGCCGGGGAGTGCCGAGGGCACCCCCCCGGGCTATGACCCCGGCACCGCCAGCGCGGACGCGATGGCCGATATCCACGACATCAAACCCATCATCGCCCCCAACGCTTTCCCGTGGAAGGCCGTCTGGCTCACCGGTTCGGCGTTGCTGCTGCTCGTGCTCCTGATGCTGGGCCGCCACCTGCTGCAAAAGCGGCGAGGGGCGGAGGAGATTCCCACCCTCACGCCGGAGCTGTCACCCGAAGAGAATGCCCGACTGGCCTTAAACGCCCTGGAGGGCGACCGTCTCGCCGATGGCCGCCGGTTTTATTTTCGCCTCTCGGAGATCCTGCGCCGCTATCTGCTCGAACGCTACGCCATCGGTGCCCCCGAGATGACGCCCGAGGAACTTCGGCCGCTGGTGGCGCATCTCGACCTGCCCACCGGACAATTGAACCTCCTGGATCAGTTCTGGTCGCGCAGCGAGCCCATCAAATTTGCCGGCCGACCGGCTCAGGAGGCCCATATGGCCGAAGATCTCGCCCATGTACGCCACTTCGTCACGGTGACCACAGACGCTTTGGCCGCGCCGGCGCACCGGGAGAGGGCGGTCTGATCCATGTTTCGATTCGCCTCTCCCACCGCATTACTGCTCCTGGGATTATTGCCCCTGATGGTCTGGTGGCGCAGCCGACAGCCGGGGGCGGCCCTGGACCACTCCGGCCTGACCGCCGTGGTCGGGCTCAGGCCCACCCTGGCCGTCCGCCTGTGCCGGGTCCTCCCCTGGCTCAAATGGCTGGCCCTCGTGCTCATGGTGGTTGCCTTGGCGCGGCCCCAGTGGGGGGTTCGGCAGACCACGATTCTCAGCGAGGGGATCAATATCGTCTTGGCGGTCGATCTGTCCGAGAGCATGGCCGCGCTGGACTTTAAGGCCGAAGGCAAGGTGGTCAACCGCCTGGCGGCGGTCAAAGCGGTGGTGGCCGAATTTATCGCCAGCCGCGCCGCCGAGCGCAGCGGCGACCGCATCGGCATGGTGGTCTTCGGTTCCCAGGCGTACACCCAGCTGCCCCTGACCCGGGATTACGACACCCTGTTGCGGGTGCTCGATCGGCTGGAGATCGGAGCGGCCGGCAAAAGCACAGCCATCGGGGATGCTTTGGGGATCAGCGTCAAACGCCTGGCCGATATCGCCAGCGAAGCCAACCTCATTGTGCTTCTCACCGACGGCCGTAGCAACAGCGGCAGTCTCAGCCCGCAAGCCGCCGCTCAAGCGGCCAAGGCCAAGGGGGTAAAGGTCTATACGATCGGCGTGGGATCGCGGGGCAAGGTTCCGTTCCGGGTGCAAAGCCCCTTGTTCGGGGAGCGCATCGTCTACCAACGGGTGGATATCGACGAGAACGCCCTCGCGGCCATTGCCGCGGCAACCGATGGATTGTACTTCCGGGCCGAAGATACCGAGGGCTTGCGCAAGATCTACGCCACCATCGACGAGATGGAGACGACCGAGGTGGAGCTGAAGACCTATGACCAGTACAATGATCTCTACCGATACCTGCTCTTGCCGGCCCTGTGTGTGTTGATCCTCTGGACCGTGCTGGTCAACACCCGCTTTCTGGAGGTCCCGTGAAATTCGCCCAGGCCCCCATGCTCTACCTCATCTGGCTGGTCCCGCTGGCGGCCGGTCTCTTCTGGTACGGTCAACAGCGCCGTCAGCGGGTGCTGAAACGTTTCGCCAAACCGCCGGGGCTGGCCGTCATCCTGCCAAAGGCCCTGCCGCGCCGGGGGACACGGGCCATCCTGGCGCTGCTCGTCCTCACCCTAGTGGCCATCGCCATGGCCGGACCCCAATACGGCTACCGCTGGCGGGAAGTGGAACGCCGCGGCGTGGACCTGGTGATCGCCCTGGACTGCTCCCGCAGCATGCTGGCACAAGACATCGCGCCGACCCGCCTGGACCGCGCCAAGCGGGAGATCATCGATCTGTTGGGCATGCTGGAGGGGGACCGGGTGGGGCTGGTGGCGTTTGCCGGCACCGCCTTTTTGCAGTGTCCTCTCACCGTGGATTACGCCGCCTTTCACCTCTTCTTGAACCACCTGGGACCCGACTTTCTGCCCGTGGGCGGTACCGATCTCGCCGCCGCCCTGACCGTCGCCACAGAGAGCTTCGATCCTGAAGTGGCCAGCGACAAAGCCGTGATCCTCATAACCGACGGCGGGCATACCGCTCCGGGAGACCTGCAGGCCGCACTGGCATCCGCGACGGCATCCAAGATAAAGCTCTTCTGTATTGGCGTGGGCGGCGAGGGAGGGGTGCCCATTCCGGCAGCCGGCGGCGGCTTCAAGAAAGATCGCAGCGGCAAGATCGTGCTTTCTCGTCTGGACGAGACGGGGCTCAAGCAGATGGCGCTGGCCACCGGCGGGGGATATGTACGATCGGTTGCCGGCGACATGGACCTGGACGCCGTGTATCGACAGCAGATTCGCAAGGAGATGACGTCCCGGACCCTCACCACCCGTCGGCGGCAGGTATGGGAGGACCGTTACCAATGGATCCTCGGACTGGCCCTGGCGCTGTTGGTGACCGAGATGCTCCTGCCTGCCCGCAGACGGCCGCAGACGGGTGGTGTGCTCGTCATCGTCCTGGCGGCCGGCGCCCTGTGGCTGCCCCCGCAGAGTTGGGCAGCGGACGCCAAGGAGGCGATCGAGAAGTATGCGACCGGTGACTACGCGACCGCCTTGAAGGGCTTTATCGATCAGCAGTTGAGGGATCCGGATAACCCTGAGGTGCTTTACAACGTCGGCAACGCCTACTATAAAACCGGAGACTTCGCCGCCGCCGGCCAACACTATGCGGACGCCCTCGATCAGCTGACCGACACCGCCGCCGCCGATCTGGCGGCCCGGCTGCACTACAACTTGGGCAACGCCCAATACAGGGGCGGTCAGTACGCTCAGGCCATCGCGAGTTATGAACGCGCTCTCGCACTCAATCCCGACGATATTCAGGCCAAGGAGAACCTTGAATATGTCAAACGGGTGATGGCGCAGCCACCACCGCCCAACCAGGATCAGGCTGGGCAGGGGCAAAACGCGCAGCCGCCGCAAGAGCAGGACGCACAGCAGCGCAGCGAGAGGGATCCGGCCTCAGGCGAACAGAAGGCGGATGCCGCCGCGGGCCCAGACCGTTCGTCCCAGGACGCCCAAGGGGAGCAGGACCAGCCGAGCAGCGGTGGTACGAACCAGGATGCCCCCCAAAGGACGGCGGGCAGCAAATTTGGCGAGCAGATGGACAATGCCGACGAACGGCAGGCGGACGCGGCCGAGCCCCCGTCCAGGGGCGCAGAAGACCCATCCGGGCCCGCCCCCTCCCAGCCGGCGGCGCCGGAGATCGATCCCCGATTGGCCGAGCAGATGCTCAACCGGCTGGAGGACCAACCGGGCAGGGCCATGATACCCGCTTACCAAGGTCGCAAAGTGGAGAAGGACTGGTGAAGCCGATGCGCCTGCTCATAGGCGCCCTGCTCCTGCTGATGGGTGCTTGGGGAGGAACCGGCCACGCTGACGCCGCAGAGGGCGGCATCACGGTGAGGGCGCTGGTGGACCGCAACCAGGTCCAACCCGGAGAGAGCCTGCGTCTCAGGGTGGTGGTCGGCGGAGAAGATGGCGTCGTGGACCTGTCTCCGCTCACCGACTTCGAGATCCACAGTCAGGGCACCGCTACCCAGATCTCCATGATCAATCGGCGGACCACCCGCGAAGTGACCCACACCTACCAGCTCATTCCACGCAGGACCGGATCCCTGACCATCCCCGCCCTGACAGTGGACGTGAACGGCACCCGCCTGCGCACCCAGCCAATTCAGATCACGGTGGCCGCGCGAACCGATACTACCGAGAGCGCCCAGGATATCTTCGTGGAGGTCGACCTCTCCGAGGATCAGCCATATGTGGGGCAGCAAATTCGCTACACCTTCACCCTCTATCAAGGGGTTCAAATCACCGACGGACGCCTGGAGCAACCCGATTTCAGCGGGTTCGAGGCCCACGAGTTTGAGGAGCGCCCCACGCGCCGCACCGTGGTTAGCGGGCGGGAATATCTGGTGACCGAAGTGGTCTACCTCCTGATTCCCCTGGCGCCCGGGCCTGTCACCATCGCGCCGGCGCGGCTCAGTTTCGGGTTGGTGCAACGACATCGGCGCAAACGCTCGGGCAGCCTGGATGACTTTTTTAACGACAACTTCTTCAGCTTCAGCCGCACCCAGGTAGAGCCACGCCTGCTCACCAGCAAAGCGCTCCAGGTATCCGTGCGGCCCCTGCCCGCCTATAGGGGCGATGGCGTCTTCTCCGGCTTGGTGGGCCAATTCAGCTTGCGACGCGAGGTGGCCCAGACAGCTCTGACAGTGGGCGAATCCACCACGCTGACCGTGCGCATCAGCGGACGCGGCAATATTCGTGACGCTGTCGCCCCGCCCCTGGCGATACCCCAGGACTTCAAGACGTATACGGACACGCCATCGGCGGAGATTCAGATGGATGGCCGCGGGTTCAGCGGCAACAAGATTTTCCGCACCGCCCTGGTACCGGTGACCACGGGCACATTTCAATTGCCCGAAAGTCGCCTGGTCTACTTTGACCCCTTCGCGGAGGCGTTCCGGGAGGTCCGCACCGACGTCATCGAGCTGGCCGTCACCGCAGGCGAACCCGGAACGGAGACCACTGTGGCCGTCATGGCAACACCGGGCCAGCAGACCGACGGGAACAAACAGAAGGTCGCCTTCACCGGAAAAGACATCCTGCCCCTCAAGGAGGGTCTCGATGCGCTGAAGCCATCGCCGCGCCTGGGCCGCCACCTGTTTTGGGCACTGCTCCTGCTGCCAGCCCTGGGATTCGCCCTTCTAGGCGGCGCCATGCGACTGCTCAAACCCGCTGCCGACGGACGTTCGCGCATGCGACGCGAGGCCCGCCAGGCGCTGCGCTCGGCCGCCGCGAACGCCCCTGCCGACCGGTTTCTCACCGCACTACGGCGGGCATTGGTGGCGGCCGTCATGGGGGCGACCGGCGGCAGCGGAGCGGCCCTTACAGCCAGTGAAGTTGAGCTGCGACTGGAGCAGGGCGGCTTCTCTGGCGAGACGGCCGGCGAGGCGGCTCGCCTGCTGGAAGAGATCGATGGCTACCACTACAGCGGCGCATCACTTGGGGATGATGCCCGCGAGGATCTGCGCCGACGGCTGGGATCCCTCATCAAGAAGGTCTTCAGATGAGAAACCGTTTCCTGGCACATACCCTCCTATTGCTGGCGCCGATGCTTCTGCTGGCCGTCATGCCCTTGAGGATATCGGCCGAGGCGCCTCAGGCAGCCCAGCTCTTCGTGGAGGGTCTGACGGCCTACAAAAAAGGGGACTATGACACGGCCATACAGCGCTTCCAGCGGCTGGCGGAGAGCGGATTGTCCAGCGGTGATCTCTACTACAATCTGGGCAACGCCTACCTAAAGGCCGACCGTCTGGGGCATGCCGTCTGGTGGTATGAAAAGGCCCAGCGCCTCATCCCCGGAGATCCGGATCTGAATTTCAACCGCCAGTATGCCCGCAGCTTGATGAAGGACCAGCCCGAAACGGCGACACAGCCCTTGGCCAAGGTGCTCTTCTTCTGGCGCTACCAGCTCCACACCACCCAGATCGAGTGGTTGGCGGTGGGTTTCAATCTCGCCTTCTGGTGCACCCTGATGGTCCGACGTCTGCTGGGCCGGCGCCCTTACCGGCCCTGGCTCCTCACACTGGCGCTGCCGGCCCTTCTGTTCACCGCCACGGCGGCCTACAGTCACTATGCAGACCGCTACCATCAGCAGGCCATCGTCCTGCCCGAACAGCTCTCCGTGCGAGCCGGCCGCACGCCTGGCGCCACCGAGCTCTTTGTCCTCCACGCCGGCACCAGGGTGGCGGTGCAAGCCCGCCAGGGAGATCACCTGCGCATCGCCTTCGGTCGCGACAAGATCGGCTGGGTCCCCGCTTCCGAGGTGGGCCCCATTTGAGCTGTTTAAAAAGGGTAAATTATTTCTTATTTCTGGTATAATGATCCATAATTATGTGGAATTAATTACCGACACCGTCTCCGACCTGGCGCTTACATAGCCAAAAATTATTTAAATTTAGATGGTTACGACCTTAGTAGGAATCGAGCACGGATTTTGCTATAGTATCGCCATCGACCCTGACGCCCACCACCTTCCCCGCATCCAAGGTGAGGCGCACTACACCTCAAGGCTGCCGGCGTTGACGCGGCCCGCCGTTTCCGACATTGAATGTGCACCGACGGCGCATTCCGAAAATGCGCTGCCAAGGAAAGTGTGAGACAGATGCCAACGACACTCCCATCGTACCGCCACCGTTGGTCGGTCCTGCTGGCCCTGTTGCTGACAGTGACCGCCCTCTCCTGCGCCGGCAATCCGGAAGGTTCCGAGACACCGGGCCGCGCCATCCAGCCCGACGTGACCTTCAACGCCAGCGAGGATGCCGTCCTCACCGTGGCCGCCGAGAATGGCGTGCTCGTCCAGATCGAAGAAGCCGATCCCGATACCTGGGCCGTCACCTCGACCGGCGTCCTTACCAGCGATGAGGAGGGCAGCGTCGAGATGCAGAGTGACGGGTCCTTCGTCTACACGCCGGCGGAGGATTTCGAGGGCCCAGACTATTTGACCATCAATGTGGCCAGCGACACCGGCGGCGAAGGGGATTACATCATCCTCTTCGAGGTGGCGGGCAGCAACGATCCGCCGACCGCGAACAACGACGAGACCACCACCGACGAGGACGCAGCCGTCACCATCTCGCCTTTGGGTAACGATACGGAACTCGACCTCAACGACAGCATACGTCTCGTGTCGGTGACCCAGCCCGGAAACGGCGAAGTAACCGCCGACGATGACACCGGCGAAGTCACCTATACGCCGGCGGCCGACTATTTCGGCGAAGACAGCTTCACCTACGTCATCACCGACACCGCCGGTGAGGAATCATCGGCCACCGTCACCGTCACCGTCGCCCCGGTGAACGATGCGCCGGTGGCGATCGCAGACAATTATGGCGGCAATGAGGACCAGGCCATCACCGTCGCAGCGGCGACAGGGGTGCTCAGCAATGACGAGGATGTTGACGATGCCCAGGCCGATCTGGCCGCCACCGCCGGCACCTTGACCACCGCGCAGGGCGGATCGGTGGAGATGCAGGCCAACGGCGGCTTCACCTACACCCCGGTGCCAAACTTCAACGGCAGCGACAGTTTCACCTACGCGTTGACGGATGCCGCCGGCGCGTCGGCCCAGGGGACCGTCTCCTTGACGGTGGACAGCGTCAACGACGCCCCCACGGCGGTTAACGACAGCTACAGCTCTGAGGAGGACACCACTCTGGGGATCGCGGCCGCCCAGGGTCTGCTGATCAACGATTCCGATATCGACAACGACGACCTGGAGGTGGTCACGGAAACCGTTGCCACCGTCCAGGGCGGCTCGGCGACCTTGGGCGCCGACGGCGGATTCAGCTACACGCCGGCCAATGATTTCTTCGGTTCGGACAGTTTTGAGTATACGGTCAAGGACGGCCGCGGCGGCCTCACCCCCGCCACCGTCAGCCTCAGCGTATCCGGCCTGCCAGACCCACCCGTGGGCGTCGATGATCTCAACATTCAGGTAGAAGAAGACGAGGCGGCCGTCATCGACGTGCTCGCCAACGACTTCGACGTGGACGGGGATTCACTGACCATCAGTTCGGCGGAAAACGGCGATTTCGGGCGGGTGACGATCAACAGTGGCCGCCGGACCATAACCTACACCCCCGATGACGACTTCGAGGGGACGGACAGCTTCAGCTACCGCGTCTCCGACGGCGACCGCGAGGACAGGGCCACGGTAACGGTGACGGTCAATAGCGTGAACGACCCGCCCACGGCAGTGGACGACACGGCCGCCACCCAGGAGGAAACCCCCGTCGCCATTAACGTGGTGGATAACGACGTCGACCTGGATCAGGGCGAGAACCTGACCGTTCAATCGGTGGATACCGTTGGCGCCAACGGCAGCGTGGCCATCAACCCCAACAACAGGAGCGTGACCTATACGCCCAATGACGACTTTGTCGGCACCGACCGTTTCACCTACGTCGTTCAGGACCGGGACGGCGCCACCGACACCGCCACCGTCACCGTCACGGTGACCAACGTCGCGCCGGTGGCCAGCAACGACACCCTCGGTACTATCAGTATCGGCGGGTTCGTACAGATCAACGTCATGGACAACGACAGCGACGGCGAGCAATTGATTCCCTGGAACGGATCCAGCGGCACCCGCGTGACCCAGGTCACCTACGGGACCGACAGCTTTACTATTCCGACCAATCTGAACGACGTCACCATCACCGTGATCTGCGGAACCGTCCTCGTCTCGGCCGATGGTGAGATGTCGCTGAACCGTACCGGTTTCTTCGGCTGCCCCCTCAGTGACAGCCTTACCTACAGCATCGCGGACAGCGTCGGCGCGACCTCGGCGAATGCCACGGTGTTGTGGGGCTACAGCATCTTCAGCGACGATGCCACCACCCTCTCCAGTTCGCCCGGCTACCAGACGGACGAGGACCTCTCCCTGAGCGTGAACGCCAACAATGGCGTGCTGTCCGCGGCGGGGTCGGTATGGTCCGTGAACAGCACGGGAACGGTGGAGACCCTTTTCGGCGGCAGCGCCACCGTCAATGGGAATGGCGGCTTCAGCTATACGCCGCCCCCCAACTTCAGCGGTAGCGACAGCTTCGGCTTCTCCGCAACTGGCAACAATCCGCCGGCGGCAGGGCGGGCCGTGGTGACGGTGGATCCCGTCAACGACGCGCCGCTGGCCCAAGCCGACCGCTACGCCGTCGCC
>JAAUYD010132047.1_pt1 | contig 72572 bp, 58 predicted proteins | sample 7278101 | NCBI WGS metagenome assembly JAAUYD01 (sample SAMN14350128, study PRJNA611818) | marine sediment metagenome | isolation source: surface marine sediment (0.6m) | place: French Polynesia: Moorea | collected 2018-08
CTAACCCCCTTTTTCAAGGGGGAGATCCTTTACCCGGCATAAAAATAGCAAAAATCGCGACATTTGCCCTTAACCGAATGCCATTGTGAAAAAGGGGGCCGGGGGGATTTCATCATTTCCCCTGGCATTGTGAGGTGACAAAATCCCCCTACCCCCCTTTTTCAAGGGGGAATTTGCTAACCTCGCCCGACAAATTTCGTTTAACATGGCACTACGCTGGCATTACGCGTCGAAGTACCGGTACCAGACGTTCATGCTCTCTAGACCGCCCGAGATGTTGGTGTTGTTCACGAGGGTGCCTGCCAAATCATAGCCGCACCGGCTAAAGGTGAGGTTCATGCCCGCTGATAAGGATCGGGCAATGGTAAATGCCAGCGAAATCCCCTGTTCTTTTGCTGTGTTATCCATTGACGTCAACAGTCGACGCGCCAGTCCGAGGCCTCGAAAGGCCGGATCTGTTGCAAAATCAGTCATCTCCAACATGGTTCCGCCTTCAGCGGGCTCTGCTGCGGATACGGCTGCGATGGTGCCGGCTGCATCTCGTATCGTGAAATACGTAACCCCACTGTTCATGGACTGGGCGATGAAGGCAGGGTCGTGTATGGGAAAGGGGTAGCTGTCAAAAACAATCCCATAGAGTTGCGCAATTGCGTTGGCGTCTTCGATACAACCGGGCTGCTGGCGCAGGTGTGAGGGTAGGGGAGGGGGGTCAGGTCCTCTTTTACGGTCAGCGCGCACCAACGCCAGTACGCCAGTCACTTCACCTGCACGCTGCTCTATTTGGCGCATGGGATCACAGAACCGGGAAACAAACACCAGCCCCCCACAGCCAGGCCCCAGTGGGATTTGGGCCTCGACCCTGTAACCCCGGTCGGTAAACCAAGACACAGCGGCTGGCGGGACTTTGGCAAAAATCTTGGCTCTCCCCCCTTGTTCGGCCAGGCGATCCAGCTGCGTCACAATGCCCGGGCCGTCTTTGGGAGAGAGATGCATCAGGTATACCCGGTCGTTGTGGGGGCCGTGCTGTATCGTGGAGCCCCCAATGGTCTCGATCACATCTCTCATGCAGACGCCTCGCTGCCACGGCCCTGGTCAGGCAAGGCCAAAGAAAGGCAGACAAAGACGATGCCAGATGCTGCGATGCCCAGTGCAGCGGCTGGCAAATAGGTCGGCAGATCAGGTGCGGTGAGTAGCAACGTAAGGGTTAGCCCGCCGCCTACCACCATCGCGCCAAAGGCACCGGCATTGCTGGCGCGTGGCCAGAAATAGGCGCCCAAGGTTGGGACAAAGAGACCGGATACCAGGAATTCATAGGCGTACAAAATACCGTCCAGGACTTGGTCGAACTGACTTGCCAGGAGCATCGCAATGGCACCGGCCACCAGGGTGACTCCCTGGGAAAGGCGGATCAAGGCGCGCGCTGAAGCGCCCTTCCAGAGATACCGCTCGATCAGATCGTTCACGATGTTGCTCGAAGAAGCGAGCAGACAACTATCCGCCGTGGACATAATGGCTGAGAAGTAAGCAGCTACCACGATACCTGCAACGCCTAGGGGTAGGACTTGGGCGATGAGCATGGGCAATGCTGTTTCTTTTTCCGAAAGGGGGAGATCTGGATAAATCGCCCGGGCACAGATGCCCAAAAAGACCCCCACAAAGGCCATCACCGGGTACTCAAAAAGTCCGGCAATATACCATGCCCGGCGGGCTTGTTTTGCATCCCGGCACGCGTACATCCGCTGGTACAGGGTCATGGCCACGACCCAAATCGGCAGGATCGCCACTGCCCACCGCACGAGCTCAGCAACGGTGACATTGGTCAGGTCAAAATGGGCCGGACCGACGCATTCAAAGAGGCGGTTGAATCCACCTATCTCGCGCAATGCAAAGGGGATCGCCAAGAAGATCAGCCCGCCGAGCAGGATGATCCACTGAATGGTATCGGTGTAGATGACCGCCTTGAGGCCTCCGAGTACGGTGTAGACGATCATGACCGCGCCGATGACCAGGATACCGAACGAGACCGGATCCATTCCCACATGAACATCGGCGAGGATCGTGGCTGACGCCAACTTGGCCCCGGCCAGTACTTGGCCGCCGGTGAATCCCAGGTATCCCCCGGCAGAGATGATCCCAGCAACGAGGGCAACGGCACTGCCGTATCGATGGCGGAGAAAGTCAGGATAGGTCATCATGTTGTGGCGCGCGTCAACGGCCTTGATGCGGGGGATGATGAACACGGCCGAGAGCCAGGCGCCGACCAGGCCGGTAAACAGCATCCAACTGCCGGCAAGACCGATGGCAAAGCCCAGACCACCCAAGCCAATGGAAAATCCACCGCCCACATCTGTGGCAACTATCGACAGGCCGACGTGAAAGGCCGGTATCTTTCGTCCGCCCACGTAATAATCCTCGGCATTTTTGTTCTTTTTGAGGAAATAGATACCGATGCCCAGCACACCAGCCAGGTAGAGGGCAAACAGGACAAAGTCTAGACCAGACAATACTAGCCTCTGCGGACGATCCGTTCGTTGTTTTCAGGGGTGAGCGAGATGGTGGTGTCCCAATCGGCCAGGAGCTTCTCAATGCCCACGGCCTTGTCTTCTTCTGCATCTTCAAGCTTGAGGTGGAGCTGGCATTCTTTGCAATCTCGCTCGCAAAAGATTGCTTCGTAGGATTCTGGCTCCTCATATGTCGCGATGACCCCTTCGTAATTCCGAAGCACCACTTTGTTCGTAGACCAAGAGACCAGGTAATTGGGGATGAGCGGGACCTTGCCCCCGCCTCCAGGGGTGTCGATCACATAGGTGGGAACGGCAAATCCACTGGTATGGCCGATCAGGCTCTCCATGATCTCAATACCCTTGCCCACAGGCGTTCGAAAGTGGCTGAGCCCTTCTGAAAGGTCGCACTGGTAGATGTAATAGGGCCGGACGCGGTTCATAACGAGCTTGTGAACCAGGCTTCGGACAATGCGAGGACAGTCATTAATGCCGGCCAGCAGTACGGACTGATTTCCCAGAGGGATACCCGCGTCTGCGAGCTTTGCCAGCGCGGCTTTGGACGAGCTTGTGATTTCTCGGGGGTGGTTGAAATGGGTATTGATCCACACTGGGTGATGTTGCTTGAGTACGTCGATGAGGCCACTGGTTATGCGATAGGGCAGCACCACCGGCGTCCGGGTGCCGATGCGCACGACTTCTACGTGTGGGATGGATTGAAGTTCGCCCAAGAGCCAGTCGAGCCGCTCATCTGACAGCAGGAACGGATCCCCTCCGGACACCACCACATCCCGAACCGTGGGGGACTTTCGGATATAATCAATCCCTTTGCTGAGCTGTTCCTTGGACGGGATTTCATCCTTATCGCCCACCTTTCGCTTGCGGGTGCAAAAGCGGCAGTACATGGCGCACATGTTGCTCGCGTGAAAGAGCACCCGGTCTGGATAGCGGTAAGTGATGCCCGGCACAGGGGAGTCCAAGTCCTCGGCCAGGGGATCCCGCATATCCCGGCGTTCCAAACTCAATTCTCGAATCGACGGAAACGCCTGTCGAAATACAGGGCAGTTGCCAATATCCCGGGTGTCGATGAGTGACAGGTAGTATGGGGTGACACTCATTGGAAAGCGCTTGACAGTATTTCTGAAGGCCTTGCGGTCCTCATCTGGCAGGCGGATGCCGAGGAGCCGTTCTGCAGTATCCAAGTCCCGAATCGCGTTGCGCAGTTGCCAGCGCCAATCTTTCCAGTGCAGTAGGTTCGAATCTTCGTCGATTCGCGCTGCAATTGCTTGCTGCTTCATGGTGTACACGGTCATAGAGGAACCTTTCGATTGTGAGTATTCATTGTTTGAGCCTGGGGAGGAACTATCGCTTCAATTGCATTCCCGTTCATCAGTGCGATTAACACTTGCTCCATCACAAGCATGTCCGCCATTTTGCCCCCTCGTGCCTTTACCACTTAACACACGAGCGAAAACAAGGCAAATGACCGGGGGTCGGTCGGCCCCCTCCCAACCCTCTACTGGTGGACGTTCGGAGGTTGGGGGAGGTAGTAATGCACCCGTCGGTCGAGCACTGGGATTGACAATTCTTAGCAATGATATATACTGGTATATACTTTAAGTCTGCAGGAGATATTTCATGGAGGCTACGGCAAAACTGTTCAACAATGGCAGGTCCCAAGCTGTACGGCTGCCCAAGGCGTTTCGGTTCAAGGGTACTGAGGTCAGGATTCGAAAGGAGGGAGACAAGGTCATATTGGAACCCATCGAGCGACGCAGTTGGCCTGCGGGATTCTGGAATGCGTTCGAGCCAGATCCTGACTTTGAAGTGCCTGAGCCACTCGATTCAGAAAGTGTTAGCCTAGATTAAAACAGTCAAAATGTATCTACTCGATACGAATATTCTCAGCTACTGGATGCGCGGTGACGAGGCCTTGATCGCCCGAATCAAACGCTACTCTCCCTCTGATTTGGCGTTTACTGCTATCAGTTTGGCTGAGATTCAATACGGAATTGAGAAATCCCCAGTGAAAAAAAGGGTGCGAACCGCCAAACTACAAGCCATAGCAGCACAACTCGACATCTACCCGTTCGATAAGATTGCCGCGCCGCACTATGCTGATATCAGGGCTCAACTTGAGAAAGCCGGCCAGCCCATAAGCGAAAGAGACACCCAAATCGCCGCTATTGCCAGGGCAAATAAGTTGACTATCGTTACCCACAATACCAGGGAATTCACTCTAATCCCTAGATTGGAAGTGCAGGATTGGGCGCCATGCGACGGGAGCACCTACTGAGATAGGTTCTTAACCGTCAGCTTTCGGTATCTCCGATTTTATCCATTAGGCCGTCAAGGGTAGTGCGGGTTGCTTTTAACTTGTCCATGTTGGTGGTTACTGTGGCAACGGAAGTACTCAAATAATCCGCAGCTGTCTTTAGCTGGCTAATAGCGGCAACGACCTCGTGGACAGTGGATTTTTGTTTTTGAGATGCATCTGCGATGACATCCACCTGGCGCGATGCTTCGCCAAAGGCGCTGGAGATGCCTGCAATCGCTGCCTCCACTGTACTGAGGTGGCCGACTTGATTGCGGATTAAGCGCGCGGTTTCCTGCGTGCTTGATGCACTGCCGTGGGCTTTGCGGCGGATGCTCTCCAATAACCGGTGGCTGCGCACCACATGGGCTTCGATGACTTGAATCATCGCGCGGAGCTCATTTGCAATGACTCGAAATCCCTTGCCTTTTTTACCAGCGTGGACCGCCTGAACCGCCGCGTTAATGGCCAGGATATTAATTTGTTGGGCGATTTCTTGGATAAAGGTGAGGATCTCCTCTGTGCTGCCAATTTCTTTAGAGAGGTCGCTGATTTCCGTTTCCAGGTGTTCCATGATCGGCATTGTTTTAGAAAAACCTTCGGCGACATGCTTTAAGTTGTTTGCGCTGGTCATGGCTGAAGTGTTTGTTTTTTCTGCGATATCGCGACTTTGAAGTGCGGCAGTGGTCATAGCATCTGCGGCATTCCGGACGTTTTCAATCGAGTTGCTCACACTCTTGGCTGTGGATGCCTGCTCAGCTGCCTGGGCAGCTACGCTCTCGGAAACAGTCGCGAGCTCGGCTACCACGTTCTGAATTTCCGGTTGTACCCCTTTGATGGTCGTAAGGAGAGCGGCTTGCCGCAGGCCCGTGGCCTCGGTCAGGTCAAAGAGATTGATGAATTTGTCCCTCAGCATCATGGCTGCGGCGATAATGATCAAAACGAACCCGTACTCGACCAGGTAAACCGAGCTATAGACGGCTTCAGTGACCAAGATGTCGTTTAAACAGCAGACAAAAAAAAGACCGAGCGCAATCACCAGATACTTCAAGTGGCGCTCTCCCTTTCGATATTGCCGGTAAAACCGATAAAATCCATACGCTATAACAACAAAAATCGTGATAAAGAGGAGGGCAGCGCCGTCTCCGAGCTTGCATTCCATGTAGGTGAGCCCGAGCCACTCGATGTGTTTGACTTCTGGTTTGCTTAAATCAACGCCTAGGGTCGTAAACTGATTGAGTAGAATAAGCACCCCTAGGAAGATGCCCAACCCTATTAATTTCTTGCGGACTTTTAACTTGAAGGTGTTAGTGGCATACCAAGTGGTCGTGTATGTAATGAAGGCTGACGAAATGAGTTGGCCTTGCTGCCAGTGGCCACCCGCTATTGCCGTTTCAGCCCCATACAATCCAGCAGCGCAAAAATCGTATGCTGCCACGGAAAAGCACGCGGCGGCAAAGGATCGATTTTCCTTTTCCATCGGGCGTTTCAGATAGAGCATCAAATGGTAGATACCCACCCATACTGCCACAGCAGAGCACATATAGGCGAGAATGGTAGTCCAATACATCATTACTTAATGTAATACGTCAATCGATACGATATCTTTAAAGGCAAGTGTATCACCTCGTTGCTGGGAATCCACTCGGACTAGATATTAAAAAGCGTTTCGATATTGGCGATTAGGTCCTGGCAGGTATCGTCGTCTGCTACGCGGACGCCCTCGGCTTTGCTTTCATCGTCGTGGGGGGTTACGATCGCGCCATTGGAGAAATTTATCACGTGGCCGCCGCCGATCCCTTCGAAACCGACCACGACCTGTTCGTTTCCAAATTTGTGCGGGCCTAGCAGCCTTCCGTTGCTTTCTAATTGAGCGTCAATCTGCGTCCAGAATCGCTGGACAAGAAAGAGGTCGGCGTCGACATAGGGGTCCATCTTGTAATGCACGGTGAGACCTGGTTTGCCGTCATTATCTCCATCGATGACCCTATCGTCGGTTGCCATGGAGTTGGGTGCCGGCAGTGGATCATTCTCAATATCGTCAAACCCGTCCCGATTAAGTCCTGCCAGATCCCACACTTTGGGCTGGGTAAAGTGGTTGTCTTCAAATGTTAACGCCCGGTCGACCAGAGGAATCGCCTCGAAAAAACCCTCAGGGATGGTCATTTCTGATTCGCTGTCAGATTCATTGGCGATGAAGCATAATTCAGCTTGGCCATTATAGGTATTTATCCCAGTCTCTGTGATGCCTAGCATCAAGTAGAGTCTCGCCGTACTTTTAACTTCTCCCACAGGTTCGTTGTACTGGGTCGTGGCGACTTGTTTTAGCTGAAATGCCCACTTTCCAGGCAACGGGTCCCCAGCGGTATCTGTTCCTGTATCTGTATCTGAGGCTGTATCAGCCTCCGTATCCGTATCCGTATCGCTATCAGCGTCTCCGTCAGTGTCCGTATCCCCATCCGTATCTGAGTCCCCATCAGAATCAGTATCAGCATCTCCGTCACTGTCTGCATCTGAATCAGATCCTACGCGCTCATCGGACCCGCCACAGCTCATATGGCTGAGCAGCAGTGTTGCTATTAAAACAGGCAGTAGTCGTATTGCCAAATACTGTATCATGCAGTGCCTCCACCAAAGACGTTTCAATGGATACTATAACGTTAGTTATTTTTTAGTACAACGGCAATATATTGAAAAATCACTTTCAGAGTTGGGTATCGCCGATTTTATCCATTAGGCCATCAAGGGTGCTGCGGGTTGCTTTTAACTTGTCCATGTTGGTTATGACCGTAGAAACGGAATTGTTTAGGTAATCCGTGGCTGTCTTTAGCTGGTCTATAGCTGCAGCCACCTCGTGGACAGTGGATTTTTGTTTTTGAGATGCGTCCGCGATGATGTCCACTTGGCGCAAAGCCTCGCCAAATGCACTGGAGATGCCCGCGATCCCAGTTTCCACCGTGCTGAGGTGGCCCACCTGATCCCGGATCAAATGCCCGGTCTCTCTTGTGTTTACTGCACCGCTGTGGGCTTTGCGGCGGATACTTTCCAATAATCGGTGGCTGCGCAACACATGGGCTTCGATGACTTGAATCATCCTGCGAAGCTCATTTGCAATTGATCGAAATCCTTTGCCTTTTTTGCCAGCGTAGACCGCCTGAACAGACGCGTTAACAGCGAGGATCTTTATTTGTTGGGCCATCTCTTGAATGAAGGTGAGGATCTCCTCTGTGCTACCGATTTCTTCTGACAGGTCGCCAATCTCCGTCTCCAAGTGATCCATAATCGGCATTGTCTTTGAAAAACCCTCTGCAACGTGCTTTAAGTTGCTTGCGCTGGTTGTGGCTGAAGCGTCTGTTTCTTCTGCAATATCGCGGCTTTGAAGTGCGGCAGTGGTCATAGCATCAGCGGCATTCCGGACGGTTTCAACCGAGTGGCCCACGCTCCTGGCTGTGAATGCTTGCTCACCTGCTTGGGCAGCCACGCTCTCGGAAACGGTCATGAGCTCGGCCACCACCTGTTGGATCTCTGGCTGTACCTCTTTGATGGTCGAAAGGAGCTCAGCCTGCTGATGGCGCGTGGTCTCGGTCAGGTCAAACAGGTCTATAAACTTATTCCTGAGCCCGAGAGTGACCGCGATGATGATCAAAATAAATGCATATTCGACCAAGTAGACCATGCTGTAGAGGTTTTCAGCGATGAGGATGTCGTTTACGCAAAAGGTGAAAAACAGGCCAAGGGCAACAACCAAGAATTTGAGGTGCTTTTCCCCTTGACGGTAGTGCTTCAAAGCGATGCGAAATCCATACGCCATGATAAAAAAAAGCATAAAGAAAAGGACGGTCGCGCCAAGGCCAAGGGAGCATTCCATATAGGTGAGCCCGAGCCACTCGATGTGTTTGATCTCTGGATGGTTCAGATCGACGCCCAGGGTTGTAAACTGGTTGAGTATGGAAATGACACCCAGGATGATGCCCATACCGATGAGCTTTTTGCGGGCCCTGACGCCAAACGCATCAAACACATACCATGCCGTGTTGAACGTAATAAGCGCCGAGGAAAAGATCTCTCCCTGCTGCCAGCGGCCGCCTGCTAAGGCCGTGTCAGCTCCATACAATCCAGCAGCGCAAAAATCGTACGCTGCAACAGAGAAGCACGCCATGGCAAAGGAGCGATTTTCCTTTTCCAGTGGCCGCTTTAGATAGAGCATCAAGTGATAGACGCCCACCCACACAGCCACGGCCGAGCACATATAAGCGAGAATGGTGGTCCAATACATCATTGTTATGGCAGTACTTGAATGTATCCGATATCATTAAAAGAATATCACTCCTTTGGCTGTTGAGCCAGTCAATCGATACTATGGGGATTGCGTGTGAATGAATGCCTAATGCGACAATACTGTCCTATTTTTTTACGAGGTCGCCGATTTCATCCATCAGGCCATCCAGGGTTTTCCGGGCCAATACCAATCTTTCCATGTTACTGATCACATTGGCGGCCGAGGTGCTCAGGTAATCCGCAGCGGTCTTTAGTTGGTCAACAGACGCAGCCACCTCGTGGATAGTTAACTTTTGTTTTTGAGAGGCCTCTGCAATGACATCCACATGACGGGATGCCTCTCCAAAAGCACTGGAGATACTTCCGATCGCGGCTTCGACGCTGCTGAGATGGGCCACCTGGTTGCCGATGAGGCGTGTGGTTTCCCGGGTGTTTACGGTGCTGCCATGGGCCTGGCGCCGGATATCAGTCAATAACCCGTGGCTGCGGGTCAAATAGTCCTCGATGACTTGAATCATCTCGCGGAGTTCAGTTGCAATGACCCGGAATCCCTTGCCTTTTTTTCCAGCGTGGACCGCCTGAATGCCCGCATTAATAGCGAGGATGTTGATCTGCTGGGCGATCTCCTGAATGAAAGTTAGTATTTCTTCGGTGTTACCTATTTTTGTTGCTAGATTACCGATTTCTGATTCCAGTTGTTCGATAATCGGCATTGTTTGGGAAAAGCGCTTTGCTACGTGTTTTAGGTTGTTTGCACTGGTAGTGGCTGAGGCATTTGTCTCTTCGGCAATATTCCGGCTTTGAATCGCAGCAGTGGACATCTCATCTGCGGTTTGCTTAACGCGCTCAATGGATGTGCCCACGTTGTTCGCCGTTATCGCGTGCTCAGAAGCCTGGGTGGCCACGCTTTGTGAGACCGCGGTGAGATCTGCCACGACGTGTTGGATTTCTGGCTGTACCTCCTTGATGGTCGTAAGGAGGGCGGCTTGTCGCTTGCCTGTCGCATCTGTTGCTTTGAATAGATCGGTAAACAATGTTTGAAGTCGGGCTGCCATGGCGACTAGGACAAAGAAGAACCCATACTCAATCAAATAGACAGAGGCGTATACGTTCTCACCCACCAGAATGTCGTTGACACACATTATGAAAAACAGACCGATCGAAATGACCACGAACTTTAAGTTTTTTTCTCCTTGGCGATAGTGCTTTAATACGGTGTAAAAAACATAGCTGATACAAAAAATGATAATGGCAAACAGGGCGGTCGTACCTTCGCCGAGCTTGCATTCATAGATGGTGAGCCCAAGCCAGTCGATGTGTTTGGTTGTTGGTATAGAGAAATCAACGCCGAGCGAGGTAAAGTGATTTACTATCGCGACGGTTCCCAGGATGATCCCAATACCAATCAGTCGCTTTCGCGCCTTGAACTTGAACGTATCGTTGATATAGGAGCCAATCGCGTAGGTGATAAGGGCAGCTGAAAACAGCTGCCCCTGCTGCCACCTCGCACCCTGTAGGTTTGTCGTTGATGCATACAACCCAGCAGAGCAAAAGTCATAGGCTGCCATGGCAAAGCAGAGCATGGCAAAGGAGTGATTGGCCCTGTCAATGGGTTGTTTAATGTAGAGCATCAGGTGATAGGCCCCGACCCACATCGCCACAGCAAAGCACATATAGGTGAGAGTGGTGGTCCAATACGTCATAATGGGTACGCAGTTTCTGTATAACTTTACTTATAAATTTAGCATAATTCTTAGGAACTACCTCAGAATGGCTCAGCGTGCTCGAGGCATCGAACCAGATTACGCTGCTTGAACCGTGGTTTGCCAATTTCGGCAAACGGATTGTAAAGTCGCCAAAGCTCTACTTCTGTGACTCGGGGCTTCTTTGCGATCTCCTCGGCGTGACTCAGGAGAACCTGCTTTCGAGTCCGTTTCTCGGGGCTATCTGGGAAGGATATGTATTCAGTGAATTGAGGAAGCTTCTCGATTTTTCAGACAGACCTCTTCATCTTTGGTTCTATCGTGACCAACAGCAAGTCGAGGTTGATTTTTTGCTACTTGGAGGATGGCTCGGAAGATTGATCGCGTGCAAATGGACCGAACTGCCAGGAAAGGCGGATGTCGGCAATATAAAAAAGGTTAAAAATATCGTAACAGAGAAAAAACTGCCCGATTTTGGGAGCACAAAGGCATGTTAGTCCTGGCTTTTTGCCCTGTTCTATATCAAAGGCCTCGATCCACCGTCGCAATGCTGATTCACTGATGCCTAGGTCTTTGGCTGCTTTGCCCACACTAAGACCTTGTCCCGCTCCGATTTTATCAGTAATTTCAAATGTTTGCCTTTGAGCAGGGAGCCATGTGCCGCTATTGTGCCGTACAGACTCAGCGCTAATAGTTGAATTCGTATCAACGGTCGCCTGTGCGCCAGGCATCCCAAGGGAGGCTATTAATCGCAGTTCAATCCAGCCATGACGGCATCGACAATATTGGAGCTGTCACTTGCAAGCGGCACGACCGTTCCCTCTAGCGAACCTGCAGCAGCGAGATCCTCGACGAGGATTTGATAACTCAATATCTCCCGAGTCGTTACTGCAAATATCGGTATAATTTCCTCAGCAGCAAGGGCACTGGCGACTTGATCAATGGTTGGATAATCCTCGTACAAATCGATTACGCCATCACCATTATTGCCTGAGGTACAGGGGCCTGCACTGACACAATCCCCGTTTTGGTGGTAACGTGCATCGGTCATCATAATGACATACCGTTTCGCAACGGCCGCATCTCGAAAACCCAGGCCACCGGGAATGTCAGCATGTGTTCCCGTGTGCATCAGACCCTCTATTTGAGATTCTGGATAGTCGCTTCCACTGCCCAGCCTTAATGAATTCACTGCATTGACAAAAGTTGTTTTATCACTTGTAAGGGGATAGTTGATTTTGAAGACATAGTCACTCGAGATCCCGAACGGTGCGTATGGTTTATCAATAAACGAAGCCACACCCAGTCTGATATCTACACCCTCAGCGATCAAACGATCGTATATCACTGGCGCCATTCTCTTTACATTTGGAAGATCATCCCTAAAAGACCCGGAAAGGTCGTGAAACAAAACAATATCCGCGGTCATTAGGCAGCATTCATAGATAGTTGGATCATCGTCATAACAATCGTCTTTACTACCCTCACAGGAATCTGGCGTAGTGTGACCGTCTCCGTCTTCATCAAGGGTTAGGCCTTCGTCCACCTCGCCGTCGCAGTTATTGTCCGCACTGTCACAGATCTCCGTAGCGCCCGGATAGATAGTTGCGTCACTGTCATCACAATCTGTGTTATCCTGGACGTACCCAACAGGCGGAACATCCCCCTTGCATACTAAGGAGACTATTGCTGTGTCATCGCCAAAACCGTCGCTGTCTGCGTCAGGATAATACTTAATGCCATCAAAATACGCGTAGAAATTGAGTTCACCATGGGACTCATGTGGATAGCCTTCGAGAGCCAACCAGTCCTCGATGCGAATCAATGTATCGTCTTTCCAGGCCAAGTCATAGACCCTGGCCCCAAGGTCAAAGCGTCCCCAGTCATGACAGGTAAGATCGAAGCAAGCATCATCTTCGACCTCTGTCTCCACCAGAGCCACTTCGCATCCCTCTGGTGCGATCAGTTCAAACTCTAAGGGATCGTTATCCACATCGGTGGCATTCATACAAATGCGCTCTGCCGATCCACAGACGAATTTTGACTCAACAAAGTACACCTCATCCAGATTTGGCTCGTGATTGATAGCCGCAATTGCGTCAATTGCACCTGGGTCAGAACCAGCGCATTGGATTATCAATAGTACTTCGGTAGTCTGTGCCTCTAACACCATTACATCCTCTTTCCAGGCAGGAGCACAAACCTCAGACGCTTTGCCCAATTCATTAAGAGGCTGCACATGAATATCGTAACATCCCGGGGTTAGGCTTTGGAATAAGTCGGCAAACAGGTGTCCACTCTCTTCCTCTAGTGGTGTATTCTGTAAATCGTAAATATTCCCCGGAATTAATTGATCTTCTAGGGGTCTAACAACAACGAGACTGCTGTCTGGTTTGCCGCACGAGGTAATGGTATAACGGATATTGGCAATGTCGGAGTCCTCGTCGACGATAGCCCCAGCTCGCAGTGCAGAACCCATTCCAGAGGCACCTGTTTCAAATGACTCACCTTGGTTACATGCTGCAATGAATACAATCGAAACTATTATAGCCAATATTAATAGCGCTTTTGATCTCATTTTTCTAATCCTTTGTTTTTGAAAGTAACTGAGCCTGGAAATGGTATTCCACCCCGATCGTAGCTTCGCATAGTGCGAAGCTACATCACTTCCCAATTATATTGATTGTTTTTTTCTATACACTAGCGACCCATTTTGTTGCTTGCAGATACACCTCCTTTGTTAGGAGCACCATCAGCATTGCTGTTGTATTAATCGACTGCGCAATCTTTTACATGTTATGCGAACCTAATAATGCTATATTTTATTTTCCGCGTCAAGCGAATTTTAAAGAACATGCGATAGGTATCATAGTATAATGAGGACAATTGTTTTAACCAACAGCATCAGCTGTGACGCCTTTGGTTTTTATATTTTGATCTTCATTACTTGTTGCGTCTCAGGCGCCAACCCTCTATAATATCTGAACAAAACATCCGGTGGTAACTTAACCAATGTGCACCCTGGAACGCTAGACTGATGGTAGAAAAGCTGACGCATATAGTGCCGCGTAAGGGGTATGATCTCTGGGCACCGCACTACGATGAGTACGATAATCCACTTATCGCACTTGAAGAGCCAATCTTGGCCGAGTTGATGGACCCGGTAGCGGGACTACGCATCGCAGACATCGGTTGTGGCACAGGACGGTACACACTGCCATTGGCTGAGGCCGGTGGGATCGTAACAGGCGTGGACTTTTCTACCAGGATGCTTGATGTGTTGCGCAGCAAGCACCTTCCGAGCTCTATCAACGTCATTGAGCATGACTTGACCAAAGGGTTGCCCCTCGAAAGCGGTGTGTTCGATCTAGCCATCTCTTGCCTGGTAATCGAACACTTGCCCAACATCAACAGAGTATTTAAGGAATTGGCGCGAATTTGTAAGGCAGGAGGAAAGGTGATTGTCAGCGATTTTCATCCCGAAATGATCCGGCGCGGATACCACGCTCGCTTTCGCAAAGCATCGGGCGGTCAAAAATACCAGATCGAAGGTATGCATCGTTCGGTATCTGAGTACGTAATGGCAGCACTAAACGCAGGGCTTCAGATCCAACATATAAGCGAGCACATAGTGGACCAAGCTCTGGTAAGGCGTACTCAAAGTGCTAAGCAATGGTTGGGGCAGCCACTTTTATTAGTTCTCAAACTGATCAAATCAAATAGCTCGTTCACTTTGTAAGTCCAGGACGTATCAGTTACGGATTGATCAGAAGGGCGGTGTCGTTATTTTTGTGGATGAGCTGGAACCGCGTTCCGCAAAATCTCAGACATCAGAATAGAATATCATGTTTGGACTGGACACCTGTTTTCCGGCGGCAATCGATTTTGTGGCAACATTGGTAGTATTAATGGCTGCCCAAGTTGTCTACGTGATGCTCGGGTTCGGCTCAGGGCTGATCGCGCTGGGAGCCCTGGCGGTGCTGTTTCCCGATATTCGAGACGTAGTTGTGATGCTTCTTATAGTGAACGCTCCTGCGGAGATCATCATTGTTATTAAAGAGCGTAAGAACATCCAATGGCAAGCACTTTTGCTTCCTCTGCTCGGGATAGCCGTCGGGATACCCATTGGTTCATGGGTACTCCAAACCCAAAAAGCCACATTCCTTCTCACTATCTTGGGGGGATTGCTCGTTGTCTTCGGGCTGTTCTTTTTTACGACCAGCAGGAAAACCAGAAAGTCTGTAATCTTAGCTCTGCCCAAGTGGCTTGAGCTACTGATGGGTACCCTAGCTGGATTGCTAGCGGCTTTGTTCGGCACTGGAGGGCCACCCCTTATAATAATGTTTCAGGCCAGTGGAGCTAATAAAACGCTATTCCGAGCAAACTTAATGGTATGCTTTTTCTTCTTTTCTTTGTTACGGGTGCCTTCCTACTGGGTTTCCGGCTTACTTACTGAAGAACGGATTGTCTCTGCCGTATTGGTACTGCCAGCGGTGCTCTTAGGAGCTCTCATCGGCAACCGCATTCACGTGAGAATGTCGGAAGGGCGATTCAAGCAGGTCGTTAGCCTCAGCATCGTTGCCATCGGGATTGTTCTGCTATCTCACTTAGCTGTTTGATGTCCTTTACGTAAGTGGTTCTGATGGTTCGAATCAAAAATTTTCAGGAAGGCCGATGCTGTCAATCTTGCTCAAACAAGTCCGTCGTTGATGGCGGGTCTTGTTCAGTTGAGTTGCTGCAAGTTGTGCCCAAAGAAACCGCCAACATCGAAGTCAGATCTATTACCTCTGAGCATTGCATTGAGGATAGACAACTGCCTTATTTTCGCCACATCTTGCCTTCCAATTGCCCTATCCCTGGCTCATCAGTGTCGAACTGCGATCGTTTAATCGCGTAACTGGCGATCAGGACTACTGCTGATGGGGCCGTAGCCCGCTTCAGCTCTGTCGCCTAATACCGGGATCAACCCCGCACACGACGCATCGAGAGGAGATGGACATGAAAACAGTTATCGCACTAAGTGCCATTTTAATCGGCAGTTGGATCGGTTGGCTCTCGCTCTCAGCAGCGATGGATTACCGCACCGATTCCCGGGAGCCCAACATAGCCAACGAGGTGGGCCATCTGTGGGGCACTAACCATACCCAGGCCGCGCCGCAAGTGGAGATCGCGTGGCAAACCATCACCAGGCGGGAGTTCACCGAAAAGGAAAAGCGCGCCTACGAAGAATCAAAGCGCAAGGAAGCGGTCGACGAAGCGGCCAAGCTGGGTCACAAGCATCCGCGGGAGATCAAGATCTTTCCGGATGAACTATTTGAGATTAATGAGGAGCACCACCAGCAGAACCTCCCCCTGAGCAGCACTGATGTCGATGTGGATCTGGGGCTGCAACACCGCCGTCGTGGATTGCTTTGGTTCTCGACCTACACGGTGGGATTTGCCGCACAGTACACTGTGGTCAACCCGATCGAACAGCCAGTCACCGCGCAGGTGATCTTTCCCTTTCCCAGTAGCAACGCGGTTTATGACAACATGACGGTCACTGCCCCCGGGTGCGAAGATTTGTTGGTAACCACCGAAGGGGACAAGATGATCGGCACCTTTACCCTTCCGGCTCGGACTGATCAAATGCTCTCGTTTAGTTACCAATCCCGCGGCATGGACCAGTGGAGCTACCGCTTTGGCAGCAGTGTACACATGGTAGAGAACCTGAAGGTGGTAATGCGAACCGATTTTAATCAAATCGATTTCCCGCTCAAATCGATCAGCCCAGACGACAAAGAAAGGCGTGCTGACGGCGCGGGGTGGATCCTGACTTGGGACAAACGATCTCTGGTCAGCGGCTTGGAGATTGGCATGCTAACCCCTCAAAAGCTCAACCCCGGTCCACTGGCCTCGGCGATGAGCATGCACGCCCCGATCTCCCTGTTTTTCTTTTTCTTTGTAATGTTCATACTGCAATCGTTAAGACGCCTTGAGATTCACCCGATGAACTACTTCTTCTTGGCCACAAGTTTCTTTGCCTTTAACCTGCTTTTTTCATACCTGGTCGATCACATCTCGATCATCGCTGCCTTTAGCCTTTCGTCAGCGGTCTCCTTATTGCTGGTTTTCACCTATCTCAAGCGGCTAGTAGGCACCCGCTTTGCTCTTTTAGAAGCGGGTGGCAGCCAATTGATCTACCAGGTGCTGTTCAGCCTGGCCCATTTCTTTGAAGGCTACACTGGCCTAACGATCACTATTGGTGCGATCCTCACATTGGCCGTTGTGATGCACCTCACCACCCGGCTTGACTGGACCGAGGTACTTACGAATAAGACCCGCTGCCAACCTGAGAAAAAACTGGTAAAATCAACACCGTAAACTGTACAACAAACGGGCGAGGAAAAGACGATGGCGCTAGTACTAGTAGTGGATGACGATCCCCACATTCGACACGTTGTGCAGTTCGCCCTTCAAAAGGCCGGGTTCCAAGTGATTTTCGCCCAGGACGGAAGGGAGGCGATCGACGCCTGTCGGGCTCAGCAGCCCGACTTGATGGTGCTCGATATCCTGATGCCCGAGCTGGACGGTCTTGCGGTGTGCCGGGAGGTTCGTGCAGAGAGCGCTGTGCCGATCATCTTTCTCACCTCAGTCGACGAGGAACTCGATCGGGTGATCGGTTTGGAGCTGGGTGCAGATGACTACGTCACCAAGCCGTTCAGCCCGCGCGAGCTGACCGCCCGGGTCAAGTCCGTTCTGCGCCGAACACAGGTCGCCGCACCCCCAGAGGCCAAGGTGCTGAACCACGGTGCCATTCGCATGGACCTGGACGGATACTGCGTGTCCTGCCGCGGAGCCGCTGTAGAACTGACCGCTACCGAGTTCAATATCCTTAAGGCCCTGTTGGCATATCCCAGAAAGGTCTTCACTCGTAGTGAACTCATGGATCACGCCTATTCAGACGGCACGATGGTATCCGAGCGCACCATCGACAGCCATATGAAGCGCATCCGGCGCAAATTCGAACGCCACTGCGTGCCCCCCATCGAAACGGTCCACGGCATCGGCTATCGTATTGCCCGCGCCGATCATGGGTAAGCGCTGGCGCAGCCGATTCTATTCCCTACGAGCCCTGGTGCTCAGCGTCAGTCTGCTGGTCCTAGCGCTGCCTTTTGTCGGCTTGGGAGTTCTGCGCATCATGGAGAGCTTTCTCCACCGCCAGACAGAGGCCAAGCTGATCGCCGAAGCAGCCTATGTACAGCTGATCTATCTTAAAGCGGTTCGACAGATCGACCCAACCGATGTTCCTGTTTTTGCCAAACCAATGCCTCACTGGCCGCCGCCAAAAGATGAAGTTTTCCATCCCTTCTTTCCCCAGATCGATCTGCTTAAAGACGAGGTGCTGCCACCCATCTGGGAGAGCTCACCGGCAACATCGGAGATCCACCCGGCTGCCAAACTCGCGGGTGCAGCGATCGAACCGCTGATCAAAGAGGTGCAAACCCAAAATCTCTCTGGTATTCGCCTGCTCGATCCCAATGGTGTCGTGGTGGCCAGTACGGGTGGCGAACAGGGGGCAGACCTCTCTGACCGTCGGCCGATAAAACAGGCTCTTGATGGGTACTACGCTTCGGCTGTACGGCGACGGCCAAATATACCCGCCCAGCAGGGTATCTTCAATCGGCGCGGCCGATATCGAGTCTCGGTAGCCGTACCGATCCTCGTCCAGCAACGCTACCTGGCAGGAGTGGTCTACCTCAATCGCACCAGCCTCTCCTTCATTTTGGATGTTTGGCGCACCCCATATACTGTGACCCTGATTGTATTGTTTGCAGTAACGATACTGATCGGATTGATCTTAGCATCTGTGATCACTCGCCCGTTGAAAAACCTGGTGGACAAAGCCCGAAGCATCAGTGAGGGGAGAGGCGATGTCTCACTTGCGGTGAGCAAGGTTGCCCCCCGCGAAGCTTACGAGCTCTCGGCTGCTCTCACTGCAATGGTAGAGACTCTGGAGAAGAGGCTAGACTACGTACAGGAGTTTACCCGGAGCGTATCCCACGAGTTTAAAACACCACTAACCAGCATCCGCGGTTCGATCGAGCTCCTACAGGAAGGGATGACCGAGATGACCGAACAAGAGCGCGGCGAGTTTCTCGACATCGTTCATGCGGATGTGCTGCGCATGAACCGATTGGTAGTCCGCCTAACCGAGCTGGCTCGGATTGAGCTCCGTCGGCCAGACAGCAGTCAGACCGACCTCCGGGGCTGTCTAACCGGAATAGTGGCGGGCTACAGGGAGAGCGGTCAAGCAGTGGAGATCCAGATCGATTCTTTATGCGGGAGGAGGATAGAGGTGGAGATGGCGCCTGACCTCGTCGAAACCCTTTTTGTCAACTTGATCGACAACGGCCTGCGACATGGGGATAACTCTGGCGTCAGGGTTGAAATAACCCCCGGTCCAACCATAGCGGTAATCAACAAAGGGCCCGCGATCTCAACCGCCAACCAGAGCAGGATCTTCGACCGGTTTTTCACCACCGCTCGCGCAGCCGGAGGAACAGGTTTGGGACTTTCGATCGTCCGGGCGATCGCCCAGGCCCATCAGGCTCGCTTGGACGTTACATCGAATGACCGGGTTACGGTGTTTACTCTGGGGTTCCGTTGAGCTAAGCCAAGATTGGTGGACAGCATTGGAGCCATTGAGCCCAGTCGGGACGGCCGTTGGCTGTTGCTTTGGCAGCTGCGCGATCCCAGTCGTAGGCCACGGAGATAATATCGATTTTCAAATCAGGGTCTGTCTTCGTGATCAATGCGTACTTGGCATGAGGAGATCGGGAAGACATCGCGTGGGCATGAGGTGCATCGTCTTCATAGGCCGGCAGCCCCACGCTGCCTGCATTGACCACGGTCGTGCCACAGGAGAGGCGCGCTACACCGGGTACATGAGAATGGCCGCACAATACGGTCGAGCAATTGACTGTTGACAGGACCTGCGCGATCTCGGCTTCTGGGCGCTGGACAACGCCCTCAGGGGTTACCTTCTCCATCAGGTACTCGCGATCGCTCATAGGGGTGCCATGGGTCATGAAGATGCCGTCTACAGTCAGAGACCCGGGCAAAGAACCGAGCCAGTCTAAAATCTGCGGGGTCAGCTGATCGAGGGTTTGTGAGAATTTTGGATGCACCGCGACTCCCTGGCTCGCCTCAAGGAGAACGCGGTCCTCGTTTCCGGAGATTGAAGGAATATTCAGATGAATGAGCAGCTCAGCGGTCTCCAACGGCTCTAACGGACCGTATAGGCTGTCGCCCAGGTTATAGATTCGCTCGATCTGCCTACGGTTGATATCAGCCAGAACCTTTTCCAGAGCCAAGCTGTTGCCGTGAATATCGGAAATGACTGCGATTTGCTCATGCGCTTTCATGGTTACTCCAAGTCAGCCCAATACCAGGCCGCAGTCGCTGCAGGCGTTGTTGACCAGGGGAGCGGCTGTTCCGCAGGCTGGACAGGCGACCGCACCTTTTTCCTTGGGGACCTGCATTTCGACCGGGGTTAGGCCATCCCGGGCGAGCTGGTCGACCCACTTTTGGTTCTGTAGCGCTGCGACTTTTGCTGCGTCTCGCTCCTCGACGAGGAGGCTACCCTTTGTGCTTCACCCGCTGACCGTGCACGGCCCCAGCATGACCGGGATGCCAGCCTGGAGGCATTCGTCCAGCAGGCGTTTGATTACCCGCAGATCTCCGTTTGCCACGGTTCGAAGGGGGTGCCCGGCCTGGGCCCGGGTCTGCAGCGTTTCTCTTGCGTGCTCTTCTTGCATAATTTGAGCTCCTCTGTTGATGAAATTGTACACCGATTTCGGTTCGGTTGTCTGCTCTAGGGCCGGGGGAAGGATTGACTTCTCCTCCCTCTGTCTACTAAGTTCTTCCTTGTTTTGTTAATAAAAATGGAGGCCAACATGAGTGCAATAGCAAGTGGTGCCCGACAGGCAGTGAGGAACTGCGTCAATGTCCAGCCAGGGGAGATGGTTGTCATCGTCACGGATCTGGAAACGAAATATCTGGCGGACGCCGTTGAAAAAGAAGTGCTGGACGCTGGCGCAAAAACGAACATGTTCATCATGGAGGACTTTGGCGAACGACCAGAGGACGGTACCAACCCACTGCCGTTTCCAGAGGAAATAGGCTCGGCCTTGGCTCAGGCCCAAGTGAGCTTCTACATGGCCCAGGGTAAAGCCGGCGAGCTGCCTAGCTTTCGTGTGCCCATGCTCAAGGTCGCAGAAAAAAACAACCTCCGTCACGCCCATATGCCCAACTTTGTCGAGGAGATGATGAGCCAGGGCATGGCCTCGGACTACGCCGAGATTCAAGCGCTCTCCAAAAAAGTCTACGATATTGTCTCTCAGGCAAAGGAAATACGTATCACCACCCCAGCTGGCACGGATTTTACCGCGACTTTTGATCCACGCTATAAATGGGTGATCAGCGATGGCCATATCACCCCTGGTAACTGGAGTAACCTACCCGATGGGGAGGTATTTACCCAACCCGTCTCCGCCAATGGCACGGTGGTAGTGGACGGGTGTTTTGGCGACTTTTTCAACAAAAAGTACGGGGATATTGGCCAGACACCGCTGACCTATCAGCTCAAAGACGGGCGCTGTCAACGAGTATCTGTAACCTGTACCAATCAAGCGCTCAAAGAAGAATTCGACAGATACACCTTTGAAACCGACGATAATTCGGATCGATTGGGTGAGTTTGCTATTGGGACCAATGTCGGCTTGACCCACCTCATCGGCAACCTGTTGCAGGACGAAAAATTTCCTGGGATTCACCTCGCTTTGGGCAGTCCCTACCCCGATAAAACCGGTGCCACTTGGGATAGCAGCGCCCACAACGATGGCATCTTGCGCAATCCCACGATCATCGTCGATGGCCGCACGATCATGAAAGATGGAAAATTTACAATTTGAGCTGTACTCCCTCCGTTAGAAAACATAGCCATCATAAAGGCATGACCGCCATTCTCAATGACCGCAACGACTGAATGGCCGTACCGGTAGACTGCTATGAGTGTCTTCCGGATTGGATGAAATGTCATTATTTCCCAACTTCATATATACTTATACGAGGTCCTGTCTTAATTGAGACTTCCGGAGTAAATTCCTTTATAAGAATATTTTTGTCGAAGATGTCTTTGTATCTAGCGTATTCAATATTATACTTCTCTTTATTTCTAAAGTACCTGTTATAATCTATGCTGCTAGTAATGATATAATCGTATCCTTTATAGTTTCTTGGTGCTTTACCTAACCCGCATATCCCCCACATTTCTACTGTGAATCGACGTTCATCAGGACGAGGTGTATAGTAATCCATTGCGATTATTGAACCTTCGGGTAAATTCTCATTTATCCAGAGTGTACTTAATAACCGCGTGTCTGGCAGTAACAAATTGTCTAAATAGTCCTTTGTTTTTATGCCTTGTAGTGAAATGCCTGAGAATAGTATGATGATAGTTATTGTACTGCTTACGGTCAAAGATGTATGTGAACGTAACATGATACCTAATCGGCCTATTAACCCTATATTACTAGTGTTGGTAGTTTGTAGTTCTTTCAAATTTTTCACTAGATGCGCTACCAAATACGCAGGAAGAACACTGGCTAAAATGGACAAGTGTGGTACCAGCGGAATAATGTTCCGCTCGAAATGTACCTTGAACTTACCTAGCAATATGAAATATATGATGGGAAATACCAGAATGAATAATAGCTCTCTGTACTTTCGTCGTAGCATAAGGTATGCCGAGCTTATCAATGATAATGAAAAAACTAGAATGCCCAATCCATTGAGAATATCCTTGCCATAATTCAAATAGCTCGTGCCGCTGTTGTCAAAACCAATGTGTCCCTTCGAATAGTGTTGAAACTCAAAAAATAAGTCTTTTAGGAAGTGGTTATAATTCAAAACTGCATAGGGTGTTGTCGTAACAAAGCTCACCAGTGAAACTATCCCAGCTATTAGAATATACACATTTCTGTTGGGCGGACTGGTGTTGCACCTTGAAAAAAAATGAGCAGCGACAATAGATACGAAACATATTGAGCCATTATATTTCGAACTTGCTGCTAAGCCAACAGCAATAGCCGCTAAAATATAGTTCCGTAGCGTTTTATTTCCTTTGAATATTAAAACAGAAAAGTACAAAGCAACCACAACCCATAGTGTCATTGGTATGTCTACAGCAATAAAGAAGGATCCCTTGACGTGCAAAACAGAAAAGGCTGTTATTGCTAAGGCAAATAATCCTGCCCAGATATTAACTAATTTACGGCCAATTAAAAACACAACCCACAGAGAAACAGCAGCAATAACAACAGTTGTAACTCTTCCCCAGTAATAAAAATTGAGAACGGGCACCTCGCTAAAAGCATCATAGTTTCCTATGAGTTTGCCGGCTAAAAACACGCTGCTATACACAATTGCCTGAAAATATATATATCCAGTCGGATACTTGAAGAAATCAGGGTCTAAGTCGCCAGTTCTTGCAATCTTCAGCGCTCGTTCCGCGATAGCGGGCTCATCAGAATGGAGAAGGAGTGGAAAACCATAATCTACACCTTTGAAACGAAAATAGATGGCAGTAAGCAGAATGAAAAATAATAGTGCGAATAAGGCTAGCTTTGTTTGTTGATATGAAAGCATATGGCAATAACCATCCACTAATAATTATCTGCTAAAAAGGTTCTATATATCTTTTTAATTTTAGAAACAAGAGGGCATCTGTACGTGCAGATTTGGATTATAAGCCAATGCGGAGCCTGAGCTCCAGGTGATCTTTTGAAAAAACAAAGGCCAAGAGAGCACCTGCACCGGGCAGATCGGAAAGTGAGCCTGATAGGGTAGACGTGAGGTTGCTTAGCCCTGCCAACCCGCCAAGAAGGGACCCGGCCGAGAGAAACCCTGCTCGGTAACCAACAGCCAGGCACTGTTCGACCAGCGATCCTCGATTGAGCACATCGGTGCAGTCAAACGCAAACGGTCGAATCTGATCAGTGACCCTATCCAACCCTGCCTTGCTCAATCTTCTCGTCGCTTGCTCGATCTCTGCGTCGCTCATGCCGCTTGGCACGAACCCGGGCACAAATACCCGAACAACACCTGATAGCAAGCGAATCAATTGCTCGTCCGGGAACAGGGTGGCCAGCGATAGTCCCAATCGCATCATTTGGAGACCGGTCCCAATAGCGAATCGGTGCACTGCCGCATCCTCGCTTTTCACAACATATTGAGGCAAAAGGATGTCTACCGGAGATCCTGGCACAATGCGAAAACTGTCGTCCAAACTCTGGTAGAGCACGGGCGGATCCAAACTGAACCCTGGTGCCATTTGGTTTGCCAATGTAGAAATTGGGCTCCGACGGGCCAGTCGCCGATTTCTATCGGCGCCGAAGTTTCTAGCGCTGATATCCATTGAGCCTGCGATAATCCCCTCTGTCGCTTTCATGGTTTCACGCAGGCCTGGGGAAATGGTTTTGGGGCACAGAAATGCTTCGTATGCTGGATCTCCGATCCTGGCACCCGCATCCCAGGTCACCCGTTTGAGCGGCTGGGTGACGTCCTCTGGTACATTGCCGAGCATTTCTATTAATTCAACAGCAAAGGACGCAGATAAATCATCCCCCTTCAGGGAGAGGATCTTGCGGATATTATCGTACAGGTCGACGTTGTCTAGGTGATCTGGCAGCAGGGCGGCCATGCTGGAAAGTGCGCTGTCCAGATGAACACCAAGGGCCATCATATCTCCTTCGTTTCTCAGCAAATCTGCAAGCACCGCGACTGGTTCGAAGAGCAGAGGATTTATCTGGCGGACCTGGGTGAGTAATTTTTCTCCGTCCTTGGGGCGATCCAGATGTGTGATGTAAATTTTAGCCAACAGCACCATCTTGGCCAGCTTGATCTCTGTATCCTCAGTGAGATTTACGATGTGCTGAAGGGCTTGCGCGGCGCGTTCATATTGTCCTGTCTTCAAGTAGAGATCAGAGATGCGGGTGAGTGCGCCCGAGTGGAACTGGTGCCAACCCAGGACCTTGAGAAAGCTCTTTTCGGCCAAGCCATCGCAGGGCGTATGATCCATGTAGATTTGGCCGAGGGAGAAAAACACGTCGATGCCTGTTTCCCGGTCTTGCGTGTGCGTTGCAGCAAGGGTCAAATGATCGATGGCGTCATTCCATTCCTCATCTTCCCGGTGCAGGCGAGCGATAAATTGTTGGGTTTCGATATCGCCGGGCGCAATATCGAGGGCGCTCTTTAAGTGGGTCTTGGCCTGATCCCGTTCTTCTTTCTTCCCGCTTTGGAGGAGTAGATGTGCCAGTTCGAGGTGCAGTACCCGTCGGTCATCGTCTGACTGCTCGGCCGTCAGTCGGTGAGAGATGAACGCCTTTAGTAAAGATGGGCGATTTCGATCTTCCTCAGTGGTCTGCGCGTTGGCCTCCTGGTCGTCCAGGGCTTCCCGTCCAAGGGTGTAGGCCACGCTATGACGTGGGTCCACGGTCAGCACGTCCAGGCAGAGTTTCACCAGCAGCTTGGGATCGTCCAGCTCTTTATGGGCAAGACCGATGGCCTCGGTGAGCGTCTGAACTTTGTGCTCTGGAATGGTGAGCGCTTCGACCAATGCCACCAGCGTGTCTACCAGTGCTGTATGGTCGCCTGCGGCCCGTTGGTGTTTGGCAATCGAGAACAGATCGATCAGTGCAGCAGGGTATTGATCGATCACCTGTTGATGAAGCGCGATCGCCCGATCGATATCGCCGGTCTGGCCAATGGCTTCGGCAAGCCTTGATAGGTGCACTGGGATCGAATGGGCAGCAGCGACCAATTTTTCAAGGAGGTCGATTTTCCTAACCGGATCTGCGCTGAGAGATTCGAGCTCGGTCATCTCAAAGATCGCGTTGGGATCCTTGTCGACGATAAGGTTCAACAGGTCTGTATCAGAGGGCAGGGAACATCGCGCGGCCCGGGCCAAGGCGATGCTTACCTCGGGGTCACTTGTCAAATGGGCAAGCCGTGCTGCGAGAGGGGACGCTGCAGTTCCGCTGCCAAGTGCATAGACAAGCAGCCACGTGACGACAGTTCGGTTTTCTGGCACCAGGTGGCTTAGTTCTTCAAGCGCGGATACCACTGCAGCAGGATCGTTCCCGTGGTTGCTTTCTAAGTGAACGAGCTGTTGATAAGCTGCGATGCGCGTCCTACTGGCAGTTGTAGTATCAAGTGCTGAGCGCACCTCCTCGATAACGCGCAATGCACCATCGGAGCGCAACAGGGATTCCCGGTGACCGAATTTGACAATCGGATCGTCCGGGTTTTTTTCAAGTGCTTTTTCAAACCAGAACACCCCTGCGCTCGGTAGGATTTCCATAGCCAAGAAGCCCAAGGAGCAAAGGGTTTCTGTGCTGTCAATCGCATCTTCAACTTGGAGCGGTTCGACATATTCAGATTGCGCTGTCTCGATGTGGGATCGTACGAGCCTCACGACCACATCCCGCAGCACCGGGTCATCTGGTTTGATAACGAACGCCCGACCGAGCAGTTCGGCTGACTTGGCGCCCCTTCCTAGGATGAGGTATTGAATACCGGCGCGGACGAGAAAGTAAAAACGCGCGTCGCCTGTCTCAGCCACTTCTGCAGCGCTTTGGAACGCTTCGGCTAAAACCACTGGATCTGAGCGGGTTCGTACCAAGCCGTTTAATGCAAGTCGGTTTGTCGGCATGAGCCCGAGGGATCTCAAATAGATTTCGCCGGCTTCATGGGCATCTGTGGCTTCTATATGGTGACCTGCCCAGGCAAATCGCCAGGCCTTAAACCCATCGTCATCCCCATCCTCGGCTTCTGCAATGGCAAGGGCAGCCAAGTGCTTGGGATCTGTCTCGAACGCGCGCGTAAAGGCGGGCAGGGGAGGGCGGTCCACCCGGTCAGCCTCGGCTCTCAGCATCTCAAGCGCATCCTGGGGGCACTTCAAGTAATGGGCGCGAATGCCCGCTTCGCCGACCGAGATGGCCCACCGATCCAATGCTTCGGCTGATTTTTGCCTTACCAGCGTAAGGGCATCTGCCAGTGCTGCCCAGTCTTGATGGGTGATCGCAGCGTGGATTTGATAAGCCAGAGACGCTGGTTGTGACGGATCCTGGGATCGGACAGTAGGTGGTGGTGCTTCGATCCTGAGAAAGTTGGCCAGGGCCTGTCTCACATCGGGGTCGATGGTGGGGTCAATGGCGTCGGGACGCGCCCTGTTCTTCCAATCGGCGATCAAGGCGGATGTTTCCAAGGCGCCTTTGAGGGCGTTGGATTGAACCCGATCCTTTAAGTTACGGGCACTTGAGGCAATTCGGGCCGCATCGTCTTCGGTACCAGCACCCAGGGTATCCCAATCCCAAATCAGGTGGGTGTTGGGGTCATTACCTCCCAGGTCACTCGGTGGATGCTCAAAAGCAATACAGTGGATGGCCCACTTTAGACGAACAAGTGCCTGGGTCAGCTGGGTATCGCCCAACTGAAGAACGAGCCGATCGATGCTGTCAAGGGCCTCTTGATACGCTTCGATCCTAATCGAGAGGCGCAATTGGGCCCACTCACCGGCGGTTGAGGGCGTGTCGCTCGGCGCCATCTCTTTGAGGGCTTTCAGGGCTGCATCTGGCCGGCCGAGGCGCTCCAGGAGCAGGGCGCGGGCCAAATGAAGTTCCCTGGAAAAAGTCGGCTCAGGCCAACCGGTTAAGAGATCATCCAAGGCATCTAGAATCTCTGAATCGTCTTTTTCCTGAGCAGCGACGCCTATTTTCAGGAGGCGCGGCACGCGGGCGCGGGGCCATGCAACCTCAGCCTCCCGAAATGCAGCAAGTGCTTCTCTTGCAGATCCTCGCCCTAGGGCGGTCACAGCGACTTCGGTCCAGAGGGCTGCTTTTTCTGTAGCTGGTGGTGAGGCATCGATTGTTGCTCGCAATATGCGCTCCAGGAGCGCTGAATCTCCAGAAAACCTCGCCAGCCGCCTGAGTGCAGCCAGCGCGGGTTTGTGCCCGTTACATACGACGAGTGCCCGGCTGTGACAGAGCCATGCTTCGGCTTTTCTGCCCGCCCGTTGATCGAGGAGCCTGCCTGCTTCGTGCCAGCACTGGGCAGCTGTTTCCGGGGATTGGTCGCGAACGAGCGTCGCGTTGGTAGCGAGCGCGCGGATTCGCTGCGCGAGTGCAGGAGACAATCCCGCTTGTGTATCCTCAAACTCGACGAGTGTCGGCGGCGGGGGGCCATATGGCATCAATTCGTCTGCAATATCCGACGGCGTGAGGGGCAGGGTGGCTGGCGGGACAGAAGATGTGGTTTTGACTGGTTCGCCCGTCATTTTGCCTCTCCTGCCTTGGGGATTGTAAGGCCGACTTGGCGGCGCGCTTCTAGATAGGCTTCTGATAGGGCAAACCGCAACAGTTCTGTACAACGAGGTATTTCAAGTATTGTAGCCCCGGCATTTTCATCGAGTTTCTGCAGTCCCCGAGTACCTGCCTCTTCTTCGACGATACACGGTATTACCTCTAAAATCCGCGTGGCAGCGAGCAGTCCGAACCTATCAGCGCTGAATGAAATGGCCTGTGACCAAGTGCGTAGGGATTTACGCGTCTCTTTTAATAGGGCCTCGCACGGTTCGGTAAGACCGCGGCGGAGTCTCCTGGGCATGGCCTTGCGCGACCTCGATACCGTGTCCGTTTCTGTGGGCAATGGTAGCTCGATCCGTTCGCCGAGGACAGCAGCGGCCACGGTCACCACCCACCTGGCAGGACCGGCTGTATCTCCTTCTTCGAATGCACCGAGTCCCCTGGCAGAGCGCCAAATATTCCGCGCTAAAAAGAATCGATGCCGCGCGATGAGCGGTGATCTGACATCCTCGGCCACGGCAACCGCCGGTGGATTATTGGGCAGTGGCTGGGATCCCCGCGGATCTGTGCCGATGCGATACACGTCCACCGCCTCGCACCCCAACAGGGCGGCCCAGGTGTCCAGCCAACGCGCCACTGAATCTGTCTCTCTGCTTTGGATCAGCGTGGCTTGGGTCGTCTGGGGTAGATGGTCGCCCTGGACAAGAGATGCTCCCAGGATACCGGCTGCCATCTGGGCAACCCTGGACGGGGTGGATTTCTCACTGGGGTGGATGAAAAAGCGGCGCTGTTTTTCCACATCCAAGTCCGAAGCCGGTACCAGGTCCCCTGGCCAGGGATCGCTTTTCCCGCCTGTGAGCAGCAGAATGACGTCATCACAGAGAGATGCCAAATCCGATTCATCCGCGAGCAGGGCCAGTTGGCGCAAACTTACCACAAGCTTGATGTCGGTGGGATGCGCGTCCAACTGAGCGCGCACGGATCGCTTGGCCTCATCCAATAATTGGGCCTGCGCGCCTGCTTCAAAAAATGTCGCGGCAAATTCCAAAGTCCCCAGGTCAGCGGGGTGTTCTGTTAGGATTTCCCGGACAATGTCGTTGGCTGTTGCAGTATCTGCGAGGTGCTCGATCAGCATGGCTGCCTGCTCTTGCTTTACAGCAATGCGCGTCTGATCGTCCGAGACCAGTTGGGCCAGGCGCGCAAGGGCGTTGGCTGCTTTGTCCCATTGTGTTGCCTTTTTCGAAATAGCGATGATCCGGCGTTGGGTATCTGGATGCCGATCCCCCTTTTCGACGAGCGCGTCAAGCCAGGTAAGGGCTGTTTCCGCATCCCCAATCTCAGCCTCAAATAAATCAGCAATCCGCCACGTCATCATGCGAATTTCAACCGGATCCTCTGAGCGTTCCATGTACGCGCGCATCGCTTCTATCAGTTCTGACCAACGGCCGAGCTCTGAAAGAAGTTCTATCTTTGTGACGTAGGCGGACAGTCGATCCGGATCAAAGGCGATGAGATGGTCTAGGGCATTGAGCGCACCTTGTGCGTTGTCCATCCCCAGTAGCTGATCGGCTTTTTGCTCATATAAATCGGCTAGTTCTGACGTGTCTTCTTTGGCGTTGATACGGGCTTCTAGCAATTGCTCGATGGATGTGTCATCCCCCTTGGCCTTGAAAATACGAATGATTAAGTCATTGGCAGCGTCATCATCTGGTGCGTGTTCAAGTGCATCTTTGCACAGGGTTTCAGCCAGGTCAGTATCGTCGAGCGCGTCCATGGCGATGGATGCTGCCGCAACCAGCTGATGGGCTTTTTCACTCTCTGACACATAGAAGGCCGAGAGCTTCAAGTGGGCGTCCACCGATGCGTTCCAGTCTTGAGCGAGCAGGGCATACCTGAGATGGGCTTCGAGCAACCCCGGATGGTTAGGCGCTTTTTCAAGAGCCTCGGCAATCGTTGTGTAGGCCATGTTGCAGTTATTGGTCTTTTCTTGCGCCTCTGCTTTGCCCAACACCCAGTCAACCCATTCCAATCCCGACTCTGCAGCTGCCAGTTGGGCCCGTTCTTCAAATAATTGCTCCGCAAAAACCGGATCCCTGTCCACCTCAAACCTGTCTGACACGCAATAGACAGCTTCTAGGGATTCCAGATCCGCGTCGTGTAAAAATGTATCGTCGAGTGATTGAGCGCCGGGCTTGAGCAGGAGTGCAGCTGAGCGGCAAGCACCGGACATCTCCCCTGGTGTCGCGATTGTCGCCAGTGTTGCCAGGGCATTGCTGTAGGTCTCCTGTTCAGTCCGGTTTAACCCTGAAAGGACTTGCCAAAGAACGCGCATCGGCTGCTCGATGGGCTCTTTTATAGGTGCTTTGATGGGTGGTTTCCCAAGATCTAAGGTCCGCTGGACTTCGAACAACTCGGGCAATAACATCAGCGTGACGTCGGGTCCCCCTGCATCGGCCAACCCCTTAAGGGTATCAAAAAGTGCATCGAGGTCATTCTGCCTGAAGAGGACTTGGCACATATTCAGTCGAGCGGCCCATGAGACAGCGCTATCTGTCTCGTTGCTAGCCTGCTCGAAATAATCCATTGCCTCGTCCAAGATACCGAATTTATAGAATAGCATCTCGCCGTAGAGGAGCTTGATACGCGCCGCGTCCTCTGGACAACAGGTTGCCAGCTGATCGAGATAGTCCGTGACGCGTCGCCAATCATGTTGGCAGAACGCGAGACGGATTGCAGACCACTTTACGACGACATCACTCGGATATTTCTCCAATAGGTCGGCGATCGCCTCTGTCGCTTGGGGTTTGTTGTCCAATGCGGATTCGAGAATGAATGCGCGCTCATACAGTGTCTTCCTCACTTCGCTAGGGTCGTCGGATATTGCCGCTTCATCTGCCAGGCGTTCTATAAGTTCAGTCCATTGGCCCATTTTTCGCATGAGCGATAAGGCCTGAAGGCCGTGGCTTTCATTCTCCGGATCTAACAATTCAGCGCGTTTATAGAGATCAAGGGCGGTTTCGTAACATGCTTCAGATTGCTGAAACACGCGCGCCGCAATCGAAAGCAGCGTTGCCTTGAGTGCGAGATCCACCGACACTTCGGCCCATTTTAAAAATCGATTGGCATTGGTTTCTGGATCGGCGCCTGGGGTCGACATGACAGCGTCCAGGGCCAGTTGCCACGGCGCCTCTTTTTCAGTTGCCACGGCGTCCAGCCAGGTTGGATCCTCTCCCCCCCTGGTCTCGCGAACCGAGAGGGCGATAGGCGGCGTGTCTAAGCCCGATACAGCGAGATGAATCGCAATCTCGCGGGCCTTAGGATGGCCGGGGTGCGCCAGGAACCACTTTTCGAGTGTATCGATATCGGCCTCTAGGTCCGGTGCTTGTACGTCACTCCCGCCCGCGAAGTCCATCATGGCCTGACCTATCGCTGATCCGCCTGCATTCCCGTTTAATAGGGTTGAGACGACCATCGAAGGTGGCATGTCTTCGACCAAGGCCAGCCCGGCTTTTATAATACTCGACACACTGCTGTCTGTCGCAGCTGCCAGTGCTTCGTCCGGTCGGTGCAGCGCCTCGAGGTAGCGCACGGTTTCGTAGGAAAGAAAGGGATGGCCCGGGAGCAGCTCCCTTGCTTTTGTGATGGCTGCCACGGCCTCACCCAACCGGCCGCGGCGTTCGCGTGCATGGGCGATGCGGAGCCAGGCGATAGCCGCGGCTTCCCCGGGTGGATCACCCTCGGTTTGCTCAGGCCCAGGCCTGTCGGTCAGTATTTTTAGGGCTTTTTCATGAAGATTTAAATCACCGATAGCCCATGTCAGTGCAAGGATCTCTTGGATCACCAGCGCATCGAGTTCTGGTTCGTCCAGTACCGACTCGATATACGCGATAACAGGACCGCTTTCTCCCTTTTGCTGGTGCTCGATGCCAGCTATTTGGGCGAGCAATGCGGATCGGATCTCGCTGTCTCCGATGTGGGTGGCCACCTGGTTGAAGGCCTCGATGCACGCTGTGGGATGCTTGAGGTCGGTGCAGAACTCGAGGCGCGTCCAAGCCGCACCCAAGTGATTTGGTAGGCGTGCCTCGGCTTTGTCGAGTTCAGCGTACGCGCCGGCTGCATCTCCAATGTGTTCTTTTAGGATGCGGGCGCGCCATACCCTTAGCATCGCCTCTTCTTCTGGCGTTCTGTCGTCTTCCAAAAATCGGTCGATACACGCCAGTCGATACTCGGCTGACCGCCGGTGTGCCACGCGCCACGCTTCCCAGTTGAGATCAGGTGATGTTGGATTGCTCTGCAGTGCTGCATCCATGCACGCGTCAGCATCTTGTTCGTTATCGAGTTTATCGGCAAACAACCGCGCAAGAGAGTGAAGCAGGTGACTTCGCTTTGCTGCATCTGGATTATGGGCGAGCTCGCGCTTTAGCCTGTCGGCGATTTCACTCGGTTGGTATGATTTTGAAGCGCGTTCTCCATAACGCATCGCATCAGTCGCCTTCCCGATAGGGATACAATGCCCGGCCCTCTCGTTGCCACCATTCAGTGAGACGCCGCTGGAGATCGAGGCGCTGCTTGTGATCGAGGGGTCCTTGTGGTTTTTGGACGACGTCGCCTACCATGTCTCCGAGTTCTTGTATCGCAGCGTTGCGAATGGCCTCCTTGGGATGGACGACCGAGTCAATTGCCCATTCGACGCGATGTCGCCGGCGGTTGCTGCTGAGCCAGGTTTGCCACCGCCCTGAGGAAAACCCAAAATCATTGAAGGTTATTCGCACAAGGGCGCGGTGACATCGCGTTACCAAGTTTTCATCTATAGATTCGAGCATCTCTATCAATTCACGAACACCTGAGGGTTCCCGCAGTTCACCGAGGGCCTGACCGGCGATTCGCTTGGCCTCGACGCTGAAGTGCGAACTCTTCAGCACGCCTGCGACCTCGCGCATGGCCCACTTGTATTCCGGGTATTGCTTGAATTGGTGAATAACATTGAGCGTTAGGGTCCGGATTTGTCCATCGTTGTCAAACAGGCGCGCTGTCAGTGTGCCGATAGCCTCGGGATAAATCAGCTCCGAAAAGATAAATGTGGCATAGAAACGAACATCAGAATCAGGGCTCTCAAAAAGCGGCAACAGATGTGGCACTGCTTTTTTTCCGAACTTAAGCAATGCCCGCAAAAGGGGACCGTGATCTGCGACGCGTCCCAACCTGTCAGCCTCTTGATATCGATCGCGAGTCAGAGGGCCGGGAAATTCCGCAATTAGCCTGACCAGTGCGTCATCGCCGATACCCACGAGTAAATCCGCTGCGATTTCATCAAAACGGGTCGTCACCAGGACCCGTTCGACCAAGCGATCGATCTCTTCTTTCATCTCCACGACGACTGACTGGGGCCGATGGGACGGCCCAATGGAAACCACTGTCGAGGAGGTTACCCCACTTGCGGCCGGGGCAGAAACCGATGTATCGGTTTTAACAGGGTCAGTGGGAGATGGCGTCGCCCTGGGCGACCCTTTAATCATCACCACCGAACTCTTGATGACCCCTGCAGCTGGTTCGCCTGATGGTGCTTTTTTCTGAGCAGGCGAGGTTGCTTCAGATCCTTCTGAGCCGCTGATCAAACCACTCGGCGGCTGCGGCCGTGGCGTTTCTGCAATACCGTCGGTGATGGAATGGCGGGCAACAGTGACTTCATCGCCTTGTAAATGATACCGACCTGCAGAAGCGGTGAGGCTTGGTCTGTCCTCTGGCACCGCTGGTTGTTGAGGAGGCACAGACGGTGGTTCAGAGGGTCTTAGTGGCGGGCGGGACGGCATCGCCTTGCCGGCGCCGTATTTTTGTTTGAGGAGGAGTTGTTCAAAGGCTTCTCCCACGGCGTGAAGAAAGTGAACGAATTCAGATACTTGGCCTGACTGCACCCCCTGATCACCGCAGTCCGCGTATAGCAACAGAATGACCCGGTTGCGCAGGGTAACCGGCAGTACAGCACAGTTTTTAGGCCAGGATCGGCCGAGTCGGCTCAGCACCTGTTCTTCCACTTCCGAAGTGCTGAGCGGTCCTAGGTAGAACGATCGGGTCTCGAATGCGATCTGAAACACACCGCCCTTATCGAGTGGCACGGTGAGGGAATCGATTTTTTTTGAGCGGTCTCCGCGCCACACCGCTGCTCTGCCCTGCGCTGTGGTACCTTGAACAACCCACAACGCTGTGAAATCGAAAATTTCAGCTGCGCTTGCCAACATCAGCTCCAGGATTGCGTCCCGGGTCGGGGCTGCTTCGAGCTGCTGGGTTGCTGCGGTCAAGTCAAATGGCGCTTTGGCGTCGCCCTCAGTGGCGATCTTGGGTTGGACCCTTTCCCGGGGCTGTTCAGGGGGCATTGTTTCGGCAGTTGGTTCGTCCAGTGATACGTAGAACTCCTTTTCAGAGACCGGATCCTTGCTTTCGGTTTTGGGTGGAGGCGGGAGGGCTGAGATTTGGATCGGCGCATCTGCAATAAAATCTGGGACGAGCTCCTCCTGCAGGGCCTTGTATCGCGGCGGTATGGGCACGCCATAATACCGGTTGCGCCCCATGGCCAATCTAAACCCGAGGACAATGCGGGGTTCGAAATCGATGTGTTCCACGCCTGCCAGGGCCTCGCGTGTATCAGGCGACAGGGGCGCGTCCACCGCGATCACCATCAAGTCGTCGTTGACCGAAATCGGTAGCACAGGGTGAGCATCTGCGATGGATCGAGGTATTTTGCGAATCGCGTGGATATCGGCCTGATCGACGAGGCTCGGGTCCAAAGCGGGCAGTCCGATAGACCGCGCCCAGTACTCGGTTAGAATGGATTCGCTGATGAGCGACAGCTCGAGCAGATTGGTTGCCAGGTCTCCACCATAGATCACCTGATGTTCCAGGGCTTGTTCGATTTCTGCCACACCGACAATCTGGTCCTGAACTAGTAATGAACCGAGCGCTGACATGGAACTCCATTATTTTACGACAAAAAGACGATAAATTCTATCGTCGTCCCTAGCGCTCTGTCAATTAATCCTGATTTTCACTTTAGATAAATATATTTAGCGAGATTGGATAGTGGACTGCCTCGGTGACCGGCGCCGTAAAAAGCGCCATACAATCGCAGATAATAAGAAAAACCAAAAAATACACCAGGCCTGGGGTCTGTCAGATCCTGCCCCGATAATGCCGCAATCGCACCCACCGTCATAGGAACGGGTTGACCCCTTTACCTTGATCAGGGCAGATGCCTCGGCATATTCTCCAACATTGCCGGTGTAGGTGTCTGCGGTTAATTGGGTTACCTGGACCGTTACCTTGTAGGTGCCCTTCTTATAGGCCTCGAAGTAGGGTGCAAACACGAAGCCCGCGGTGTCGTTGAACATGGTATAAAAATAATGATATTCGTACGGTGTTGAAAACCCGGAGACGCCGGTTTCATTGTCGATGGTGGCAGGGCCGTCTCCTTCAATTATCTCGGCTATTTTCCAATGATAACGAAGCATGGCATTTTGGCGGTTGGCAAAGAGGCGAAGTATCTCCGGTCTAGACGTCCTTGGCGTAGACGCAAACGCGTTTAGTATATTGGGCGTGTCTACCATGAAGGGGCAATCTGGATCGAGGCAAGTTTCCGTGGGCGAGCAGTACCCATCGATGGGGTTTCCCATGGCATCGCATCCCAAGAGCGGATCCACGGGTGGTGGCGGATATGTATCCATCAACTTGGGGACCACAAAGCAATTTGGATTGCAGTCACACGCGTCGCCGCGGCCATCCCGATCTGAATCTACTTGATCGGCATTTGGGGTATCCTCGTATAGGGTCCAATCTGTTATTGTTTCGAAACTTTGATTGGTGCTGTTTTTCAAGCGATAACAGTTGTCTCGCCAGTTTTCCACACCATCCCCATCCATATCGATATCACACGCGTCTCCAATACCGTCCTGATCCGCGTCGGCCTGATCCGAATTGGCCCTCGCTCTGCAGTTGTCCAGGGGGCGAATCTCATCTGCCTGCACGTCAAAGTCAGATACGCCATCGCCATCCGCATCTCCGGCGCAGGCAACCGGGCTCAACAGGGCAGGGTCGCCATAGGGACAGGTATCGACGAAGTTCAGGATACCATCCCCATCGATATCATCATCGCAGATGTCTCCAACGCCATCCCCGTCAATATCGCCCTGGGCCGGGTTGTGAACACCTGGACAGTTGTCCGCATTCGTTTGGGTGTCGCCCCCATCTACGCCCCCATCGATATTTTCATCAATCGATTCATCTGCTGTGTAATCCACCACGAAATCACCGTCCATGTCGTGATCGCAGACATCTCCCATGCCATCCCCATCCTGATCCTCCTGCAGCGGATTCGGCGTTGCAAGGCAATTATCACACGCGTCCCCAATGCCGTCTTCGTCAATATCGAGCTGAAAAATAGAATCCTCTTCAGTGTCTTCTGAATCAGTGTCATTTGAATCAGTGTCCTCTGCGTCAGCCTCATTTGAATTTGGATCAGTGTCATCTGGATCAGTATCATCTGGATCGTTTTGATTATTGAAGCTATCTGGGACTCTCGGGCACAGGTCTTCCAAATCCGGGATTCTGTCGTCGTCATAATCGTCGGGTGATTGATAGGCGATGACCTGCTCGTCCGGCGTCTCGCACTCTCCAGACGGCTCGTCACAGCCGTAGGGTGGGGCATCCTGGGCCCATGCCCCGGACGTCACTAAAAAGTAAGCCAACGCCAGATAACAGTTAATTCTTAATCGGTTCAATGTCTCGACCTCATCTGCGCTTTAGCCCTCGATTGGGCGGAGGCATTCTAATGGATTTCGAGCTGCTTGGCCAGGTGTGAAGCCACCTTCTCTTACTCGACTCCCCCAACTCCCTCATCCTTAAACGGGTTAAGTATTCGTACACCGCGAACAACCTGCTGGTGATTCATGTCTTCAGTGAGTAGATAACTGCAGGCAGCGCTCTCGGCTGAGACCACTATCAATGCATCCCAAAAAGAGAGGAGGTTGACCACGCTCGTATCTATTGCAGCCTTGATGAGGTTGGTAGTCACTTGGACAACTTCAACGTTTTCGAAAGAATCGATTATTTCTTTGGCGATAATCGGATCGAGACCGAGTTTCTTTGTTGCTACAACATAGAACTCCTGAAGTACTTGGGTTGAAAGAGCGCACCTACTCTCTCTTACAAGTGCTCGCAAAACCCTCCGACATCGGCTGCGTTTATTAGGGTCGTGGGTGTCAGTTGAATAAATGAGGATGTTGGTATCTACAAATACCTTAGATGTCGTAGAGCTCATCGCGGGTCCATCTTTTGCCTTTGGAATCACCTTGAGCCATGTCCATCTTTGCGAAACACTCATCTAACCAATCAATACTGTCGCGATGGACACACTGCTCAAGCATTTTTCGTATCAATCCATTGAGGGACATGTTGTGGCGCTTGGCATATGTGCGGCTTGCTTCAAGCGTCTTTTCATCTATTGAAATAGTTACGTTAGGCATTGCATCAACCGCTCCCCTCGCTACACATAATAAGTGTACACATAGGCTGTGTCAACTGGGCGGCGTGTAACTGTACCCATTTTTAGCTCCCTTTTTTCAGGGTCATTTTCCAGCGTCTCTTAGCCCTTAAATTGGGCCGCTAAAAGCTCTTTAATTATCACCCAGATGATTTATTATGTGCTATCCGCTTTCCAAATAATATTATAGGGGCTTGTAGGGGCGTGATGTGCAAAAAGATGAGGTCTAAAATATGTCAGAAAAGCGAGAAGCAACGCTGCATAAAAGGCTGGCTGAAGGCTTGGGAGAATGCTCTCCAGAGGATGATAGAAATTTTCTTGCTCGGCTTGCTGAGTATGTGAAATATCTTTACGAGGAAGAGAACGCACGAAGGGATGTGCTCAACAACACGACGAAGCTCTATCTTGGATCTTTTGCTTTTGTTGTAGGTGTCGGGCTTGTCAAAGTAGCGGCCATCGAGAAGCTTCCGCCGATGATATCAGTTCTATTTAGCAGCACGGCAGGTGGAAAATTTTTAGCTATACTCATTACCGTTCTATTTGTTGCAGTTGCTGGATTGTTTTGTATATCGTTTTTGTTCACAATCTCTGTTCTGAGAATGTGGAAGCGTGAGCGACTCTGTGATCCGCAGAAATTTGTTTTTCGTTCGACAATAATGCCAGATGAGGCTCGTTTGTTGTCGGCTATAGTTGCAGACTATGTGGTAGCAACAAATCGTAATTTTCGGATAAACGAGCAAAAAGCCAGGTTGTTGGCTATCGCACTTCGATCATTTATCTATGCCTTTATTACTTTTATAGCGACGTGGATGATGTTGCACACCATAGAAATTTTCGGGAGATACCAATGATACAATGGATGAAAAAACTATTTGGTGGCTCTAAGACGCCTAGGGCCATTGCATCAAAAAATTCTGAGGAAAAAAATCTTGATGATATTGGTAGCTCTAAATCCCCTAGAGCCACTGCATCAAAGAACTTTGAGGAAAAAATCCCCGACTCTCTTATTAAGGGTCTCGCGTCAGAAATCGCGAAAGAAGAGTGGGAGAAATTGTCCGGTTACAGTACTGCAGATAGCGGAGATGATTATGATATATTTAAGAGAATGGTAGAGGAACAGTTGCGCGAGATTCTAACTGATAAAAATAGGGCTATTGCTTTGCTCAGGGCGCTGTATCTTCGAAACAAGAACACACATTCTTCCGGCTCCAGCAGTCCCATTTCTGACATTCGGTTAAAGGAAAACATACGCCCTTTGCAAAACGCTCTCAAAACTACAGTGGCTATGCGCGGTGTTCAATTCAATTGGCAGAGTGAGAATAATTTAACATATGATTTTTCAAAATATCCTGAAGTTGGCCTTCTCGCACAGGAAGTTGAAGAAGTGCTTCCATCAGTAGTATGCGAGAACGAGGAAGGTTACAAGACAGTCAATTACGCCTGTTTAGTTCCAGTATTGATTGAAGCAATAAAGGAGCAACAGCTTTCGATTAATAGACTGCAAGATAGCGTGCGTGAGTTGGAAGCTGTGTTGACCGAGATTTGATCTGACGGTTACCCCTCACGCTTCCAGGTTGTCAGTTAGGCCGCTGGTCACCTGCTTTCTTTGGTGAATAGATTGTTGTAAATAGTGTTGTTGAAGGATTTGGGCGTGGAGTACTACCTCTATCACTGTCGGGACGAGGATAAGACGTATCAATTAGGGCGCGGAAAAGCTGTTGGGAACTGGAAAACCCGTAATAATCTCTAAACCGTTCAATATGGGTACCAATCTCGATTTCGTTCCAAATGCTTGTTTTATATTGTGTTTGCATGTAAATATAAATGTTAATGCTTTTGTGTACAAAATATAAGAACATGTGCTCGGATAGCATTTTACTGGAGCATATCGACGCACTGATGGTGGACTGTCAGACCACTGGAGCGACACCTAAAACCGGGCATTTGCTGGAGATCGCCTGGTGTTCGAGGAGTGCGCATGGCGACGAAGAAAATGTAAAGACTTACTTGGTAACGCTTCCCAAAGGAGAAAACATATCACCCCAGGTGGGGCGGATTACCGGCATTTGCCAGACAGACTTGGATGCTGCGCTCACGTTCGAGGAAGTATCGCGCCTATTTAGAGCCGAGCTTAAAAAGCGGAGCAATAATGGGATAGCGACCATTGTGGCGCATTACGCGCGGTTCGAGCAGCGGTTTGTCGCACACCTGCTTGGCGGCTGTCCCACATCGGTGCCTACTTTGGATTACATCTGTACCTATGAACTGTCCCGTCGATTGATGCCGGATCTACCAAAACATACGCTCAGAGCAGTTTCGGGCTTTCTCGGCCACCAGCTGCCCGAGAAGAGACGGGCTGGCGATCACGTCTTGGCTACGGCCACTGTTTGGGCCGGGCTTATAAATATATTGAGACAAAAAGAAAAAGTATTCACTCTAGCCGAATTAAAACAGTACTTGTCCAATCCACCGCCAAAGCCTCCCAAGAAAAAACGATACATGATAGGAAAGCACCAGCGAGAAGGCTTGCCTGCTAAACCCGGCGTCTATCGCTTTTTAGATAGAAATGGCGCCGAGCTTTACATTGGCAAGGCCACAAGCCTCAAGCAGCGGGTAAACAGCTACTTTACCCATGCTGCTGGTAAGGCGAGTCACATTTTAGAGATGCTATCAGGGGCACACGAGGTTGCATATACACCTACTGCAACGGCCTTGGAAGCAGCGCTCCTGGAAGTCGATGCCATCAAACAGCACAACCCGCCATACAATAGATCCCTGCGAACAGAGCATCCTCAGCTGCTATTTTACAGCCCGGGGTTTGAGCGCTCAAGTGACGCCCCTCATCCTGGGTTTCCATTGGGCCCATTTCCCAACCAGACCATCGCTCAAGGGTTAACAGCACTTACAAGCCTTCTTGAAAATCTGGATAACCCCCGAACGCAATGGTCAGAGCCTGGGCGCGCGCTCTTTGAACTATTTGATGAGGGACCAGATGATGCAACACTGTTGCAAGGCATGACGTTGTTTTCGAGGTGCTTTCTATCATCAACGCAGCAATCCATCTCAACAGACCGCTTGATAGCCCTGGGCATGGCAATGAACCAGCAGGAAAGACAAGCGACTGATGAAGAAAACCACATCGAGGAAGTAGCGCGAGATGAAGAAGATCCTATAGCTGCGCCTGTGTGGCACCCTGGCCGTGTGCTCAGATACTGCACCCATATCACAAGGGCGGCCGCGCGGCACTGGCAGCGGGCCGTGTGGTACCGCATGCTCGGCAATGCGGTGCTGACCTGGATGCCCGCTACAAGAGAAGGGCCAGCGTCCTTAAGGCTACTTAGGCTGAGGCAATGTACCATCGTTGATGCCGGGGATGTGGACCCTGAAGCTGGGGTTGAGCCGGTTTCTTTTTTAGGCACTGCAGACGGTCCCAAGGACCGCACTGCTTACGATCGTATGCGCGTGCTCACCACTGAACTCAAACGCCTCGTTGCCAGCGGTCGAGCTGTTGTCACCTACATTTACGGTATCGATCCTCTCTCTGGAGAGCGCCTTGCCAGCTTTTTAAGAGGGGTATGACAGGTGATCCAACCGATTGAGTGGCAAGTATCGGTCCGCGAGTTGGCAGATCATGTCTGGTGCAAAGGGGATCTGCGTGTCGGTCTTGGGGGCGCTGCTGTCTCCAAGTGGCAAGGCGCACAAGGGCATCGATGGCTGCAGCAACATCAACCCGAGTGCTATGAGCCAGAAGTATGTGTATCTCGCAAGATATACGAGAGAGATATTATCCTGACCGTCAGTGGCCGGGCAGATGGTATCTACACCGATGCATCCCCAGTGGTGGTTGAGGAGATAAAAACCACCACCGAGAGCCTGATGTTTGTATTTCCCAGCAATCGACCCCAGCACTGGGCCCAGGCCAAGTTGTACGGGGCCCTGGTCGCAACGCAGCAACATCTGAAAGAGATTGAGGTCCAACTCACCTATTTGCAGGTGGAGCGTCTTGAGACGCGAAGTTTTAAAAAGCAGTACCTTAACGAGACATTGGAGCGGTACTTCTCAGAGACCATTGCCCATTATATCAGATGGTTGAGGGCAGTGTTTGCTTGGCAAGGAAAGCGGGATAGGCGCCTCCAATCCCTGGCATTTCCTTTTGCGACATATCGACCGGGACAGGCAGCGATGATACGCGCCACAGAACAATTGACAAAGAAAAAACCTCGTCGCTTCGTCGAGGCAGCCACTGGGAGCGGCAAGACCATTGCCCTGCTTTGGGGTGGTTTAAAAGCGCTTTTGCGCCAAGACGTATCCCAGATTGTGTTTTCAACTGCCAAGACAGTGGGGCAATTATCTGCGAGGCAGGCACTTGGTCTTTTAGAAAACAATGGGGCACGTATCAACAGTGTGTGGATCAGCTCTAGAAACCGCGCCTGTCTTTACAACAACGAGCAGTGCTCACTTGTATGTCCCCTTGCAAAAGGATTCTATGACAGGCTTCCGATGGCAAGGGATGAGATGATGAAACGCCCCTGCGTTGCGGACATTGCCCGAGAACATCATGTATGTCCCTACTGGTTCGCCAGGGAGATGGCACCATGGGCAGACGTGGTGGTGTGCGACTATAACTATCTATTTGACCCAAGGGTGCGGTTGAGAGCATTGGGCGACCCCCGTCGAGGTCCGAAGTTGCTTTTAGTTGACGAGGCACACAACCTGGTGGATCGCGCTAGGGAGATGTACAGCGCTGAGATACGCATGGAGACAGTGCAGCATCTCTTAAGTGATTTCAAAGGACACAATGGGTTGATTAAAGACCGACTTCTAAAACTAAGACAGCGACTACAGCAGGCGATAATCTCTGCCAAAACAGCTGCTGGATCACGGCCCGTTACAAACGAGCTTCTTGGGGCACTCCTCGAAGCAATCGAAGCATTTGTCACCCTGGCCAACACATGGGTTGAAGATAGCCTCAGCTTGTCGTGTCCAGCTGGGATGACCAGTTTTTTTTATGAATGCCATGCATTTTTGCGTGCTGCCCAGCGCATTGGCAGATCAGATGTCACAGTGGCTGAAGGGGTAGGAACCCATGCAAGGCTGAAAATTTTCTGTTTGGATCCAGCTGGACGACTGAAAGAAACAATGGATAGGATGGGTGCTTACGCGGTGTATTTTTCTGCCACATTGTCACCTATCAGACACTTCAGTCGCTTATTGGGTGGAGATGAACGGGACGTCGGGTTAACGCTACCGTCTCCTTTTAATAAGGATAATCTTTGTACAGTCGTCGTAGATTACATCTCGACCCGGTACAAGGATAGATTCAACACGTTAAAGCAAACTGCCGAGACAATCCAAGCCGCGGCAATGTCCCAGCAAGGGCACTACATCGCTTTTTTTCCATCGTATCAATATTTGAATGACGTTGCCCAGTACCTACCTAACTCATCCGCATCCCTGAGGACAGTGATGCAAACCCCGGCATTGGGGGAAGCTGACAAAAGGCGCTTTTTGGCTGCCTTTGAAAGGAAGCAGCAGGGATCTCTATTAGGACTCGCCGTTTTGGGTGGGCTGTTTGGAGAGGGCATTGACCTGGTCGGCAAGCGGCTTATCGGCGTGATCATTGTAAGCCCGGGGCTTCCCAAGGTGTGTATTGAACGGGAGCGTATTGGGCATTACTTCGATACCCTGGGCGCTGACGGATTCAAGCATGCATACCTGTATCCCGGTATGAATAGGGTCGTCCAGGCTGGCGGGCGCCTGATCCGTTCGGAACGAGATCGAGGTGTGATTATTCTCATCGGAGATCGCTTTACAAAATCGGCGTACGCCAATCTGCTACCCGACCATTGGAAGCCGAGCCATCGCGTATCATCTCTGGATCACCTCGTTGACTGCCTGGCTACTTTTTGGTCCAAGAGCGATCATCAACACCCCAGCATTTATCCACGTCTGAGGGCTTGCTCTTAGGTTACAACGCAGATGCCCATCGGGCTTGATTCCATCGAGCGACTGAGGCACTCTTTTGGCTACGCAGGAGATCCATGACAGCGGAAAGAGGCGAGAAACCGACCCCCCCTAAAAACGCCGAAGCGTTGATCAGGCAGTATGAATCTGGAGAGCGGGATTTTTGTGGGGTCGTTCTCAGCGGCGCCACCCTCATCCAAGTTGATCTTTGCGACGTCATTCTGAAAGAGGCCGACCTGCGCGAAGCCAAGCTCATCGTGGCCAACCTAGGTAGATCAGACCTGCGCGACATTGATCTTCGATATGCCAACCTCATCGGCGCCGAACTAACCAAAGTCGATCTGCGTGGGGGCGACCTTCGCGGGGCCAATCTGATCGAGGCCGATTTCTATCAGGCTGACCTCCGCGGGGTCGATTTCCGTGGGGCCAACCTTACATCGGCTAACTTAGAACAAGCGAGGGTTGACAGCAGTACCATCTGGAGTGGCATCTCGTGGGACGCCGATACCAAGTTCCCGTCGGGATTCTATCCCACAGACCTTAATCGCCACGAGACGTACAAACCTTATCCAGTTGAGCTCGTCGATGCGCTCGACCAGCTGACGCTCGATAGATACGCGGTAGAGAAGGAAAAAAGGCCGATTGGTCAAGCATTAAAAGACAAGATTAGGAATACAACTCAAAAGCTCAATGCCATTCGACCGGCACAAGCCGGTGATGTTGTGGCGAATGCCGAATTGATCGACGTCATCGGCTCAGGCGATTTCGGCGATGTCTGGGAAGCAAGGGATCTTACCACCCAAAAAAAAGTAGCGGTCAAAATATTCCACGCCAGCAAGATGGCATTGAGTCTGACACTGCACTATTTCCGTCGCGGCGTGGAAGCCATGGAAAAACTCACTAGGGTTAGCGGGCGGCCCGAATCTGTGATCGCGCTTCAGGAAGTCGAACCGTCGCGTCTTGCCTTTTCAATGCCGCTCATACCGAAGACAGACCTGAGAAAGCAAATAAAGAACTGGAGCCTAGAACAAAAATTAATGTTTTTCAGGAATGTCTGCGAGGCAGTGAAATTTGCCCATGCAAACCGAATTCTTCATCGAGACATCAAACCTGAGAACATACTTGTAACAGATGAATTAAAGCCGATCCTGACGGATTTTGATATCTGTGATCTGCTGTTTAAAAAAACCCTGTCGACCCAGTCCAAGGGAAGCATGGTGTATGCGTCTCCAGAGCAGCTCCTAGGCAGCAATCAACGGGAGTTCAGCACGGACATCTACAGCCTGGGACGCATTTTGCATTTTCTCCTATTGGAAAAAGACCCCAGCTTCTTACATGAAAAGACCCCTGAACTCAGCGAACTTTGGGATCAGCCTGAAGGGCTTGTTCGCCTCATCAGAAAGTGCACCCTCTTTGAGCGAGGTGATCGCTATCAATCAGTGGATGAGTTGCTATTGGATCTCAAGGAGTACGAGAGAGATCCTAAAACGGCAAACATCGGTATTGAACACCCGACTGTTTCCCGGGGCAGTACATTGTTGGGACAGATTAAAAGACATCCCATGGCTTTAGGTGCAGGGGCAACAATCATCGCGGCGCTCATTGGATTTGCCGGGTTAATCATTGCCGCCAAGATACAATCAAATGATAAACCTGCAACAGGCTCGGGCCAGACAGATGTGCCGGTCGGCATACCCAGCGGGAGCAGCGACCAGAAAGCACACGCACCGTTCTCGTTTGCCGTATTAGGGGATAGTCGCGATCACAATCCATCGGGCGTGAACATATCCACTGTAAAAAAGATTTTAGACCACGTGGAGGTGCAAAAAGAAGTATCGTTGGTCGTCTATACCGGTGACATGGTCAATGGCGCTGCAAATGCCGACGACATGGCCATACAATTGGAGCACTGGAAAAACCTGATTAAGCCATACCAAAATAGGGGCATGGAGTTTCTCGTCACAGCGGGCAATCACGAGATCGACGACGGCACAGCACGTGAATTCGAACCCGGTCGATTGGGCCACCCCACCCCTGAGGCATTGGCGCACCAACAGGCGATGAAGGCCGCGTTTCCCAATCTACCGAGTAATGGCCCAGCCAATGGCGGCTTTACCTATTGGCGACGGATAGGAGATATCCTATTTGTAATGCTCGATTCTTTTCGCCCGGGCTATTTTAACACCGTCGACATCGCCTGGCTCAAAGAGGTGCTAAGTAGGAAAGCGGCTGATCCGCGTCCAGCGCATATTTTTGTGGCTACCCACTCACCCGCGTTTCCCTCAGGTGGGCATGTGATGAATAGTTTACCAAACTACAGTCTGGATAGAAAAGAGCTTGCCCAACAGATGGTGCCGACGTGGCCGTGGCAGCCAGGCAAAGGTGGGCCGCGGGATGTGGACGTGGATTGGCGAAGTAAACGGGATGCCCTTTGGCAGGTATTGGGGGAGGCCGATGTGACTGCTTTCCTCGCGGGGCACGAGCATAATTTAAGCGTGCAGCGAATTGCCGGTGTCTGGCATTTGGTCTCCGGCGCAATGACGAAGAAACTCTATCCGGAAAATCGGGTTCCGCTCGGGCTCTACGGCGGACATCCACACAGCCCCAGGGCAGGACATACCTATTGGAGTGGCGGTGACAGGATCTGGGGGTATATGCTAATAACGACGAGCGTCCCAGTAGCTAGCGCCAGAATCTTCGGTTGGACCAAGTCAGATCCGGAGATACGCCTGATTAAGACAGTTGAGCTCTACTAGGTCTCTATCATTGGGGTTCTGCTGCGAAATGACCTGCGCTTAGGTCCTCCAAGCACGGGGACCACTAGCATAAACCATCGGAATGGTCTTCAAAACACGTATGCCACATATACCAACCATCGCGATGGTTCTCAAAACACGTATGCAACTTATACCAACCATCGGGATGGTTCCAAAAACACGCATGCCACATATACCAACCATCGGGATGGTTCCCAAAACACGTATGCAACTTATACCAACCATCGCGATGGTCCTCAAAACACGTTTGCCAAACATACAAACCATCCGGATGGTTTCTAAGTGTGGCAAGCGGGTCAAAGATCACCTATAGGGTCGATATCTGGATAAAAGGCAGATCAATGCGCTCATTTAAGAAAAACTCGGTGTTGGACCGGGGATCATCCCGGGCCGGTTATGGGACGTGATGCAAGGTTATCGCGCGCCAGGGGCCTTTTTGTAGAAATCAGGGGGGAGCTCAGCTCTCTTTGAGAATTGAAAGAGCTGAAACTTGGGGGCAAACAGCCGGCCGTCTGCGTCTTTTTCCAGGGGCAGTTCCCGCCCCCAGCGAACCACTTTCCTGAGCCCGTCTTCCTCGACAAACCCGATGCAATTCGTTGGACATGCCCAGGCGCAGGCGCCGCAGGCAATGCATTCCTTGGGTTCTTCTAAAAACGCGGGGCCGATGCTGCGCTTGTCCCCTCGCCCCTTGAAGGCCAGGGCGTTTGCTTCGACGACTTCAGCACAGACACGCGAGCAAAGACCGCACAGGATGCAGTCGTCCCGGTGTTGTTCTGCGTCTTCCTGGCGCGAGAAGCGGGACTTGCGAACCCCGTACTCGGCTGCCAGTTTTTTGATATGCGCGTTGTCAGGGGCTTCGGCCAGAATGAGCTCGAGTACCATGGCGCGGTGCTTGCGGATTTCAGGCGAGTCAGTGACCACGTCGATACCCTCTAACACCTCGTAATTACAGCTCGTCGTGGTTTTTTTTCTGCCCCCCTTGGTGATCTCCACCAGGCACAATCGACACGCACCATAGGGGATGATCGCTTCGCTGTGGCAAAGAGAGGGGACGTCGAACCCATAGGACCTCGCTGTATCTAGGACATTGCTGCCAGCCGGAGCCTCAACCGCTACCCCGTTTATTGTGAACGCTACAGACATCGTACTACCTCCATATTCCTAGGACAATTTTGATAAGCTCCCCCTTGAAAAGGGGGTTGGGGGGATTTCGTCAATCTGCCCGCAGTATTTGAAAATCCCCCTGGCCCCCTTTTTCAAAGGGGGAAGGCTTATTTTTACCCACCAGGATACATTTGACATAGCGCTAAGCAACAATCACAGCACTGTCTTTGCAGACATCTTCGCAGATGCCGCATTGAATGCACTTTTCCTGAATGATCGAGTGGGGTTTCTTCTTGGTTCCGATGACCGCCTCTTGAGGACAGCGTGACTTGCACAGCAAGCATCCCGTGCACGCTTTGGGGTCAATGGTGAATGTGATGAGTGATTTGCACACAGCAGCAGGGCATTTTTTATCGTTTACATGGGCTTCGTATTCCTCGCGGAACAACTTGAGGGTTGATCGCACCGGGTTGATCGCGGTGGTGCCCAAAGCACAAAGGGATGCCGCTTCTACCGTGTCGGCCAGTTCTTCGATGAGGGAAATGGTTTCGGCCGTGCCCCTGCCCTCGGTAATGTCGGTCACCAGCTGGTGCAGGCGGCGCAGACCTTCGCGACAGGTCGTGCACTTGCCGCACGACTCGAACTTTAAAAAGCCCAAGAAGTACTTGGCCACGTCCACCATGCACGTGCGCTCGTCCATGACGATCATACCGCCCGAGCCCATCATGGAGCCCTCTTCCCAAAGGGTGTCGAAATCCACGGGCAGGTCCAGTTTATCTGCGGGCAGGCATCCGCCAGACGGACCGCCGGTCTGGACTGCCTTAAAAGCCTTGCCACCGACAATACCGCCGCCCACGTCGTAGATGATCTGGCGCAGGGTCATGCCCATGGGCGCCTCGACCAGGCCGGTGTTGTTCACCTTGCCCACCAGGGAGAAAATCTTTGTGCCAGGAGAGCCGTCCGTGCCAATGGACGTATACCACTTGGCGCCTTTCTGGACGATCAGCGGCACGTTTGCCCATGTCTCCACATTGTTCAGGTTTGAGGGCTTGTCATAGAGGCCGGAGACCACCGTATGGATGTGCTTGGCCCTGGGCTCCCCGACCTTGCCCTCGATAGACGCCATCAGGGCAGTGGACTCACCACACACAAACGCGCCTCCGCCCCGGTTGATTGTAATATCGAAATCAAGGCCTTGGCCGAGGATGTTTTTTCCTAAAAAGCCCATATCCCGTGCTTGCTTCAGGGCGATGCCCAGTCGCTCTACGGCCAAAGGATACTCGTGGCGCACGTAGACATACCCCTCATCTGACCCGATGGTGAGGGCGCCGATGATCATGCCTTCGATGACCGAATGGGGATTGCCCTCGAGAATCGATCGGTCCATGAACGCGCCTGGATCCCCTTCGTCGGCATTGCAGATCACGTAGCGCTTGTCTGACGCTGCATTGCGACAGGTCTCCCACTTGCGCCCTGCCGGGAAACCACCGCCCCCGCGACCTCGTAATTTTGCCTGTTTTACTTCGTCCAGAACCCGATCAGGTCCCAGCTCGAATGCTTTGACCAGGGCGTTGTATCCGCCGGTAGCGATATAGTCATCTATTGAAGTGGGATCGATAAATCCGTTCTTGCCTAAGATGAGCCGGTTTTGGTGTTTGTAAAAAGGAATATCCTTTTCAAATTTATATTTCTCGCCTGTTACTGGATGCTCGTAGAAGAACTGTTCCAAGTACTGGCCGTCTCGTACGGTTTTTTCCACTATTTCCGGTACGTCTTTTGCTTTTACCCGCTGGTACAGGACCCCGTCCGGGTGGAACAACACCAGTGTCCCGCGTTCACAGAATCCGTGGCATCCTGTGGGGCGAAGCGCAACAGTCTCATTGAGACCGCACTTGTCGAGCTCCTCGCGAAATGCAGCGACCACATCCCTCGATCCATAGGCGTTGCACCCGGTACCGGCGCAGACGGCGATGACCCGTTGCTTCTCAGGTCTATCGGCCAGCAGCGATGTACGGTAGTTCGCCAGGTCCTCGGGGCTTCCTATCCGCGTCATTTAGTTCCTCCTTTGGTCTCGGCTTTGCGCATCTTTTTAACCACCTTCTGTAGGCTGCCAGATGTCATGTTCCCATGGTATTCTCCATCGACAATGACCAGCGGGCCCAGGGCGCAGGCGCCCACGCAATTCACTTCTTCGATGGTGAACATCATATCAGCGGTGGTCTGGCCAGACCCGATGTCCAAATCCCTTTCCAGTTGTTCCACGAGGCGGGAAGCGCCGCGCACGTGGCATGCCGTGCCCATGCATACGGTGCAAATATGTTTGCCCCTGGGCTCTAAGTGGAAGGATTCGAAAAACGTGGCCATCTGGTACACCCGGGCAATCGGTACATCAAGCCTGGTGGCGATGCGCGCCATTGCGTCCCGCGGCAGATACCGGGCTTCATCCTGAACATCTTGCATGATCGCCAGCAGCGACGACGGTGCAGCATCGTAGCGATCTACGATTGCATCAACTTGACTTATCTCCATTGCGTTCCTCCTTAAGAAAGAAGACGAGCATCAGCTTGAACGCCTGTGGGGCGTTGCGTTAACGCCGTTTTACTTGAAGTAGCAAGGATGAGAGGAAAAGAAAATCCCTTATTTTTAATTATTCATTGAGAGCCCCTATTTTTAATGAGAGCCCCTATTTTTAATAGCCCCCACCCCGGCCCTCTAGCCCCCACCCCGGCCCTCCCCCGGTGGATACTTGGACGTTGGGGGAGGGAAGCTATCATGTCTCAATAACGGCCGTTAAATCTAAAACTCATCGAACCTCGGATAGGGGAACAATCGCCTTTGCCTGAAAACTTCTAAGAAACTGATAAATAAAAATTGTCCCACACCCTCCCCCGATGTCCGAACGTCCACCGGGGGAGGGCCGGGGTGGGGGCCAAAGACTGGCGAGACAGCACCGCTCTTTTAATATAATTGACCCCTTTATGATTTTCGTCATAGACTGCGAGGCCGGTTATGATTTGTATCATAGCAGGATAATTGTAAGCGCTAAAACTGGTAAGTTGTAACTCTTTATTCTGGTTGGGAAAGCTGGTTAGAGTCTGTTTGGAAGTGGAAAGGGTTGGTCGCTAGTCAACACCTTTCATTTTTGAAATATGATTGCACTATTTGCGTAAAACACTGCAAATAGAGGTGGGCGCAATTCGTCTAACAAACAGGAGGATCCTATGAGCAAGCCGACAATCGTTTCAATGCCCGGAGATGGAATTGGTCAAACTGTCCTTCCGGCAGCAATACGCGTTCTCGAGGCAGCTGGTTTTCAAGCCGAGTACGTTCATGCTGACATCGGTTGGGAATTCTGGTGCAACGAGGGAAATCCGCTTCCCGACAGAACCATTGATTTACTGAAGAAGCACAAACTGGGGCTGTTTGGCGCCATCACCTCGAAACCCAAGACCGACGCAGCAGCAGAGCTCATCCCCGAGCTACAGGGCAAGGGCCTGGTTTATGCCAGCCCCATCGTGCGCATGCGCCAGCTCTTTAGTTTGGACGTATGTATCCGGCCCTGCCGTTCGTTCAAGGGCAATCCATTGAACTTCATTCGCAGGGGTAAAGGGGATACCATCGAGGAGCCCATGGTGGATACGGTGATCTTCAGACAGAACACAGAAGGCCTGTATGGCGGTGTCGAGTGGACCGATCCACCGCCGAACGTCCGCGCCGCACTCGATACCCATCCAAAGTTCAAGGCCTTTGCGAATGTTCCCGGCCCTGAGCTGGCGATCTCGACCCGGATTTTTACCCAAAACGCCTGTACGCGGATTGTGTCCGAGGCGTTTAAGTATGCGAAGAAATTCGGATACAAGAGCGTTACCATTTGCGAGAAACCAAATGTCATTCGCGAGACCTCTGGCATGATGCTGGAGACGGGCAAGCGCATCCAAAAGGACTATCCCGAAATTCAGCTCTGGGATACCAACATCGACGCCCAGATGATGTGGCTGACCAAAAATCCAGAGGATTACGGGGTTATCGTAGCTGGAAATATGTTCGGCGACATCGTTTCCGACGGTTTTGCCGGACTGGTCGGCGGTCTTGGATTTGCTTGCAGCGCCAATATCGGCGAAGAAGTCGCGGTGTTCGAGCCCACCCACGGGTCAGCACCCAAGTACGAGAAGCTCAATCCATCCATCGTGAATCCCATGGCCATGGTACTGAGTGCCTGCATGATGCTGGACCACATTGGCGAGAGCGAGAAGGCGACGAAAATCAGGGATGCGATATCTGCGGTGGTCATCGAGGCCAAGACCCTGCCGTACGACATGCTGAAGCTGAGAGGTGGACCCAACGCCATCAGCCAGGGGGCCGCATCCACAGACGATGTTACCGACGCCATCATCGCAAAGCTTTAACGACCGTGAGACCAGAGGGAAGGGGCTGCTGCCCAAGTGACCCCTAATACAACAGAACCCACTCGGGCAAGCATCCCCTTCACCTCCAATCCGTCTTTGATAGGAGAAAAGAAGAATGATTAGCAAAGAAGACATCGCAAAAAAGTTTGCTTCGCAGCTCGAGAAGATTTCCAACCAGGATCTCCGCGAAAAAGTCGTCGAGACCTGGTATGCGGCCTGCAAGCAAGGGGGGTGGGAGAGCTTTGAAGAAATCGAGCGCATGCCGTTTACAATGCTTACCGACACCCATGGGGTCAATTTCATCGAACACACCATTGCTGTAACCGAGGGTGCCTACGCGCTCGGCAAGTCCCAAGTGGCGACCTACAAAAAGCTGCCGTACGAGATTGATTTTGATCGGCTCGTTGCCGGCGGCATTCTCCACGACGTGGGCAAGTTGGTGGAGACGATCAAAGACGGCAAGGGGGGATTTGTAAAGAGCCTCACGGGCAAGTGCACGCGTCATCCGATTTCAGGCACCGTGCTAGCAGACCGGGCAGGCCTGGACGATAAAACCCTGAACACCATTGCCTGCCACGCCAAGGAAGGGGAGGGCCGGCCCCAGGTCATCGAGACCGTGCTCATCCACCAGGCTGATTTTGCCACCTTTAACCCGCTGGTCATGCTGAACGGCGGCAAGCTGATCACCTAGTTACAGCGGAGGACATCATGGGTAAAACCATTATTGAAAAAATTCTCGGTAGCCACTCTGGCAAAGATGTCTCACCCGGAGATATCGTCGACATCGCTATCGATGCTCGCGCGGCCAGGGATTTTGGCGGCGCCAATGTGGTAAAGAACATCACTGATAACGGGCTCTCCGTAGAAAACCCGGAAAAGACCTATTTTACTTTTGATTGCAATCCAGGCGGGTCGGATCAGAAGTACGCCACCAATCAGCAGGTCTGTCGCCTCTTTGCCAGGGATCACGATATTAATGTATACGATATTGATCAAGGGATCGGCACGCACCTGGCCATCGACGCAGGGCTGGCCTATCCGGGTTCCACGTTTGTCTCCACAGATTCCCACGCCAATATCCTGGGCGCCATCGGTGCCTTTGGTCAAGGCATGGGAGACGTGGATATCGCCCACGCCTTTGCCTTTGGCCGGGTGTGGTTCAAGGTACCGCCATCTGCGAAGATTATCCTCAACGGTACCCCCTCTGCGGCAGCATCGGCCAAGGACATCGTCCTTGCCATGCTAAAAAAACTAGGGGCCAATACCCTGCTCGGCTATTCAGCGGAAATCTACGGCCCTGCAGCAGAGCAGCTCGGGGTGTCAGATCGCATTACCATCTCGTCCATGGCCACGGAAATGGCCGGCATTATCGCCCTGTTTCCACCCAACGACGCGGTCGTGAAATATGCTTCAAAAGTCACGGGTAGAACCATCGATCCGGTACTCGCCGACAGTGATGCGGCCTACGAAAAGACATTTGAAATCGACATCGACGGCCTGGTCCCCCAGATCGCTCGACCCGGCCATCCAGAGGATGTGGTCGACGTGACCGAGGTCGTGGGGACCAAAATCGGTTCCGCCTTTATCGGTTCGTGCACCAACGGGCGATTCGAGGACATGAAGGCCGCTGCGGATCTGCTGGCAAATCGCAAGGTCGCGCCAGGTGTTGTGCTCAAGATCGTGCCCAGCACCAACCAGGTCTGGCAACAGTGCCTCGACGAGGGGCTGATCAAGACGTTCAAAGATGCGGGCGCCCTGGTGGGCAATGCTGGATGTGCCGGGTGCGCTGCGGGGCAGATCGGCCAAAACGGCCCTGGGGAGATCACCGTGAGCACGGGCAATCGCAACTTTGCCGGCAAGCAGGGCAAGGGCGAGGTGTACCTGGCCTCACCCGCGGTCGTGGCCGCATCTGCCGTGGCCGGGGCCATCTCCCTGCCCGATGCCATTCCCGCACAGCCAGCTGTCTTTGAGGTCGGATCCGGGGGCAAACCAGCGCAAGCCGCAGCAGGCAAAGCTGCGGCTGCCAAGGAAAAACCCACCGCGTTCAAAGGCCGGGTGTGGGTCATCCGCAAAGACAATATCGATACGGACATGATCTACCACAACCGCTACCTCACCATCACCAACATCGAGGAGATGGGGCAATACACCTTTGACAATCTCGAGGGGTGGGAGGACTTTGCCAAGAAAGCAAAGCCCGAAGATATTGTCGTGGTCGGCAAGAATTTCGGGGCAGGATCCTCGCGCCAACAGGCAGTGGATTGCTTTGAAAGCCTTGGTGTGTCGTGCATTATCGGCGAATCCTTTGGCGCTATCTACGAGCGCAACGCTATCAACAAGGGGTTTCCCATTGTCACGGCAGATCTGGTCTCGACCAACCTGGAAAGCGGTCAGACACTGGAGGTCGATCTATCCACAGGTGCCATCAAATTGCCGTCTGGCGAGGTCGTCACAGGCGCCTTCTCAGATGTCCAAATGGAGATCTATAAAAAGGGCGGACTCCTTAACAACTAGCAAACTCCCTTTGGAAGGAGAAACTCATGGGCAAAACATTTGCAGAAAAAGTCCTGGCCAAGAAATCAGGCCAGGCCGAGGTGGTCCCAGGGCAGATCGTCATTGTTCAGCCAGACCACCTCCTGACCCACGACAACACAGCAGCTATCGTGGGAAAAATAAAAGACGATCTAGACGAGTTCGGCGTCGCCAGGCCGGCCATGCCGGTCATCGTGCTGGACCATGTAATCCCTGCAGCCACTGAAAAGCACGCCACCAACCACAAAACCGCGCGGGCGTTTGCCGAAAAATTCAAGCTCCCCAACTTTTACGACGTGGGAGCTGGGGTCTGCCATCAGGTGCTGATGGAAAAGGGCCACGCCCTACCGGGCAGCATCATCGTCGGTAGCGACTCCCATACCTGCTCCTACGGCGCGGTAGGGGTTTTTTCCACTGGCGTGGACCGGACAGAAGCCGCGGCGCTCTACCTCAAGGGCGAGACCTGGCTCAGGGTGCCGGACACCATCAAGATAACACTGACCGGCAAATTCGTCCCTGGCGTGTCAGCAAAGGATCTGGTCCTCTCCATCATCGGGGATATTGGTGCAGACGGTGCTGCGTATCAGGCAGTGGAATTCCACGGCGATATTCAGAACCTCTCGGTAGAGGATCGGTTCGCCATCTCTAACATGGGCGTGGAGATGGGCGCCAAGATCGCCGCGTTCCCAGTGGACGACATCACCCGGGCCTACCTCAAGTCCATCGGTGTTCAAGACAATGCCTACGAGCCGGTGTGGGCAGACCCAGATGCTCAGTACATCCGGGAGCTGACCTATGACATGGGCGCCATCGAGCCGGTGATTGCAGCGCCCCACAAGGTGGACAATACAAAGAAGATCGGCGAGCTCGAGGGCATGGCCATTGACCAGTGCCTGCTCGGCACCTGCACCAACGGACGCCTGAGCGATCTGGAGGCGGCAGCGCGCATCCTCGGTGGCAAGAAAGTGGCCTCGACTGTCAGGCTATTGGTGCTTCCGGCATCAAAAGATATCTACGAAGCTGCCATTGAAAACGGCACCATTACAGCCCTATCCAAGGCCGGCGGGGTGGTATTACCACCTGGGTGTGGTCCATGTCTCGGCGCGCATCAAGGGGCCCTGGCGCCAAATGAAAAATGCCTATCCACAGCAAATCGCAACTTCAAAGGGCGCATGGGCTGCAAAGAGGCGGAGATCTATCTCTCCAGCCCTGAGACCCTGGCTGCCTCTGCGATTTACGGCAAAGTAACCGATCCCAGGAAGGTGGTGGCAAAATGAAAGTGTGGAAATACGGCGACGACATCAATACGGACATGCTCTTTCCCGGCAAATACACCTACACCTGCTCGACAGCTGAGGAAATAAAACCCCACCTGCTCGAGGACCTGGACGCCGACTTTGCCGGCAGTGTGACCAGTGGTGATGTTATCTTTGGCGGCAAGAATTTCGGGTGCGGTTCCTCTCGGGAACAACCCACCCTGGGCCTAAAAGCCGTGGGCATTCAGGCCATCGTGGCCAAGAGCTTTGCCCGCATTTTTTACCGCTCCTCCATCAACCAAGGGCTGCTTCTCGTCGAGTGCCCAGAAGCGGTGGATGCCTATAATGCAGGCGATCCTGTGACCTTTGACGCCCAAAATGGAAAAATAACCGTGGCTGGCAAGGAATTTTCATTCCCCAAATTGCCACCCGAGATCCTGGCCATCCGCGATGCAGGGGGCCTGCTGCCCTATACGCGGGCAGCGCTGAAAAATCGCTAGACCATGTCAAACGCTATTTGTCGGATTAAATCAGCAGATTCCCCCTTGAAAAAGGGGGTAAGGGGGATTTTGTCACCTCGCAATGCCAGGGGAAAAGACGAAATCCCCCCAGCCCCCTTTGCCAAAGGGGGAGGCCTTTTTTCCGACATTTTTGACTGGACAGAGCACTAGGACGAATAAAGGAGATATTACCGTGGCAGAGGAAAAAAAATCCGGATGGGGTACGGTAACGACCCGGGTAGAGCCGAATAACCTGGTGATCGCCGGATACCCCCTGGCCCAGCTGATCGAAAAATCCAATGTGCTGGAGACAGCGCACTTACTCATCAAGACCGAGCTGCCGACCAAAGAGGAGCTCGCAGCGCATACAAAGAGCGCGTACAAGGCCGCGATGATGCCCGCGCCCCAGGTCGCCCGATTCGAAGGAGAGGACATCTCCGCGGCCCTGGGTAAATCCCTGCTCATGGACAAGGCGCTGTTCGAAGTGCCCACAGCAGGGGATGACGGACCTGTGAACAAGACCATCTTTGCCCTGGGGCGATTCTGTCGATACCTGGCCAATTTGCTCGGAAACGAGGCGGCCCTGGACAAGGCTTCAGACACAGAGCCCTTTGGCAATCTCATCTACCGCGCTGTGACCGGCGAGGCCTCTGTCGATCCAAAGCGCGGGTTGATGATCGAAACCATGGTCGTCGCCAGCGTGGATCACGGTGTCACACCGCCTTCTGCCCAGGCCGGTATGATCGCTGCATCTGTACGGGCGGATTATGCCATGTCCCTGTGCAGTGGCGTGGGTGCAATCACCGATGTCCATGGCGGTGCCGGACGCATGGCTGCCCTGTTTTTCATGAAGGTCGTGGATAGGGCCAAGGCCGAGGACATCTCTCTCGAAAAGGCGTGTGAAGCCCTGGTGCGCGAATACAAGGAAAACAAAAAGCGCATCCAGGGACTTGGCCACCGGGTGCACAGCCAGGATCCCCGCCGGGATATCCTGTGGCAGCGGTCCAAGGAGTACGGACTTGCCAGTGATTACGTGGCTGTATCAGAGATGATCACAGACATCTTTAAGAATATCAGCGGCAAAAACCTGCCGATAAACGTGGACGGCGTGATCGGCGCGGTCGTGGCAGACATGGGGGTGGACGTAGACCTGGCCAAGGCCCTGTTTGTATTTGGTCGGGTCGCTGGATTGTCAGCCCACTACTTCGAGGAGATCTCGACCCAACGGCCCATGCGTCGCATCAATTTTGGCGATGCGGTCTACGAGGGAAAGCCAGATCGGAATTATCCGGCGTAGGATGCGAGAACCTATCCCCCCGGCCCCTTTCCCTGCGAGAGAAGGGGGAGCGGAGTGGATTTTGAAATGTGGACGCAACTTGAAAAGGAGTGAGAATGTCAGCGCTACCTGAATACAAGACCCGAGTCCTGCTCGAGGGTCAAGGGGTGCCCCTCGTGAACGGCGTATTTGTCGCTGCCGGGTCAGCAATCCCCGATGATCTTCCTGCGCCGCCGGTCTATCTCAAGGCCCAGATTCCAGGTGCCACGAGTCGCGCGGCCCATGGATTGGTCCGTCGATGTGACACCAAAGAAGAGCTCAACGCAAACCTGGCCGAATTGCTCGCCCCTGGTGCCTGGGGTCAGGCAGAAGGCGTGCTCGTGGCGAGCGCCGTGGACATGGTCGGTGAATACTATGCTGCCTGCATGCTCGACTTCGGCAGTGCGGAAAAACTGCCAGGTGGTACCCTGCTATTTTCGACCCAAGGTGGATCTGGTGTCGAAGGGCGATCGGAGAGCCTTAAAAAAATATCGTTCTCCCTGCTGAACCTGCCGACCGCGGCCGAGCTGGCCGAAAAGTTCGGAGACGTGGAAAACAAAGCCAACATCGGCGCGTTTCTTGAGGGATTCATTAAGACCTATGCCAAGTACAAGTTGATCGTCTTGGAGACCAACCCCATTGGCGTGCTCAAAGACGGCTCATTACTCGTGGTGGACTGTCGGGCCGAGTTCGAGGGCCAGGCCGTGGGCAAGGCAGATAAAGAGCTCTTTGCCCCGGCCTCGGTTACCAAAGAGGACAAGACCCGCCTCGAGCGCCTGGTCGACAAGATAAACGAAGGCGATCCAGCCGGCACGGGGTTTATTCGGGAAGAACGGGAATCTCCCCCCAAAGATGCGTGGTGCGTGGCCACCAACCTGTGCGGTGGCGGCGGTAAAATGCTCTGGGAGATGACCACCGGAGCTCGAAAAGACATCTTCTCGATGAACGAGTCCGATACCTCGGGCGGCCTGTCTGCCTTTAAGAGCTACCGTGTGCTCCGAGCCATCCTCGAAATGGAAGGATCCCACGTGATCCTACTCACAGGATCGGGCATGGGGTTCCAGAACCAATACCACCTGGCCGCGGCCATGTGGAAGGGGCTCAGGGAGAGTCCCACACCCCTGCCGGCCATGCTCAGATTCGGCGGTACTGACGAGGACAAGGCAAGGGATCTGATCGCCAAGGTGGCGTCGTCTCTGCCCGTAAAGGTAAAGACCTACTTCCCCCACGTGTTTCCCAACGCCATGGTGGATGAAATTTCAGAAGTCGCCTCAAGAGAACGGGTTCGGGTAACACCCGAGCCCCAGCCCGAGGGAGCGCCCACGTTTAGCGTCAAGATGCCCCCAGGGGATTTTTTCTACTATCCGGATAAATGGACCAAGGACGAGGCACCCCCGTGCGTGGGGATCTGTCCCAATCAATTTTTGAGTTGGAATGCCGAGACGCGCATGGTTTCCCCTGTTGAGGGGGCGCGCTGCATCGGCTGTTTGCTGTGCGAAGTGGCCTCCTTGCTCGATGGCAACGGAGAGTTGCGCATCAGACTCGACATGCCGGAGGTGGACTAATGAGTGGCATACTTGAATATTTAGTCGGTGTGGAAACACCAAAGGTCCTCGTCATTGGCATCACGGGCAAGCAAGGTGCGAGCCGCAGCAAACTGATGATGAAAATGGGCACCAACGTGGTCGCGGGCTGTACCCCGGGCAAGGGCGGACAAGAGGTCAACGGCGTACCGGTCTTCAACTCCCCCCAGGAGGCCAAGGAGGCCATGCCAGAGATCAACAGTGCGTGCACCTACGTGCCTGCTGGCGCGATCAAAAAAGCAGCTATGGACGCCATGGACGCGGGTATCAAGTTCACAGTGCTGACTGCGGATGGCGTGCCCACCCAAGACGAAGCAGTGTTCAAGGAGTATTCCAAAGCAAAGGGCTGTACCCACCTCGGTCCCAACACCGTGGGCATGCTGGATACCTCTGGATACCTGTTCGGCCTCATCGGCGGCAGTGCCTCCTGGGCCAAGAAGAATTACCTGCCGGGTTGCGTGGGTGTCATCTCCCGGTCTGGTGGTCTGTCCCAGCTTCTAGGTGCCTTTCACTGCCGGCCCAACCTGCCCGGCCCGAGGGAGGATGGGTCCTTTGGCCCGCTGTGGGGCGATAAGTATCCCGGTGTCAGCGCTGTGATGTGCACTGGCGGAGACCCCATGCCTGGCGTGACCATGCTCGACGCGGCCCTTGCTTTCCAAAAGGACCCGCGCACCAAGGTCATCGTGGCCTACGGCGAAACCGGCACTACCCAGGAAAACGACCTGGCCGCTGCGGTCAAGGCCGGCGCCATTACCAAGCCGATCATCATCTTCCTGGGCGGCATGTTCACCAAAGCCGGGGTTGCCCAAAGCCATGCCGGCGCCATGATTCGCAACGAGGAAGAGACCTACGCCTTCAAGCGTAAAATCATGGAGGAAGTGGGCATCATCGTCGTGGAACGTCCAGACGCCGTATTCGCCCAAACCGCCAAAGTCCTCGGCCTGTAATTAGTATCCGCCCCGAGATACCTATTTTCAACTTTACCTTGTAGCCGTGGGGTTTATCCCCACGGTGAAAAACAAAGTAATACCCTTTCCTGGCTTCTCCCAAAAAGGCTCACACCTGACATTTCTCTTGTGCTTAACATTCTGGGAGCTGCCTCCCCAAGCCCCCCTCCTGGCCTCCCCCCGGTGTGCAAATGGTCATTGGGGGGAGGGATAGGGTCCGAACGTCCACCGGGTTGGGGAGGGGGCCCTCAAGACTGTTAAGCACGCACATTTCTCTTGTGCTTCTAAAAATAAGTAGATAATGTTGATAATAAGGAGGAATGCCGATGTGGAGAACGACACAAATACTACATATTAGTACTGTTTTCACGGCTGCCGTGATCTTTCACTTTGGGTGTAACGTGACGAGTGCAGATAGTCAGAACATAGATGTTGGTTCAGATGCGGATGCAGATGGGGACGCTGATACTGACACAGATTCTGATTCGGATAGTGATGCAGATTCGGATGCTGACTCTGATGCGGATTCAGATTCAGATGGGGATTCTGATACTGATTCCGACTCGGACTCAGATTCTGACTCGGATATCGACACCGATACGGGCTGCAGCGATCAGGATGGGGATGACTGGTGCGATGATTTTGATTGCGAGCCCACAAATCCAGATATTAACCCGGGCGCAGAAGAAATCTACGATCCCCCGAATGGCGTGGATGAGGACTGTGACGGCGCAACCGACGAAGATCCAGAACCTATAATCGATACAGACTCGGGCCCCATTATTCCGGATTGCTCAGATTGTCCCACCACAGGTACGACATTGGAACACATGCGCTGCGCCATTGATCTGTGCGATGATGCAGTGCACTTGTCTTCTGAGTACACGTCGCCCAGCAACGCCACGACCACAGATACCTATGCGGCAGTGGCGCGCTTTGGAGAGACAACCAACGACTTGGCCCCCTTGCTCTTTGACGCCTACGCCCTCATGGCCACGGGTCCGGCCACTGGCACCATCCACACCCAGAACATGGGTGGCACCAATATTGAGGACCCTTACTCACAAGAGGAATTTTTGGTTAACGATGTGATGGAGTGGCGCATCCACCTCAAGGCCCCGCCCAAGGCCAAGGGATTTCGCGTGCACTACGTATTTCTCTCTATGGAGTACGACGAATACGTGGGTGAACGATATAATGATAAATTTTACATCTTCTTAGAGGCACAGAGTACCAATGGCGGTGAGCGCACCATTATCAACTTTACCAAGTGTCGGGACCCAGATGTCTACTATGACTTCATCTGCGATGAAGCGACCATGGACTGGTGTGAGGACGGGGAGAAGTACTGTTACATTGCCATCAATACATCGTTTTCCGAATGTTGTTGGTACAATGACTGCCCAGACGGCACCTGGACCACGGACCTCTCAGGCACGGGATATTCCTGTGCAGACAGTTGGATCGAGGATACACCAGGCACAGGATCGTCCACTGGGTGGCTTTATACCGAATGGGTGGTGGAGGAAGGTGAGGAATTCGATGTCATTTTTCACATTCACGACACCAGCGACTCCATCCTCGACTCCGAGGTCATTCTAGACGAATTCATCTTCCTAAAGGATGCCACCCCAGGAACCAACGAAGTCGTCTGATTTTTTTGCCGCACCTGCGTTTGTTACCCCCTCTCACTCATTCTTTTATTCTTGAAAAGAAACTGAGAAGCAGATAAATTTGATTTATAAGGAGGAATGCAAATGTATGAAAAAAAATGCTAGTAAAAATAGCAGTTTATCTGTTCTCGATCGCATTGCTCGCTGGATGTGACGTAGAAAATCCAGATGGGCAGATTTCGGACGATCCCTCAACAGACGCTGACTCAGATGCGGATGCCGATACTGATGCTGACTCTGATTCAGATGCTGACTCTGATTCAGATGCTGACTCTGATTCAGATGCTGACTCTGATTCAGATGCTGATTCTGATTCAGATGCTGATTCCGATTCTGACACAGACACCGACACGGACATAGACACCGATACGGGTTGCAATGACCAGGATGACGATGGCTGGTGCGATGAATTTGACTGCGAGCCCACAAATCCGGACATAAACCCCGGGGCTGAAGAGATTCACGACCCCCAAAATGGCATAGACGACGATTGCGACGGCTTGATCGACGAAGACCCAGATCCTCTAATCGATACTGACTCGGGCCCCATCATCCCAGATTGTTCAAATTGTCCCTCCACAGGCACCAGTTTAGAGCACATGCGCTGCGCCGTCGACCTTTGCGATGATGCGGTTTACCTGTCCGCCGACTATACCTCACCCAGTAATGCCGACACCACAGGAACATACGCGGCAGTGGATCGGTTTGGCAGTGCGAGCAACGATTTAGAACCCCTGCTTTATGACGCTTATGCTCTCGTGGCAACCGGGCCGGCCACTGGAACGAGCCACAGCCAAAACATGGGTGGCAGTGGGATCGAAGATCCATTTTCCCAAGACGGGTACGATGTCAATGACGTGATGGAGTGGCGCATTCACCTCAAGGCCCCACCCAAAGCCGAGGGATTTAGGGTACACTACGTGTTTTTCTCAGAGGAGTACGACGAATTTGTGGGGTCGATGTTTAACGATAAGTTTTACATTTTTATAGAAGCGCAAAGCACCAATAACGGGGAGCGAACCGTGATCAATTTCACCAAGTGCCGCGACCCGGACGTGTACTATGACTTTATCTGCGACGAGGCGACCATGGACTGGTGCGAAGACGGTGAGAAGTACTGCTACATCGCCATCAATACATCGTTTTCCGAATGTTGCTGGTACGATGGCTGCCCAGACGGCACGTGGACCACGGACATCTCTGGCACGGGCTATTCCTGCGCAAGCAGTGCAGGCGGCGATACTAGTGGCACAGGATCGTCCACTGGATGGCTGTACACAGAGTGGGTCGTGGAAGAAGGCGAGGAGTTCGACGTTATCTTTCACGTTCACGACACCAGTGACCATATCTATGATTCTGAGGTTATTCTCGACGAGTTCATTTTTGTCAAGGACGCCAACCCCGGCACCAACGAGGTCGTTTGATTTTTTTAGCTTCCTCGCGGTAATTTTCCCTACGACACCATCCAATCCTATTTGTTTCTTTTTGTAAATCAGGTAAAAAGTAGATTGAACTTTTTATGTGGAATTAGAGGGAGAAGTACAAGTGCTTGAAAAAAATATAAAAATAACCAAAACAATCTTTCGTCTGACACTTTTGGTCTTGCTCTTTGGATGTGGCGCAAAGAGTCGTGAAGTGCAGATTTCAGATACTGAAACAAATGTGGATTCATCTGCGGATGCAGATACGGATACTGATACTGATGCAGATACTGATACGGATTCTGACTCTGCTTCTGACACAGACACGGGTACAGACACAGACACAGACACGGGTACAGACACAGACACGGGTACAGACACAGACACAGACACGGGTACAGACACAGACACGGGCACGGATACAGACACAGACACGGGTACAGACACAGACACAGACACAGAAACAGAAACAGAAACAGAAACAGATACGGACACAGACACGGGTACAGACACAGACACGGATTCAGAGTTCATCATTCCGGATTGTTCGAATTGCCCCGCTACAGGCACCAGCTTAGAACACATGCGCTGTGCCATCGATTTGTGCGATGACTCGGTATATTTGTCGGCGGACTATACGTCACCGAGTAATGCCAATACCGACAGCACGTACGCGGCAGTGGATCGGTTTGGCAGTGCTAGCAACGACTTGGCCCCCTTACTCTTTGAGGCCTATGCGCTCATGGCCACAGGGCCGGCCACTGGAACGAGCCACAGCCAAAACATGGGTGGCAGTGGGATCGAAGATCCATTTTCCCAAGACGGGTACGATGTCAATGACGTGATGGAGTGGCGTATCCACCTCAAGGCCCCACCCAAAGCCGAGGGATTTAGGGTACACTACGTGTTTTTCTCAGAGGAGTACGACGAATTTGTGGGGTCGATGTTTAACGATAAGTTTTACATTTTCATAGAGGCGCAGAGCACCAATGATGGGGAGAGAACTATCATCAATTTCTCTAAATGCCGGGCCCCTGACATGTACTACGATTTCATCTGCGATGAGGCGACCATGGACTGGTGTGAAGACGGTGAGAAGTACTGCTACATCAACATCCATAACGCTTTTTCAGAATGCTGCTGGTACAACGATTGTCCAGACGGCACATGGACCACGGATATCTCCGGTACGGGTTATTCCTGCTCGAACAGCCAAATAGGCGATTTTAGTAGCACTGGATCATCCACTGGATGGCTCTACACAGAGTGGGTCGTGGAAGAAGGCGAGGAATTCGACGTTATCTTCCACATTCACGACACCAGTGACCACATCCTGGACTCTGAAGTCATTCTCGATGAGTTCATCTTTGTAAAGGACGCCAATCCCGGCACCAACGAAGTTGTCTGACCAAAAAAGTTTCCCTCCTGAAAAGCAGCTTTTTTGTTGTTTTGTTCGATTATTTGACTTGAGCGAAATCAGTGGTACGGTTTTTGAAACAGGAGTAATAACAGAATCTTACCATGATGCTGAAAGAAAGCGCCTATATGACCTGACCTAGAGGCTCAGGCTCGAATTAAGGGGGAAGAGCGTGTCTAGGAAATCAACAGTTGTTTACGAATTTTCATCTGGCTGGTGTGTGCTAAAGGAGTTGCGTGAAAAGCTGCAATCCCAGCTTAGCGAAACCAGTGAAGATGTGTCAGATGCCGTTATTATGGCTTCCTCAGAGCTCGTAGAGAATGCGATAAAGTACGGTGATTCGAATTTTACGTATCGGCTGAAGATACAGGACGAGGGCATCGAGATTGAGGTGATCAATAACAAGGCCGATGGGAGCAATATCGTTCGGTTAAGGGACCATATAGATAAAATAAGAAAGAGTGAAAACCCGTTTGATTTGTATACGGAACGCCTGCTCGAACTGATGAACAATCCACAAAACGGACCCACCCAGTTGGGTCTGATTCGGATCGCATATGAGGGGCGGTTTGATCTTTCTTGTCGCGAAGAGGATAAGATGATTTGCATTACTGCAAAAAGAAAAACAGACAGTGAAAATGAAAGTGCAACAGGACAAGGATAAGGCAAAGATCCGGTGATGTAGTGCAACAGCAAGATTGGGAGGATCGCGTGGATAACTTAAAAAAAGACGAGCTGGAAATTGTGGTCGAGGCGGGAAATCCAGTTACAATACAGTGGCTCGGTGTCAGCCAGTTTCGCAACCCCTCCGACTTCATCGACCCCTATTTTGAGAAGCTGGTTGAAGCACTTCAAGGTAAAGAGGTTGTCGTTGACTTTGCCAATTTGAAGTACATGAATTCATCGACAGTGTCGCCGATTATTAAGATGTGCCGGCTGTTCGACGAGAAGAGCGTACCGACGACCATTGTCTATAATAAATCCTCAGACTGGCAGGCCGCCACGTTCAAAGCCCTCATCAGCCTTTCGCGCGTCATGAAACACGTCAAAGTAGCATAGCGGCCTTCTTAGCATTTTATCAAAAAAACCACACAACCTATTATTTATACCGCCCCGGCCAGCTTTGGGGCAGTTCGGTGATCGTGAACCCCTTTAAATCTTCGGATGGGTTGACACTCAGGGTGACCGCTGATTGCTTGACGGCAAAGTGTACCATCATGCGCAGGTACGTAAGGTGCAGATTCTTTTTAGCCATGCGGATGTCGAGGGATGCCACGGTCTGTCGCACTTCCTGAAGCTTTGCTGAGGTAATGGCCGACAAGGGCAAATCAAAGGAAAGAAGCGGATCATTGCGGTCCCCATCGATGCCGCAGAAAAAATGCAAGGCATTATCGAGCTCCTTTTGGGTGCCTTCGGCCCGGTCGGCAAAGGATACTTTGAAGCGGTCGACCAAATCCCCGATAGTTTCTATCTCGTCGCTATGGCGAAATGTGAAATGAGGTGGGGGATCCACTGGTAGTGAAGCGCTCTTTGGTGATTCTGGCTGTTGCTTTTTCGGGCGTCCAGCGCGCTTTGGCGGGGTCATGCTAGGGATCTCTTCGACTTGCAGCCGGCTTGCTTCTTCGGCTAAGAGCTGTCGCAGGAGGTCTGTCATGCTCAATTCTTTAAGCGTAGCCAGGTGTGACAGCAACTGCCGTTCGTCGATTGTCAACCGAAACGTGACCGTCTCGGTGGCCTTTTTTTCCGGGGATTTAAAATGGGCCATGGTGTTATCCTCTGGGGTGGTGACGGCGATGGATATCTGCGATGTGACTGGGGGTGACGTGGGTGTAGATTTGGGTCGTAGCGATATCAGCGTGACCCAACATTGCTTGGACCGATCTGAGATCGGCACCGCCTTCTAAGAGATGCGTTGCAAAGGAATGACGCAGTGTGTGGGGGCTGATATTTTTACTAATGCCGACGTTCAAAGCGTACTTTTTTACTATTTTCCAAAATCCCTGGCGCGTTATCGGTTTTTTTCTATTCGTCAAGAAAACCGCTGTTTCGTTCGGGATCTCCCAGTGGGGACGAACATTCTTGAGATAGTCTTCTAGCACCGCCGTGGCCCAGTCACCGATAGGAACAACCCGGCGTTTTTCCCCTTTCCCTACGATACTCAGAAACCCTGCGGTGAGATCCAGCTCCCGTAGCTTTAAGGAGACGAGCTCTGAAACGCGAAGCCCTGCTGCGTACATCGTATGCAACATGGCGAGATCCCGTTTACCGCCTGGCGTGTGAATATCAGGGGCCGTGAGCAGCAGTTCTAATTCTTTTAAACTGAGGATGCCCGGTAAGCGGTGCTCAGGCCTTGGGGCGTCAATGTCGATCGTGGGATCTGCGGGTATATGCCGCTCCGCAAACAAGTGGGAGAAAAGACCGCGGAGCGCTGATAAGGCTCTCATTTGAGATCGCCTGCTAATGCCCTGGCGCGACAATCCAGCGAGGTAGCTGGACACCGCTTCTGCCGTTACGGTCGAAGCTGTTAAGCTGTTTTCCTCAGCAAATTCGGTAAAGGATGCGATGTCCCGCGCATATGCTTCGATGGTATTTCTAGAGAGCCCCCGCTCTATTTTTAGACAATCCAGGTACATGTCTACGAGGAGGGAGAAGCCACACATGGCCACCATCTTAGCACTAGCTGCCGCCAGAATCCAAATGCTTCAATTGTCCCGCATGATTGTTCGCGCATGCCCCTGATGTTGATCCATGTTGGGGTCGTCTTTGATGCGTATCTGCAGTCGATCAGTTGGGCTTTATGATGCCACAGGCCATTCTGGCGCCGGAATTCCCAGTGGGTTGGCTGGTCAGGTCATCTTCGGATGCGTGTATGATGACCGATCGACCGATAATACCGTCCGGGCCTTCCATTTGAAGCCCAGAATCGAGGAACTTGGCAGTGGCCGCTCCTTTTTCGTCAGCATCCACGTTTCCAAAATCACCCGCATGTCGCACCGGACTGTCCTGGCTGCCGTGGTCTGCGCCGTGTGGATTGAAGTGACCGCCAGCGCTCTTTCCCTCGGGGTCGCTGCAGTCCCCCACTTCATGAATGTGAAACCCGTGCTTTCCCGGCTCCAGTCCTTGAAATTCCGCGTCCACGAGAATGCCCCCGTCCTGTTTCGTAAAATGCACGATGCCAGTTACGACACTATTTTTCGTCGGATGGAGAACAGCGGTGGCGCTGGTGAGAGTTTTTGCGCGACGCGCAGCTTCTGCATCTTTTTCCGCCTGGGTTTTATCTGCCTTTTGGGCTCCGCCGCACGCGCAAACGAAAACCGAAACCAAACTGAGTGTCGCCCAGAACTTGTACATCATTCACCTCCTTGAACACAACGTAACAAGCATCTCCATAGCACGCATCATAGTAACTGTGGTGCAAAGGGCAAGGGGCATTTTTTTTAATTTTTTCGGGAATCCGATCGTCGCTTAGCAGGAGAATTCGGGAGAATTCGGGAGATTTCGGAAAGCATGCGAGTGCAGAACGATGGCCACTTCATGCTGATTCCGGCTCTGCCGGGTTACGCGTCGTGGTTTACTTCTGGTTCACCTTCCCCGCCATCTTGCTTTGAAAATCGACGGTAGATCGCATCAAAGGCCAGCCGAATGTCTTTGTCTTGCAGGTAGATGTTGATTTCCTGTTGGGTCGTGGTAAGGCCAATGAGTTTGATGTTATGAAATGCTACTTGCTGCGTTATTTGATAAATCGTTCCGGAAATTGCCATTGCATCTTCACAGAACGTGATCGCAACTGAAGCAATATCCGGGTAGACATGCCTCGGCTTCTCACTGAGCAGCTGATCAATCAGATGGAAATTCTCACTATCCAGAAAGGTCATAATTTCGTTGAGCCCTTCTGTGATAGTGACAAATCCACCCTTGGCGTGAATCTCGCCCACAAGTTTGCTAAGCTCGCCCTGCATTACCTGAGTCTTAGGCAGCGTGAAACAAGTCAGACCGCTATGAATGGCTATCTTGTCCAAGTTCAGATTCACCGATGGATTCTCGCTGAGGAGCTTGGATTGGAGTCTGGATAGACTCATTAGCACTGCGCTGTCTCGAACTTCTTTTTGGGTTTGGGCTTCCACCGCTGAACGGATGAATCGCGCGACTTGACTCAGGTTTAGTAGGCGATGGTGCATACCAAAGTTCAGCATTGGATGGTTCGTGACTATTTCTAACACTGCATCACTGATTCTTTTCACAAGTACACCTCTGGGCAATGCTCAAGTCAATCAGTTGTGCATATAACACAATATGAGATTGTTTAAAACAGTTCTTGGAAAATTTTATTTAGTTTACCAAACGACTGTCTGATAGGCTAGTTTGCCAAACACCCGTATGATAAACAAATAGTTTGCTAAACGCCCGGCTAAAAAACAACGGTTGGTCATGGACTAATGGTAAGCCAAACAGACAGGCGGTACATGTGACGAATGGAGCTGGCATATGCTATATGACAAACAGCTGGCAATATTTGGTAGGTTGTGCCCGTGAGACACCGTCCCTGCGGTATTGATCCAGAGTGGATAGAGCTCGTTTTTGTGGTCCCTCGCGAGTACTCGGGGTGGCGGGTGGACAGGTTTATAGCCAATCGCATTCCCCGCCTTTCGCGCACCCGTGTGCAAAGGATTTTGACGCGCGCCGGATTCGACGCGCAGGGGCGATTGTTGAAACCCAACTATAGCGTCTCGGCTGGCGAGCACATTACCCTGTATCGCCCTAGACCAGATGAGCCCGATGTCAACCGGACGTTTGGCGTTCTCTTTGAAGACAAATGGATCCTTGCGGTGGATAAGCCGGCCGGGCTGCCTGTACATCCCACTGCCCGATTCCACCGCAACACGCTTACCGCCCTGCTTCGAGAGCAATATGGGGATACGCCGCCCATACTGGCCCACCGCATCGACAGGGAGACGTCCGGCGTGTTGCTGTGTGCAAAAACCAGGGAAGCAGAACGACTGCTGAAGGTGATGTTTGCCAAGCGAGGCATTGCAAAGCGGTACTTGGCTATTGTGCGTGGCATGCCCGCACCAAGGGCCTCGCGCATCGAAATCCCACTCGGGCCCGATGTGGCAAGCCCGATCCGCGTGAAAATGGCCCATCAGCCAGATGGCCTCTCTGCCCTGACCGAGTATCGCGTCCTTACGGGCAATGCCGATGCATCCCTTGTAGAATGCCGTCCCAGAACTGGCCGACAACACCAGATACGCGCCCATTTTGAGAGTATTGGCCATCCGATTGTCGGAGATAAAATGTACGGGGTTGAGCCAGCCCTCTTTCTTAGTTACCTGGCAAACGGCCTTACACCTGACCTGGAGCGGCGATTTGGTGCCCAGCGCCAATTACTTCACGCGAGCGCGGTAATGTTTTGTCATCCGCTAACGGGTGAAGACCTGGCGCTCGAAAGTCCCCTGCCTGACGATATGCAGATGTATGCTCGAAAGCTATCCAGTTCCAGGGGAGGACCATTCGTATAAAAGTGGTGGCACGCGGCGAGAGCAAAAAAAATTCCCATTTATCCTTTTAGTTGAATCTAATAGGTATAAGGTAGTGAACTTAGGAACAGTATGTCCCAGTCGCCAAGCCCCAAGAGCAACACCCATGTCCCTATCAACCGGGATCTGCTCAGTCGCTGTATGGCGGATGACAGGAATGCCCGGGAAGCTTTGGCCAGGGCATGCTTGCCCAGGGTGCGGCGTACGGTTTTATTGACAACCGGGGGACACCAGGACACTGAGGATCTCATTCAATCGGCGATGATTCGCATCTTTGCCGGGCTTAATTCATTTAAAAACGACGGTGGGTTCATACCCTGGCTCGATAAGGTGACGATCAACACAGTGCGGCAATACTATCGCCGCCACCCCTTGAGTTTTTTTACCAAGCCATCTGATGAAATTCAGTCCCAGTTGCAGGCACCTGCGCTGGATCGGCCGGATCATCAACTGGAAGGACATCGGGTTTTCAGTCGTCTGTGTGACCATCTGAGTGCCCTGCGGCCGAAAAAACGGTATGCCGTTGTATTGGCAGCTGCATATGGTTACACCTCAAAGGAAGCGGCTGATTTGATGGACTGCACGTTAGAGACCGCCAAAAAGAGGCTCCAACACGGGAGGCGGGAACTCGTCTATCGCCTGCGCAAGGACAGGTATGTGAGTGAGATCCTCAAGGAGATCGACCTATGAGCGGGTTGAAGTGTCGATCAGTGGAGAAGGGGCTCGATGACTACATCGAACAGCGCCTCGACAACGGTGAAATGGAGCGCTTTGAAGAGCATTTGGCCGTCTGTGCCCGCTGTCAGCAGACCCTAAAATTATGGCATGGATTCGTACACGAGATCAGGTCCTGCGATCCCGAGGCACTATCCCCCTTGGTTGCGCGCAGGTACGCTATCGCAGCAATCTCGGGCCGCAAACCAACGCCCAGAAGCATTGATTGGAAGCGATGGGCCGCGGTATCTTTTGGCGCAGCAGCGGTTGCTTTCAGTGCATTGTTTTACGTTCTTGTTGTTACTGACCCCACTGCCGGAGGGGACCTGATTGTGCCAGCAGAAATACCCCATGCATCTCCGAGCAATGTTAACATGCCAGGCCTATCAACGCTGCCCGCTGTACTCGGGCCCACACAGCTGCCCGATGGGCGACGGTTGATTTCAGCGACCTCCCACACCCACCTATGGCTCGATCCAGAAGCCGTGGTTGAAGTCAAGGCAATAACACGGCATAGCGCGTGGTTTCAGTTGATCTCCGGACGAGTTGTGGCCGAGATTAACGCCCGCATCAAGGGATATCGCTTTGTCGTTGAAACGCCAAGCGGATCTGTGGAGGCCAAGGGGACCGTATTTTCAGTCCAAGTAACCCCGGGTGGGAAGGAAAGCGCCAGGGTCATTCAAGGTGTGGTGGAGGTCCGGGGTCGCATGGCCCAAGATTCAGTGTTAAGGCAATTTGAGTTGCGCGCGGGCCAGGAGGGGCGTGTCGGCGCAAACACCCCCCAAATGGCGAGCATTGCCGATATGAAGCGGGATATGTGCCTCATGGATGGGTGCGGCCAAGATGAAATTGCCGCGTTGATCCGCGAAGCGGCATCGGGCAGGGACATTGCAGGTGAAACAGGCCCAACCAAGCGGTTCTCCAGGGCCCCGGCAGATCATGCGTCAAACACGGCGACTTCTCGGCAGCGCCTTACAGCACCGGAGCGTGCCAAAGCCAATACCGATGCCTCAGAGGCGGGATTTGCTGGACTAGATGACTTATTATACGAAGATCAGGATGCAGGGACTGAACATCAAGATCCAGAGACATTGGTTTCCATGGCGCTCAAAGAACGCAGGGCAGGTGAATATAGAACTGCTGCCGCGACCTATCGCCGGTTGATTCGAGAGTTTCCAGGCAGCTCAGCAGCCCAGAGCGCCATGGTTTCTCTGGGCCAGCTCGAGCTCGTGGAATTGGCGAACCCAGGTCGTGCTGAGTCCCATTTCAGTGCCTATCTCAAGCAGGTGCCAGGTGGCTTTCTCAAAGAGGAGGCCCGTCTCGGCCGGGTGCGCACAGCTGGTTACATTGGGGGGCCGGCAGCTGTCGTCAAGAGGGCGACTGAGTATTTAACGCATCATCCCAGCGGCTATGCAAGTGCAGAAGTACTTCGTCGCAGGGCAAACGCCAGGCGCAAGATAGGTGATTGTAGTGCTGCCCTGAGGGATTACAACGCGCTTTTCAGGCAGTGGCCAGGTTCCAAGCAGCTCAGATTAGCTGTGGAAGGCCGGGCAGATTGTCATAACCGCCTCATTGCTGCCGAAGCAGGCGCTAAGAACCTATCTCAGTAGGCCGGACCGAGCATGGTGATTGAGACACGAGCAGTGCAAGGCAGGACGACAAGTCTTGCTGGTGGCAAGGCGCGGAGGAGTAACGCAGC